>Ga0256868_10002030_pt1 | contig 10667 bp, 10 predicted proteins | sample RVTome_13_FD_187341 | JGI IMG/M metagenome (GOLD analysis project Ga0256868, IMG submission 187341) | Soil microbial communities from uranium-contaminated site in the Upper Colorado River Basin, Wyoming, United States - RVT92D227 HiSeq ... | reverse complement strand
ACGAGACCCAAACCCTCTTGTCATGCTGAACTCGTTTCAGCATCTGGTTAATGTTTTTTCTGCCACTGGCAGACACACCTTTCATCCCCGTCCACAGGACGGGGTTTTCAGGTGCGATCTTAATAAAGTTTTGATGTTCACAAATTTATATAACTAGAAGAGGAAGGCCAAAAATTTAACATTTGAAAATGCGATCCCAATTCCTCCATAAATCAATAGTGAAGAAATGGAGAATCCCGGAAGAGAAGAGAGAGGTCGTTCTCTATTTTTCAGATAGCGGCGGTGAATACTTGGTAGGGCAGAGAAGAGAGATTTTAAAGAAAGGTAAGATGAAGGAAGAGGCAAAGGAGACCATCAAAGAACTGATCAGGGGTCCGAAAGGTAAACTCATTCCGACCCTTCCTTCCGGAACAAAATTATTAGGCCTTCAAATAGGAGAGGGAGGAGTGGCGAAGGTGGATTTTGACAAGGCCCTCGTCAGTGATCATCCAGGGGGGAGTTCAGCAGAGATGATGACCCTTTACTCCATTGTCAATTCTCTCACCCTCAATTTCCCTCAAATCAAACGGGTTCAGATCCTCATTGAAGGAAAAACCATTGAGAGCCTTACTGGCCATCTTTCTTTAAGAAAGCCGGTTTCTCCAAATCCCGATTTAATTAAAGGAATGGAAAAAAAGAAGTGATGTGAAGGTCGGTATTGAAGAGGGTCGGCATGAGGATCTCGCAAGTGGCGGGTTGATTAGGAACCTTGCCTAACCATTGTTTATTTTTGGGTCCTAAATCGTTGTTGACGCTGTATTTATAACCTAGTAAAATCATCATGAGGGCAAAGGCGTTCCTAATTAATCTATGGTTAAAATTTAAAAAAGCAATAGAACTATAGGGAAAAGAGAATATTCGTCTCTTTATTAGCAAAGATCTATGATTTCTTTGCAGCAATTTATAAACCTTCCCCAGTTATCTCTCGCCATCTCTGCAGATGACCAATGTTTAGGACCCGTATATACCGAATATAGAGTTAACACCTCATATAGAGAACTGCCAAATCATTTAAGACAGGCATTCATCAGCGCTGAAGACAAAAGGTTTTTTTCCCATAAAGGTTTCGATCCTATAGCATTACTACGGGCCTCTTGGAAGAACCTAAAGCATCTTTCAATTGTCCAGGGCGGCAGCACCATAACACAGCAACTGGCAAGAATTACGATCATCCGTTCAAACAAGAGGACACTACAAAGAAAAATCGCAGAACTCTTAGCAGCGATTAGGCTTGAAAGAATTGCGTCTAAAGAAGATATATTAGAAGCCTATTTGAATGCAGCTTATTTCGGCAACAATATTTTTGGTGTGAGAACAGCTGCCTGGGAATATTTCCGTAAACAGATCTCTGCTTTGGATCTGGAGGAATCCGCATACCTCGCAGGAATAATTCGAGCGCCTAATAGATATTTGCGACACAGTGATCTTCTCAATAAGCGAAAGAATAGGGTATTAGAGTTAATGCATCAAAATGGTTTCATAAGTAGGGAAACCCTCTTAGAGCAAAAAATCCTATTCCGTAAAACTCCTCATTTTCAAAACCCACATAGTCCGACGAGTAACCCAAAATCAGCAATTTACTATGTCAATTATGTACGGAAATATTTACTGGAAAATCATGGTGATTTTTTCCCCGCAAAGCAAATGATTGTTAAAACAGCTTTTGACAGAAACTGTCAAGAAGCAATTGACCTATCAGCCAAAGGTATAACATCGAATCGTACACCGCAAAGAATTTGTTCCCTCATAATAGAAAAGAGTAACGGCATGGTTAAGGCAGTAACAAGTGGAATAGACCCCTTGTTTCAACAGTTTAATATTGCTGTTGACGGCTACTTACAGCCCGGCTCCACTATTAAACCATTTATACTTACCGAAGCTCTCAGACAGGGTTTTTCTTTGGAAAGTAAGTTCGAATCTAAGAAAATATGCATAGATCTACCAGGTGCAAAAACTTGGGAAATAAAGAACTTCAACGACATCTACAGAGGAACAATTTCTTTGAGCGAAGCATTAATAGCTTCCGATAACACGGTTTTCGCGCAATTAGTACTGCGTTTAGATCTTGATAAACTCAAGGCCTTCCTAAAAGCAGTGGGAATCGATGTTGGAATACCCACACCTGCCTTGGCAACTGGCGCTACAAGCAAAGGAACATCTCCTTTGCAGATTGCCGCCGCTTATACAATATTTTCAAACAGAGGACATTATTTGCAACCTACACCGATAATTGAACTTCGAACTGCTACTGGAGAGAAACTATTTGAATCACAGTTAATCCCTCGGCGTGTTATTGAGGACAGCATCGCGAGCGAGATAGACGATGTGCTAAAAAGGGTGGTTACGCATGGCACCGGAGTTTTTCAAAAGCTTAGCCTCCCAAATCTTAGGGCAAAGACGGGAACAACAAACAATGATTCATGGTATGTTAGCTATGATGATAAATATCACCTTCTTACTTGGGTAGGTAATGACTTAGATGATAAATGTAAAATGGTTGAACACGGTCATACTCTCGACTCCAACCTTGTGCTCGAAGAAGAGGAAAACTTACGTAGGGAACAAGAAAAAGCACTTACAGCAAAACAACTGGCTGAAAGGATCTGGAAATACCTAATAACAAAGAACAGATTGACAGACTTTTTCGGCGTTGCTAAGGGCATTGAAAGCCTCACTTCGAAACAGGTAACTGAATTGGAAGGTTATTTCATGCCATGGGGAACATATGGCCAAGTACGTAATTGATACGCATGCGTTAATTTGGTTTTTATCAAATTCTAAGCGTTTAGGCCCCGAAGCCAGGAAAAGATTGAAAGACCCTAATTCCGAATTTTATGTGCTGACAGATGTTCTTCAAGAAATTAGACGCAAGTTCGAGAAGTTCAAAGTAGATAATAAGGATAAAGGCGCTATAAAGATCCCGCCTATTATATGTTGGCTTATTCTAAAAAAATCTAAGAACGTTAAGATTCGCAACCTGCCTTATGGCGAATTAAGCCTTTTAAGAAGTAAGGACGCGGCTTTGAACGCCTTGAAGAAAGATGATCAACCGTTCGTTGCCAAATATTTTATCTTGAAACAGAAATACCCAGGGACGGAAGTAGAAATAATCACCGGCGATGACATCATGAGACATAACGAATTAATAAAGACATGCTGGTAGAAGGTAAAAATCACTAGGAATCAAAGAGTAAGCTAGGCAGAGTCAGTAAGCACGCAAAGTAACAGTAATAGGAATCAAGTCTATTTTCTTAGCGTTCACCTTTTCCACCAAATTCCGCCAAGAGAACTAAATACATTTTCAAAATGCTATCATTATAGATTCGCTCCACACTTCAATAAAATCTTCTGTCAAGTTTCAAGGTCAGGCGCTAATTACTTCTCCATAGAGTCTTAGTATTTCAGATTTGTGGTCCCCTTACCAAGTTGTCCAACATAAAATATCACAAGTTTTGTTTCTGACTCAGGACCTAAACTAACAACATGTCGTACTTCAATGAGGGGATTTTCATTTAACCAAGCATTGATTTCGGTCTCTAATTCCTCTGCCTTCCTTGGAAAAACGTCAAATATTTTTACCTCCGTTTTTTCCATATTTTTATCTCCTTTCTGTTCGTTCTGGTAGTAATAGGGGTCAAGTTTATTTTCTTAGCGTTCCCCTTTTCCACCAAATTCTGCTGATCTTCAAGAGCTGATCCTGCATTCGTGATTTATGCTCAGATTAGAAAGCTTCAATCTCGGCTCGGCGGCCTACAGTGCAACGTGAACCCGTCCCCAATTCTTTTCTTCCAATGTCAAGCCCAGAACCTCTTTTCTTTCCCCTACGGAGCCGAGCAGACGCGCTTTACATCAAGCAGATAGGTGCAGGGAGACCCTATAGGCCTGTGAGTGTCAGGCCTCGTTGTGCATGTCACATCCTCAATAATGCCCTCCTTGCCATCTGGTGAGCAGAGGAGGATGACGCCAACCCCATCTTGTATTCGTGCCTTAAGAACATAGCCTTCAAAAGGCTTAAGTAGGTTGGGGTTGCCGCTACGGTTCACTGCCGCTAAGAATATCTCCTGGTCCTTGGCGTCCGGAGGCAGCTTGTCTGCTACAACGTCAACCGCCTTCGCAAGTGGAATCATGTAATCGTCGAAGTGCATAATGAGCTTTTGCTTAGGATCGACTGGGGAGCAGAAAGCACATCCTGAGACAAGAGTGATCGTTATAAGAAACAGTACAAATATTTTCTTATATTGCATATCAGGCCACCTCCCAAAATACCCGTCTCTTCTCCTTGTCAAGCTTGTTCCTTCCGGTGTCGAGGTCCCACTCCTCATTGCGGAAAGCGATGAGATCCCCATGACCGAGCGCGTGCCGTGTGACGTCAAGCCACACTTTCTGGACGCAATCGATCGCTAAATTAAATATATCGTCGTAGTGCATTCGTCGTTCTACTCCCTTGGGTGATGGCACAATAAGATTCTCGATGTATGTACCCATCTCGATTTCATCGGGAGTTGGATAGGAAAAGCCAAGCCCGTCACAGACGTGCCGTGCAAAACCGACAAAGCGGCTTGAAGTAGGCAGAAGCTTTTCCAGGATCGTGTAACACCTCTGGTGCCACTTGTCCATGTCAGGCGGGTCACCGGAGAACGCCTCGAGGTGCACCTTCCTGAGGAGTTCCTCCCAGACCTTTTTTACTTCCTGATCGAGCCGCTTGGGTTCGTTTGGGACCCCACAGGTCAGAATGGTGGCCTTGATGTGGCCCGCAACCTGAGGCATCCCTGTTCCGATACGCCTGAAGATATAAGAATCCTGGTGCATCTCACACCGTCGATGTTGCGTCTCATTGCCCTCATACGGCCCAACTTTCAATTCCACAACAGGATGTATGTACATGTCAGTGATGACGTGTGCGGTGTAGCCCATGAACCAGGCCAGGCACTTATCCTTCGCTATATCCTGAGGAAGCCCACGTACAAGTTCAGCACCAACATAGATAGCCTGGCAGGTGTGGGTGTAGTGCATTGCATCGGCCCACTTCTTAGAGTCTCCAGAGGTAATGTCCAAGTAGGGATAGTCTGGGCTGATGCATCCAAGTTCCAAAAAATTCACGTGCAGGTTTGCGGCGTCGATAGCCTCGCGGGGGAATCCCTCAATGCCATTGAGGCGCCTTTTCTCGGAAGCCAAATTCACCAAGGTAATGTGCGCATAACTTCCAGGCATATTAGACCCTCCACATCATGTCAATTTTCAACGTCAGGCAATTTTTGCTCTCTCTCTAATTTTCCTTGTACTGGAGCCCAAGCCTATTTTCTTAGCGTTCACCTTTTCCACCAAATTCCGCCAAGAGAACGAAATGCATCCTAAAAATCCTAACACTAAAGATCTGCCCAGTATTCGCAACCTGTCAAATTGCAAGACCAGACCCCATCCATCTTTTCTCCATGGGGTCAATTTTCACCCCGCCTAAATTCCCTCAAGTCACCGTAGTTTTGCCTATCCCGTCCAGAATAGTAGTCGCCATTCAAGTATTCTGCACCATTTGATCTGCTCAGGGTAAGGTGCACCGTTCCCCTGTGGGCGTGCATACCTTCAACGGCTTTGGCTTTTGGCTCGCTCAGGTATTCATAGCTGAGTATGACTTCGGTGGGGTTGTTGATTGTTATTGCTGCGATGATGCTGCGCGATTTGGAATGAGGCGTCTCTAATGTGACGCTGATTTCCCTCCAACTCTGGCATATTTTAATTGTTGCCTCGTACTCCTTTGCGTGCTTGTCAAAGGACGACGTAAGATGCCCTTTCCATTTTCCGTTCAGGTCCGGAATTCTTACGAAGCGTATTTTCCTAAATATTGACCATCGCCAGGCCCACTTGTTGAAGATGTTGTAAAACACCTCATAGAATCCAAACGCGGCAGGAGCATCAAACCACCAGGGAGGGGTGATATGTACTATCTTGAAAAAGCTATTCAAGCCCCATGCTGCTAAAATGCCCGCAACCGCTATCCAAAATGGTACAAACCTCCTCTCCATTGCATCAGTAGTGTATTGGTGCATGCTCACCGCCAATTGTTCCAAAGGTTAGCCATTGCGTTTAGGAACTGGCCTACCCTTTCTGTTGACCATTGCTCTTGGGCGCTGCCAAAGAGCAGAGTCTGCCCATTTTGGCACATGAAGCCGTTAAGGTTTGTCCTTCTTAGCCAGTTAACTGCATTGCAGAATGTGTCCTGATAGCTTCCTCCAAACTGGTTATCTGGAACGTTGTAAATGAGGCATTCGAGAAAGTAGGATGGGGCGAGGTCTTCGGACATTGAGTTATGGTCAATAAGGTATGTTCTTGCATTCTTAAACACCCGGACAGTAGGCTTGTACCATCCGTTAGTCCTTTGCTGGGAGTGTTTATCAACGCCGTTATCATAATGGGGTTTTGGGAAATTTATGATCCGGCGCCCTTCCGGTATTGTATAGAACACAATACCCACAATGTATGATTGGTTCTGCAAGCTGCGGAATCGAAGATATTTCCTATACTGCAAACATGCTATGACATCAGCCGGCAGCCTCCCTGAGCCGCCCAAAACTTTGATGGACTTATTTCCTTCAGTAACGGTTTGTGCCCCGAAGTAAGCTCTCAAAGCCCTTATAGTGTCATCTCTAAAGTTCCTCCACAGGTAGGTTGCATTTGTGGGATAACTTTGCCCAAAAAGCCGTTTTTCATCCTCTAAGAGTCCAGCCAAGTCATACTGGAAACTAGATTCTAGCTGGGCAACTATGTCGACATCGCTATCGCCACGAATGTTGGTGGTATTTTTGTATGAGCCTTGGAGGTATACTTCAAAATCCATGTTCCTAATAGGGGAATTTTCAGCATGCAAAGCGTTGTGAATTGCCGAATTAGTTGCGCTGGCAGTGGCTACTGCTCCTTGACGGGACCAGGTTTCTAACTGCAATTCAGGGATTGCCATAACTTTTATGAGCTCTTTTTGAATTGCACTGTCAGCTATAATCAATTTGAGTCAAGTCCATTTTCTTAGCGTTCACCTTTTCCACCAAATTCTGCCAACATCGAAGACCTGATCCTGCATTCACTCCACAACTCAATAGAATCTTCTGTCAAGTTTCAAGGTCACGCACCATTTATTCCCAGTTATTCTTTCATGGCTATGGCTTCTACTATGACGGGACTTTCACTCGTGAGAATGCCCTGTCCTTCGCTGGGCATGCCAAGAATAGAGATTTTCCCCCTTATCTTTTACGCGCCACCTTCCTTTGGTAGACACCGGCCATAAGGAGGGACTCTCTTGATTCCCTCTCGTCTCACACCTGCACGCCCAATAACCTGCAACCACCCCTTTGCAAAATCGAACCCCTCCTTTTCCTCGTCCGACAAATTTCTGGTAATCTCCTGCTTCTGAAGTGTAGAGACATACTTTTCCAGGGAAACCAAGGCTTGCTCTTGCAAGCACTTTCTGCAATCCTGGTCGACTCTCTCCAGTGCTCCATCTGCCTCCATGTCAAAGTAAAGTTTTCCGAGATTATAATAACTCGGTAGGAAATCTGGGCGTTTCTCAATTGCTTCTGCATAGTAACGCTCGGCACCGGTGAAATCTCCCTTGCTCATCATCGAGATGCCGAGGTTTACGTAGGCACGGGCGTAGGATGAATTGTGAGTCAAAGATTTGTTGTAATGATGAATCGCCTTATCCGGCTTATCCAATAACGTGTAAGCAAACCCAATGTTATTGTGAATATATGCTTTTATGTCGGGGCTATCATCAATAAGTTCGAGAACGCTTTCATAAGCCTGGATCGCGTCTGAATGTCTCCATGCCTCCAAGTACGTCTCGCCTAACATAATATACGTAACCACAAAAAGGTTCCTAACAGAGGCCCGTAAAGACGGATCTGTCTCATAAAGGTCCTTTATTCTTCGTAGCAGGTCTTGGTATCGCTGGATTCTATCCGTGACTTGCATATCGGTGGATTGCACAAGTGATGCCAAAATGAAGTTATAGAGCGATCTTTTGTCACTCGAGCTGAAAGAATACGCCTTTTCAAAGTTATGTACTGCCCCTTCAATTAAAGCTTTCCTTTCTTTTGCAGATAATCTCCCCTCAGAGTAATAATCTAAGAGTCTGCAGACACCCTGATGGTAATGGTGGAAGGCTATCCAGCGCTCCTGGGACTGATAGCCAAGACCGTCTGAGAAGGCAATCTTGTAAGCCAAGGCACTGATTAAGCGAAAAAGGCTTTCAGATGAGTTCTTGTCTGTAGTTTCCATTATCCCCAAGTCTTTTTCTGTGACCTGCCACAGGCCTCCGCTGTCCGAGATAGCAGTAAGCGTGTAGTTACCTCTCAGCCGTGTAAGGTTTAGCTGAATGACCTTTTGCCGAATCAATTTCTGAAACGGGCGTAAAAGCAATGCTGCGGGGACTCGCAATGGGCCCCACTCAAAGGTACCGATATTAGCAATTATTTCTTTATAGTCACTGTTAATTCGGGCTGACAGGTCAACCCTCAAAGGGTCGCCAGTAACACTTAAAAATGCAACGTCTCTTACCAGATTGATCTTAAGGCTCTTGGCAGATTCCTGGACTGTTCTAATGTTCAGAATCTCCCCCATTAACCGTTGGGTCAGGGTTTGCCCTTCTATTCCTGGAAAATCTTTCTCCACGTGTTTTGGAATCCTAAACTCCGTGAAAACTGATTTCCCGAAACCTTCAGCGACAAAATAAATTAAAAAGATAATCACAAAAAGTTTGAACGCCGTCTTAATTTCTATGCTCGCAAACTTTTGACACCAATCTTTGATGGTCTTGAAGGAGGCTTTCTTCCATTCTACAAGTGTACTCATTTTAAACTCCTCCCTTTCAGCCACTCCATCAACCGCTGTTTTTTCTTTACGATTTCTCAAAATGGCACTTTAATAAATCGCGATGAAAAAACTACTAAGTAATTTCCAAACATACAGCATGCCAAAAAACCCTCTATTTTAGAGGTACGAAGCCTTTATGTATGATAATCACCTCCATGCAGGTATCTGGCTTTTCTGGGTCCTTCATGATAAAACTGCTCCAGTGCCTACCCGGCCTCAATCCTCTCTCTACCTCACTTCTTATCTCTTGGGGAAGTCCTTTCTTAAAAGATTCAAATTCATCTTCTTTGACCATTTCGGCGCTGATCTCGATCAAATTGCCGGTAACGGGGCTAACAGCAGAGGCTTTCCCCTTTGGGATTTCTTTGTTGCTTGTTTTGGATGGCGGGCTAAGACCTTTTTTCACCGAGATTTTCACAGGGACCTTCTTAAGTCCCTCCTTGCCATGGTATGGGTACATAATCTGGGCATGACGCAAACAATGATCTTTCTTTTCGGTTTTTTTGAAAATGACCTGCAAGGGGAAAAGTAAATCCTTATCCGCGGCGGTTCCTTTAAGATCCGGGAAGAGAGTTGCCTCGTGCTCTCCTCCTCGCATTATGTCAGAACGCTTCTCTCCCATATCGCATAGTCCAATGCCGTACCATGCTATCAGGATCAATAACCCAGTTACTAAAACACCTGGCCATTTCACTCGGTCTTCCTTGGTCGACGACTTTCGGCCACGATTAAGTCTTATGCCACCACCTTTGCTTGATTTCGACAAAGGCCTCATCGACTTCTCCTTTCTTAGGAAGCCTGGCATTTCCCTGTACGACTTGGAGGAAAACATGCCTGGCATTAAAATGTGAAACAAGAATAAATGAAATACGCTTTTTCAAATTACCGCTAGGAGCAAAGGATAGGGGACGTTCGTGCAGAACGTGCCTTGTGAGAGCGTCTCCCTGCACGCGGCGCTCTCCGGGGTCACATCTTCATATGTCACCAAATATTTACCAAGTCTTGCAATGTGAACCCATCCCCAATTTCACGTTTCAAGCTTCAGGGTCTGGGACTCTATTAATTTGAAAAGCTACCACAATATTTTGCGTTGTCAAGGGAAAATTGTACTCTAAAATAGACAGCTACCTATTTTTGAAACGATTTCATATTCCAGAGGAAATGTGGATATTTTCTTAGCGTTCACCTTTTCCACCAAATTTCGCTAACATTAAACACCTAATCCTCGATTTCACCCGTTCAAAACAAAATGCATAGTTCAGCTTTGACCACATTTAGTCTTTTTCCTACTAATTTTTCTTCTTTAGATCCAAAATACTATAAATCTTCCCTATAATCTCAAGGAGGTCTAAGAACCTTGTGTCATCCCCTGTTTGCTCCTTGAATAATTCATAAAATGCACTTGCAACTCCCCGGCGTGCAATTTGTTCAATCATTGCTTCGATAAGCTTCGTAAAGGTATCATTGTTCCCGATTGAAAGACCTCCACCAACAAAGACTGCGCCGAATTCAACATCGCCAAGTGCCCTTATAGCAAGACCCGAAAGAGACCTCGACTGCTCCCCACCCATTTCGGACAGGAATTTCATAGTCTGAGCCTCCCTTTTTGTTACGGCCTTATATGTATGAGGCCCCCAAGCTGGATTTATTTCTCTGTCTATAAATTGATTTATGACATGTTTTCTAAATTTCTTATCTCCCCTGACTTCAACCTCAAAATTAGAGACACTCGGTTCTTCTTTTCCTACGATAGGTTTCTTAAAGGC
>Ga0256868_10002029_pt1 | contig 10668 bp, 6 predicted proteins | sample RVTome_13_FD_187341 | JGI IMG/M metagenome (GOLD analysis project Ga0256868, IMG submission 187341) | Soil microbial communities from uranium-contaminated site in the Upper Colorado River Basin, Wyoming, United States - RVT92D227 HiSeq ... | reverse complement strand
TGTCGATGACGTTGCTTGATTCATGCGGGTCGCTCTTGATCTGGTACAACTCGTTTTCTCCGTTCGATGCCCAGATGAACTTGTAATCGCCCTCGATGATACACTTCAAACTCCTGTCAAACCTGCTGAAATCGAAATCGCGACCTTCGTCGCCCACGGCCTCCTTTAGCATGTTGAGCGCGTTGCCACATTCTGCAATTACGAACCCGGGGCCCCGCAGTTGAGCCAGCGGATCTGCTTTCATACCTTCAGAGCCTTCACTCCGAGAGGTTGCAGTCATTGCCATTACGGTGTTGAAGAGGAAGACCGTGGAGACCCTCTCTTCGATCCTGCCAGGCTTCAACAATGGCGGAAACCTTATAATTAGGGGCACATGCAGTAGCGTGTCGTAAAGGCAGAGCTGATGTTCGATTAGTCCATGCTCCCCGAAATTCTCGCCGTGATCGCTCGTCAAAATGACTATCGTCTCCTCAAGGATGCCCATCTTCGCGAGAAAGGAAACCAGGTCTCCAATCTGTGAATCCAGGTATGAAATTTCGGTGTCGTATATTTCGGCCATGATCGCGAGCTCATCTTGAGTGAGTCTGTATTTTGACAGGTAATACTTCTCCGGGATGAGGTTGACAGGCTCGATCCTTGCGAGAACTTCCTTCGTCCAGTTTCCGGAGCCGAAGGCGGACCTGGGATATCGCGGCAGGTGTGCAGCCATCAAGTTCACGAAGGAAAAGAAAGGCTTGCCGCGACGCTGGTGGTTGGTCACCCAGCGTTCAAAAAGACCAACCGATCGTTCCGCGCAATCAGCCCGCTCTTTGTAGTGAAGGACCTGAGTCGCGACCTTGGCGATTGCTCGCACCACAAGGGGTCTCCGCCACGTCTCGTGAAACTCGCCGAATCCGCGGGCCAGACCAAAGGTGCGCCCGACAAAGAGGTTCTCGCTGAAGCCAACGGTCTCGTATCCGATACCCTCAAAGTGTTCGGCAAGTGTCGGAAAACTCTCATCCAGGTGGGCATGGCCCCAGTCGGCCTGGTGTTGGGACGGATAAAGTCCGGTGAACATCGAGCTGTGAGACGGCAGAGTCCAAGGGGCAGCAGAAAACGCGTTGCCGAACACGACGCCCTCTTGTGAGACTCGATCGATGTTCGGGGTCGTCCGCTTCTCGTAGCCGTAACAGGAGAGGTGGTCGGCTCTGACGGTGTCCAGAACGATGAAGAGAACGTTTGGCCCCTTGGCGGCCTGTACTTTTGTCCCGTACCGAAATCTCAGAAGCCCCGAATAGACATCTGGAGAAAACAGGGAGGTCACAATCAACAGAAGCAACGCGTACAGTTGAAATTTCGTCGACAACAGCAGCCTGGCTGAGGACCCACCCTGGGGGTCGCCAAGAAACCGATGCGAACGGAAGACATATGACACCAGCGCCGCCGAACCTATTATGAGCACCACTAGGGCATAGATCTGCCGCGAGTTCATGTAAACCCGCAACGCGATCATGCCAAGTGCGAGTGCGGCGAGGGACAACGGAAGGAGCGGCAGTATCCTGCGGGTACGGACCAGTCTACCGAGGACGAACCAACCCAAGAAGCAAACACAGAAGGCCAGGATCGCGAGTGCGGCATACGAGAGCAACTGGAACGACAACAGGCTGAGGCCAGCCAGACTCGGTTTGTACAAGATGTACTCTGTGAAACCCGCAAGATGACGCCGTAACTCAAACAGAAAGAAGTCAAGAAGGCCCATCAAGGCCCCAACAAGCGCGGCTGTCACCAATTGGGGACAGAGCGTCGAGTATCGACTTCCGTTTACCAGAAAGCCCTCCCCCCAACTAGGGCTTGAGGTTCGATTCTCGTGGCGAGCGAACACCCAAGGACCCGCCTCGCTGAAGCCTCTCGGCATGCTCACCCATCGACACAACAGTGTACCGGCCATGGAGTGTTTCAAGGAATCGGTTCAGCAGGGCGAGCTTGCGGCTGCTTTCGAGGTTCATGGCCGGAAAGAAGCCCAACTCCGGCACGTCCTCGCGTCCGAGAAAATCCAGTGGGTGGACCAGCAGCGAGGGCTCGGTGCCGGTCATTCGGCACATCAGGAGCGCTGCTTTGAAGTAGAGCACAGCAAGAGCCGCTGAGAAGGTGCTGATGTAGAGCAGATAGCTGAAGTGGAAGGGCAGTTTGAACACGGGCATGGTGGTCACGGGGATTTCGAGCAGCTGACTGTCTTCGAGTTGCCAACGATACGGGCGAACCGGGCGGAGCCCGTCTTTCAGGGTGCCAAACAACTTCTTCCGCTCTGCCTTTTCCTCACGTCTGAGGTTGGATCTCAGGAAGTAGTACGCCCGCGCGAGCGGCCCAAGAAATGTGGGAAGAGTCGACGCGTCGTAGAGGTAGCCCCTCTGCGCCAGGATTCTCAACGTGGACTGAGAAAGGCTGTAGCCGGGGCCCCGGAAACCCTGAGTCCTCTGCCCTGTGGCTGCCTCGATAGCCTCTTCCGCTCGAGCGATCTCCTGGTCGATCTCCGACTCTGAATAGAGGTGGAGCCAGGGTTCGTGGCGGAAGGAGTGATTGCCGAACTCGTGTCCCGCTGCGCCCAGCGCCCTGAGCACCTCACGATTGCGCTCGAGGGCGGCGTCCTGCCCAACAACGAACACGGTAATGGTCCAACCCCATCGGCCCAGGACCTCGAGAACTCGAGGCACCACAACATCGAGGTACGACGGAAACGCTTCCCAACCACGGTCGCCGTGCGTCTTCATGTACGACCACTGGTTGTCGAGATCGAGCGACAGGGCAGCCACCGGTTTGCCCATGTCAGGAGCCCTTAGCGGATCCGCGATTTGGCCTTGGGGCGCCCTCCGCGGCAAGGAGATCAGGCAGCGCCTCCTCGGCCAGCCTGACGGTTTCGTTGACGTTGAGGGTTCCATTCACGATGTGCGCCGAGTTCAGAATGTGGACTCCAGGCAGAGAGGTTCGTTTGGGAGGGCACTGCTCCGAGTAGTTGAGCGTAGGAAGCGCATGGACGTACCTTTCGCGCGATACCCTGAAGGCCAAGACATCCCCAGGAGCCAACGAGGGGTACATGCGAAACAGCGCGGCGAGAAACTGTTTCTCCACATCTTGATCCGGGATCGCAAACATCGGATCGTCACTCGCGACGTACTTCGGCAGATAGACGAGGCTGTTGCCACCGAACTGCACGCGATCGACTAGGGCCGACATTTCGATCACCGCGGTGAACGGAACCCAGGAGTCGGTGATGTTGGTGACGTAGAAGCCCGCGAGGGGCTTCTTCAGCAGTACCGATGCGCAGACGATTCCCTGGTACTGGACCCCTTTAAGGCGGGCGAGTTCGTCGTCCGAAAGACCCGGACAGATACGAGCCGCGATCGGGGCGGCCACGGTCACCACAACCTGATCCGCCGCAATCTGATTTCCTCCTGATAACTCAACGGTCACACCACCGGAGGTTGCGGGCGCAATGCCCGCTACGTCCTGTCCGAGCCTCACCCCGACGCCTTCGCCGATGAGGCGTTCCCGAAAGACATCCAGAATTCGCCCGTAGCCCCCTGGAACGTATCCGAACATCTCCTGTTTGAGACCGGTGCGCCGGGCCGCGTACATCCTGGCGATCGTTGCCCAGATGAACGCGGCCGAGGTCCGCGAGTAGTTCTCACCCAGCTTGGCCCGAAGCAGGGGGAGCCAGATCCTGTCAAACGTGGTTTTGCCGGACCACCTGCGAAGCCAGGTGGCGACCGGTATCTTTTCCAGTTTCCTCCAGTTCTTGACCCTGGAGGCATAGAGGATCGTCGCCGCCAGACGAAGTTTGCCGACCAGCCCGAGCGGTGGGAACCGGAGAAACTCGAGCGAGTCCGACATGGAGTACAGCGCACCATCCGTGTAGAAGCCGGTGCGCGTCCGGACCCACCTGATCTCCTTCTCCAGCCCGAGCTCGGCGAGCAGAGTCCGCAGATACCGATCGGACAGGAGAGTGACGTGATAGTGCCGATCCCAGACCACGTCTCCCAGGCGCCAGGCAGTCGCGAGCCCGCCCAGGTGGTTGGCCCTTTCGATCAGGGTGACCCGGCGGCCCTGCTGGGCCAGACGGTGGGCGAGCGTCATTCCCAGCAGACCGCCGCCCACGACCGCCCAATGCCGGCTGTTCGAGGAGCTCACCGGGGATCACCCTCCCCGGGAGCAGCCGCCAATACGCCGAGCGCTGGCCCCGACTACGCGTGCCTCATGCGGGGGGTTCAAGCTCCTCGACTTTCTGACCCGACACGCGATAAGGAAGTCCGCACGCCTGACAGCGCACCTCGGTCACGGGTTCGCTCGTGTCCTTGAAGCGCAGGAGTAGCTGACCACAGCGACACACACACCCCACCGGCCTGGCAGGGTGACCCATGACCAGGTGAAAATCCTCCACGGACTTGGTCACCAACGAGCCCATCCCGACCATCGCGAAACGGCCGATCGAGAGATCGTTACCGATGATGCAGCCCGCCCCCGTCGTCGCACCTTGCTTGACGAGCGTCGGCAACGTGTGCTCGTCGGGCTCCGACGGTTTGAGATGTTTCAGGTCGGAGGTCGCGGCCCGCGGGAAACGGTCGTTCGTGAAGGTTGTGCCGGCGCTGAGCATGACGCCATCCTCGATGGTGACCGCGTTGCATATGTAGACCATGGCATTGATCTTGACTCGGCTCCCGATCGTCACGTCGTAGGCAATGTAGGTCTTCTCGCCAACGATGCAATCGTCACCGATCGTGCTCCCGTGCCGAATGTGCACGTTGTCCCAGATCGATGTCCCCTGGCCGATCGTCACGTTGTCCTCAATGAGGACGGTGGGGTGAACGAACTTAGGCATCTTAACGCCGCTCCTTTCACCAATCACACGGAGGCTGGGTTGTCACCATTGACCGAGGTCCAGTGGCTCCGCCGCATTGATTCGTAGCCGGCCTCGATGACCCGCGCGGAGCCGAGGATGTCCTCGGCAGCAATAAGCGGCTCCTCTTCCCCCTTGATGGCGCGCGCGAAGTTGGTCAACTGCGCCCGGAAGGCGCCGATCTTGTCGTACCCAGTACCGAAGGCGGTCCAGTCAGCAGATTGCATCTGCCGATACGTCGCCTGCTTCCACCCCACCAGCACTGCTCCGCGCGTGCCGAATATGCTCACGTAGCGGTCCAGCTCCTTGTTGATGGCCCACGAGAGATCGATGGTACCGATGACCCCTTTCTTGCTGCGAACAAAGACGCTCACCGTGTCTTCGACGTCCAGGTTGGGCCGACGTGGCCCCTCGATGGCGAGGACCTCGGCCAGGGGCCCCAGGAAGTACCTGGCGAGGTCGAGAGAGTGGGTCCCGTTGTCGATGAGCACCCCGCCGCCGCTTATGGCGGGGTTAGCGTTCCATCGGTTTGACATGTCCACGCGCGCGGCAAACGCGTTCTCGAAAAGGACGATGTCGCCGATGGCCCCCGAGTCCACGATCCGTTTTGCCTCGACGACATCCGCGACATACCGGAACTTGGAGGCCATGGTGATCGTGACCCGATGTTTCCGCGCAGCCTCCAGCACGCGGGTCGTCTCCGCGACGTTCACAGCGAACGGTTTCTCGCACAGCACCGGCACCTCCCGCTCGATGAAGTGGAGGCAGATCTCGGGGTGACTCGCCGGGGGGGTGCAGATTAGGGCGGCCTCGGGTTTACTCCGTTCCGCCAACTCTTGGTGTGAGGCGAACGAGGGGCACCCAAAGGGCTCGGCGAGCGCCACTGCTGCTTCCTTGCGCACATCTGCGACGCCGATGACTTCGGCCTCGTCGCAGGTCTGAAACGCTCGTGCGTATCCCTGGGCAATTGCGCCCGCACCAATGATCCCGAATCGGATCTTCTTCATCGAGCTCACCTCGCCAGCCTTTGCACCGCGTTCTTGATCGACGTGCCGATGTGACGAACGTGCTCGTCGGTGTAGTTCTCGTTCCAGGGGAGAACCAGAATCCGGTGGAGCGCCGAGTAAACGCCCGGGAACCTGGCGCGGTCATAGTCGACCGCCTCGGGACGAGCGAGCGTGAACGGGAACCGACTGTTGCCGAAGGTCCGCTGCTCCTGGAAGATCTCGCACTCAAAGGCAGGCTTCTGGATGTATCTCGGTGCGGATGGAATCCCCAGCTCCTTGAGCTCCCGACCCAGACCGGGCGAGCCGCCCTCCACCACGTCCGGGTCCACACGCAGGCAGTACTTCCAGTATGTGTGCAGGTCCCCATCGGCGACCGGGGGCGTGATGATCCCCGGCACACCTTTCAGCATTCGCGTCAGGTCCGTCGCGGTGCGTACGCGCCGGCGCACGACCTCGGGCAGCTTCGGAAGCTGGCCAACGGCGACCGCTCCTTGGAGCTCGCTCATCCGATAGTTGAGGGCCAGGAAGTAGTGATCGGGATTCTTGTCGCCGTAGCCCCAGGCCTTGTTGATGTACAGGAATGCCCGCCGCGCCAGCGCAGGGTCACCGCTGACGACCAAGCCTCCCTCGCCCGTCGTGATGTGCTTCCCTTGCTGAAGGCTGAAACAGCCGATCGCCCCGATCGTGCCAACTTTCCGACCGCGATGCTGGGCCCCGAATGCCTGAGCGGCGTCCTCGATGACCGGGATCGACTTGGCGTTGGCGAGCTTCATGATGTCGGTCATGTTGCAGGGGTTGCCGAAGAGGTGGGTGACAATGATCGCCTTCGTTTTCGGGCTGAGGCGCGCCGCGATCGTCTCCGCCGTCACGTTGCAAGTGACCGGGTCGACGTCGGTGAAAACGGGTATGGCGCACTGGTAGAGAATCGGGTTCAGCGCCCCCATGTCAGTGATGGGAGTGGTGATGATCTCATCGCCGGGTTCGGGGTCGATGGCGGCGACCGCAACGTGTACGGCCGCGGTCCCGGAAGAGCACGCAAACGCGTGGCGGGTGCCTACGGCTTCGGCGTAGCGAGCCTCCAATTCCTTGACGAAACGACCCTTGGGGCTGAAGAGCATGGCGCTCTTGATCGCTTCGGCAAGCAGCCCGAGCTCCTCCTGACCCAGAGTCCGGCCCGATGAATCCTGATCGGACGGCAAGGGGACAGCCGTCCCCTGTACCGGATTCTTCTCAGTCATCGATCCTCTCCCTTCGGCGGAGAAAACCATTGAGACGTTTCGTACAGCCTGAATCCGTCGGTTTATTCGGCAACTCAGAGTCCGTCCTGTTGGCTCTGTGTCCCGTGTAGCCGATGCCCCCTGCGGCCGAGCATAGTTAATTAGGTTGTCTCAACCTGCGTCGCCTGTCAACAAAGTGACGCTAATGGTCAACCCGCTGTATCCTTAGACGTAGCCTATGCAAATCCTGGACGACATCAGCTCGGACGGACGGCCATGACACGCGGCTGGGGAAAGAGGGGAACTCTCTTTAGTCAACCTGGTGGGCCGTTCGAAAGCCCAACCAGATCGACGTCCCGCAGCCACCTCCTCACCGTTGTCGTGGAAGACTACTACCACGTCGCTCCACTCAAGAGCGTCGTCAGGGCCGATCACCTTTACCGTTTCGAGCGGCGCGTGGAGTCGAACACAAGAAAAGCGCTTGATCTTCTGGATGATTTCAACATTTCGGCGACGTTTTTCGTGCTGGGTGTGGTCGCCAAAGAGATGCCCGAGTTGGTGCGTGAAGTGGCCGACCGCGGACACGAGGTGGCCAGCAAGGGATACCTGCACAGGAGTATCCGCGAGTTCGACCGTCATGAGTTCCGGGATGACGTGGCCCGGTCGCGCGAGGTTTTGGAGCGAGCGTCAGGCGCCAAGGTCCACGGCTACCGAATCGGGCACCGCTGGTTCGCCCCTCGGGACCTCTGGGCGCTCGATGTCCTGGCCGCCGAGGGGTTCGCGTACGACTCGAGCGTGCGGCCGTTGTTCCGGAGGTACGCGCAGGAACCCTGGCGCCGGCTGCCGCACCGGCATTCCTGCAGCCACGGGGAGCTCTGGGAGTTTCCCCTTTCAACATGGCCTCTCGGGACCTGGTGGTTCCCGATCTCGGGAGGCAACTGGTTCAGGCAATTTCCTCACTGGCTGATGCGGCGCGCTGTGGCGTCGTGGGTAAGAAACACATTGGCGCCCTTCCTGATGTACTTCCACGTGTGGGAGCTCGACCCCGATCAGCCCCAAATCCAGGGCGCCCCGTTGGCACAGCGCATCCGGCAGTACCGCAACCTGGACAAGATGGCGGGGATCATCCGCTACTACCTCGACCGCTACCGGTTTATAGGCATCGCCGATTACCTGGGCCTGCCGCACATGGGTGACGCATCCGAGGGATCGAAGCCGCATTCCCACGAGTTCAGAGATGAGCATGACACCTCGGCCGAACGCCGCCCTGTAATGTTGGCGGAGCCGAAAACGCCTGTCTCCCTCGTTGTGCCCTGCTTCAACGAAGCGCTGATCCTCCGATACCTTGCGAACACGCTGAAGAGCGTCGAAACAGCGCTCAGTCCCCGGTACGACTTGCGTTACATCTTCGTCGACGACGGCAGCCAGGACGCCACATGGTCGTCCCTGCAGACGCTGTTCGGGTCCCGTCCCGAATGCCTGCTCCTGCAGCACCCGACAAACCGGGGGGTGGCCGCCGCGATCCTCACAGGCATTGAACATACAGAGACCGAAATCGTTTGCTCGATCGATTGCGACTGCACGTACGACCCCCACCAGCTTCGGTCGCTGATCCCAATGCTGACCGACGGTGTTGACATGGTCACCGCTTCGCCGTACCACGCCGAGGGGGTTGTCCGGAACGTGCCGCACTGGCGGTTGTTCCTATCCACATCGCTCTCGTTCCTGTACCGCCTCCTACTACACCATCGTCTCGCCACGTACACGAGTTGCTTCCGTGTCTATCGTCGCAGTGCAGTGTCGGGGCTCCACGTCCGAGAAGGCGGATTCCTCGGGGTCGCCGAGATGCTCGGTCGCCTCGATCTGCAGGGGGGACGCATCGTTGAGGCCCCAGCGGTCCTGGAAGCTCGACTGCTCGGCCGCTCCAAGATGAGGACCGTACGAACCATTCTCGGGCACCTGCGTCTTCTGGTCCGTTTGGGATTCGCTCGCATGAGACCAGCCGTTCGGCCCTCCCCCAAGTGAACCTGCCATTGCGAGCCCCGCCCCCGGCGGGATGACGCCATCCCGACAACGAAGCGGGGTGGCGTCGTCATGGTGGCCACCCATACGATTCCCTCTCCCAGGGGGAGAGGGGCGGGGTGACAGGAAGCTAGGACGCAACGGGCTTGCCCGGCAGGGTCGCCTACGTGCGCCTTGACATTGCGCGCTGGCGCTCTATCCTCGTCTATCGTAAGAAGAAAACTCGGTGTTCCTGTTTGCATGGCAGGAATGGGAGTCCGAAATGAGAAGGATATTTGTCTCCTTGGCGCTTCTCTCCTTTCTTGTGACGCCCGCATGGAGCACACCACCTGGGTTTGCCCGTACGCAGGATGCTGCGACCGGGGCTCGAATCCTGGCCCTGATCCCCGCGGAACGACTGGCGGGGATTCCGGCGACCGTTATTGACGCCGTACTGCGCGGAGAGATCACAGCGGCGCAATTTGCGGCCTCGCTCGGCCTCGCACCGCCGGTCGCCACGATTGGCGCCGCCAGCGAGCTGCAGGCCAAACAGTTCATAACCCACTGGCTGGACCACTACACCTGTCTCGGTGCCGGAATCGACGAGGACTACGTTGGCGAGGGGAGCATCAATGGGAGGTGCTCGGGTCAGAAGATGTCGGACGGCCCGGCGGCGCCCATTCTCTACCCCGACTACTACGCAGACCCGTCGGGGAAGGTGACCACGGCCTACTGGCAGGCTCCAACCGACCTGACAAGCTGCGTCGCGCGCACAACCAACCTCTCGCGGTATTTCATCACCTGGGTCAAGTCGCCTGAGACGCGAAGCGTCAGGGTCTGGCTGGGGGCGTCGGACTACTTCAAGCTGTGGATCAACGGGACGATGGTTCTTTCGCGGAACTCCGGGGGTTCGAATCCCTTTACGATGGACCAGTACAAAGCCAGCTTGACGCTTGCCGCGGGGTGGAACGTCATCGTGCTGAAGCACTCCTTCCTCCAGCTTGGACCCAGTACCGAGCCCAGCGACGACATCAAGTACAAGTCCTTCTCCCTGCGGTTCGTCCTGGACGACGCGGGCACCCCTATAACCGACCTTGTGGCGGCCTTCGATGTGAACTGTACGGAGGCCGACACCTCGACTGACAGCCATGCCTGGGTACCCAATGTGGCCCACCTCCCCGGCTACTCGAGCCAGTGGCGCACCGACGTCTACCTTTTCAACGGGACACATATGAACTGGTCGCACCGGCTCCGATTCTATGGGGAGAGCAACAACTCGGGGACGCCCGATGCCGAGAAGTACCTCGAGATGGCGCCCTTCCAGACTCTCACGTTCTCCGATGCACTTGAGACACTGTTCGAAATCAGGACGAACGCTAAGGGTTACGTTACGGCACTCCAGCAGTCGTTTTTCTGGTGGTACCAGTTTCACCCCCAAGAGAAAGGTTGGCTGCAGGTCAAGACCTTCAACCTGGCCGTCCCCGGCACCTTCGGGACGCTAAACCCCATCCTCTGCCAGTTGTTGGGGGCGCCGTGGCCAGTAACGTTCTTCGGTTTGCGGAACGGCGCCTAC
>Ga0256868_10002028_pt1 | contig 10675 bp, 8 predicted proteins | sample RVTome_13_FD_187341 | JGI IMG/M metagenome (GOLD analysis project Ga0256868, IMG submission 187341) | Soil microbial communities from uranium-contaminated site in the Upper Colorado River Basin, Wyoming, United States - RVT92D227 HiSeq ... | reverse complement strand
GGAGGGCAAGGGTAAAGGGTAAGAAGAGTCAATACTGGGTTTTTCTCCAAGCCTTAGCCTTAACCTTAACCTAAACCTTGTATTTCAGTTCTAACTTAATGTTTCTCCATCCAGACTTCTTCTGTCTGCCAGCGCACAAAGCCCTGTTCGTACTCAGTGCTGTGTACCCAGGGTTGCATAATTGCGGCTGCCGGAGGATCATAGAGCGGGATGAGCAGAGCGTTATCCATTAAATAACGCATCAGTTTCTTGGTTATTGCCTCCTGATCTTTAATGTCGGTCAGTTTCTGCGCCTCTTTATCCATAGCAGCCTGCTCGGGCGTATGGCCAAGGTAGGAGAGGTCCGTAAATGGTTCTGTGCTGAACCAGCGCATGTAGGTCATTAGGTAGTTAGTATCTTTACCCGTTATCCACAAATGCAGGTCTTGGTCTGGCCCGGGTGGGGTATTGTTGATAGTGCCAAAGAACCGTCCGGGGTCCGCAACATCCAGTTCAATCTGGAAACCTGCTGCATTAAGATACTGCATTATTGCTGTGCCAGCATCCCGGGCGTCAGGAGTGAAAAAAACGAGCAGTTTTGCCTTTAGGCCATTGGGGTACCCCGCCTCAGCAAGCAGCTCCTTGGCTTTCGCCGGGTTATAGGGACGGGGATTATAATTCGGGTCATAGCCCCACTCGCCCTCAGCCGGCAGGCTTTTCAGGGGTTTCCATAAGCCAAAACCGAGCGCCTTGGTCATCGCCTCTTTGTCGATGGCATATTCCAGTGCCTCACGTAATCTCTTGTCCTGCCATTTCGATTTGGGGTGTGCAGTGTTAATCCAGATTGCATTTGCCAGAGCAGGCCAGGCGCTCTGCCGCTTAAAACCCTTTTTCACCAAATCCGCCTGGTCCTTAGCAGGAGCTTGGCCTGGGGGGCCCCATATATCTGCCTCTTTCGCCTGCATTATGGCTGAGGCGGTCACGGCATCAGGAATGAAACGGGTCTCAAACCCATCAAGATAAGGGCGGCCTTTCCGCCAATAGTTGGGGTTCTTCGTCCATATCATGTGGACATCCCGCTTATACTCTTTCAGCATGAAAGGCCCGGTGCCGACGAAATTGGTCCGAGCCCATTCCTTCCCTTTCGCAAGGTCTCCGCCAGAGGCTTTCTCCCATGCGGCCTTGGAGTACATGGCAGACCACCACCCCCAGCACGGCACTAACTGGTTGCTGTACTCGTTCAACTCTATGACGAGCGTGTATTTATCGACCACCTTCATGCCTTTGAAATAGCTCACGTACGGAAGAGCCTTTGCGTCAATGACTTGCTGAATGTTCCAGCGCACCACTTCAGCATCAAGCTCCGACCCATCGTGGAACTTGATATCCTTCCTGATTTGAAATGTAATTGTCAGCTTCTTCGGGTCAACCACTACCTTCTCAGCAAGAACCGGCTCTATTCCACCTGCTGTCTGGCGTTCCCTGGTCGTGTCGACCAGCGCTTCTGCCCCCGGGAAAATGGCAGTGCGGTCCTGTGGCCCCATCATTGGAACGTAGCTCAGCATTTGTGGGCTCATGGTGCCTATTACTCTCAGGATACCGCCATACTGCGGTTTCGGTTGGGCAAAACCGCTAAAAACGATCCCAATAGTAATAAGAATTGTTATTAAAGTTATGAATACTCCTTTTTTCATTTTTCTGTACCTCCTTTTTAGATTTTAGGTAGTTGTCTTGGCTCCTTACCTAATGAGGATTCACCTCCTTCACTGAAAAATTTCCGCAACTTTATTTCCCTGAAAATATTCGACAGATGTTGTGATGCAGTAAAAGAATAGGTAATTGAGAATTCACAGATTGTTTTTGGGTTTGGTCGATTTTCGTAGTGAAAGGTCCTGGTTTGGATTGATGGTTAATAAGGTTTCGCACCGTAAAATGCATAGATATAATTATGATATTATAAAGAGATTGTGGTCATTTTAATAATATTATTAGGGAATTTTGTCAAGGGAAAAATCAGAGATTTCTGGAAAAGTCCAGAAATCTCTGATTACACAGATTAGGAAACGATTACACAGATTAGAAATGCATTGAAAACAAAGAAAAATCCGTGAAATCAAGAGAGCGAAAGATAGTTTTTCAGAGTTCTTAATCAATTTCCACACCCCATGTCTTACCATGGGGTGTGGGATTAGCCTTAACCTCAACCTTAACCTTGTGTTTTTAGCTTTTTCTTAATGCTTTTCCATCCACTCATCATATGTTTTTCTGGCTACCATCATTTCTTTGTAATAAGTGGTGTGAACGTAGGGTTGTATGATGTACGCAGCCGGCGACAAATACAAAGGAATTACCAGGCATTCATCAGCCATTAACCGGACTAATTTCTTGGCCGACTCTTTCTGAGTAGCCTCATCATAGGCGTGATATGCCTGTCTGGCCATGTCGATCAACTCCTTCGGTCTCTCAAAGCTGGCGTAGTTGGCAAACGGATCAGGGCCAAACTGGCGGAAGAAGGTGGCGAGGTAGTTGAAGTCAAGTCCGGTCAACCAAAGGACCAGTTCATGCCAACCTTGACCATACACCGAGGCAAAAAACCTTCCAGGATCGGCCAGATCTACTTCAACCTCGATACCTATGTCACGAAGATGGGCTGAGATGGCTTCAGCCTCTTGAGGCCATGTTGAAGTCGTCATGGCAGTCAGCTTAAGCTTAAGGCCCTTGGGGTAACCCGCTTCAGCTAACAGCTTTTTGGCCTTTTCCGGATCATAGGGACGGCCCTTGTAATCCGAGTCAAAACCCCATTCATTAGGAGGAGCCACCATGGTCAATGGTGTATAATAGCCAAACCCCAGTGCCTTCGCTATCGCCGGCTTATTAAGGGCGTACTCGATAGCCTCGCGCAATCTTTTGTCTTTGAACTTTGAATCGGGACTTTTATTATTGATATAAATCATCCTGGGCAGGCCGAAGCCACTCTGCCTGATAAAGCCTTTTTTCTCCAGATCTGCCTGGTCTTTTACCGGAGGTTGGTACCACATATCCGCCTCTTTTGCCTGCATCTTGGCTGAAGCGGTCACGGGATCGGGAATATAGCGGACTTCTATACCGTCAAGGTAAGGCTTTCCTTTCTGCCAATAGTTTTCGTTTTTGACCCACTGGATATGGCTATCTCGCTTGAATTCGGCAAGTTTAAATGGGCCTGTCCCCACGCAGTTTGGTCGAGCCCATGCCTTGCTTTTTTCAAAGTCTCCACCACCAGCCTTGTCCCAAGCAGCCTTGGAATATATGGGTACCCAGCCAAGACCATCGAGGAACTGGTTATTAAAGTCATTTAGACGGAGAACCATAGTGTAAGTGTCAATGATATCAATAGACGATACTGTATATCCAAACTGTAGCCGTTTGACATCCTTATAGGTTTTATACCAGAAAGCCGCAACCTCGGCCGTCAGGTCTGAACCATCATGGAATTTGACCCCCTTTCTTATATGGAAAGTTATGGTTTTTTTATTCTTGTCGACGTCAACCTTCTCAGCTAAGTGCGGATGTATCTGTTTATCGGCATTGTTATATTCCAGCATCCTTTCCACACCCGGTATAGCAGCAATTTCATCACCGGGTCCCATCTCCGGAAGCCATCCTAGGACCCTTGGGGGTTCGGCCTGAATTTGTCTTAAAATGCCGCCATAAATTGGTTTCTGTTGGGCAAAACTACTAAAAACGAACCCAATAGTTAAAACAATTGCCATTAAAGTAATAAATAAAACCTTTTTCATAATTCGTTGTTCCTCCCTTCCATATTCTAAATAACCTCTTTTACTCCTTACCTATACAGACGGCCATCAATTATCTGTAGGGCAAGCCTTCAGGCTTGCTTATTTTACAGGGCTAAAGCCCTGCCCTACGTCAATATATCTATTGCCAATGATTTAATCTTGATTCACCTCCCTCCCTGAAAATTTCCGCAACTTGGCCTCTTTGGAATAATCTAATAGATTGTAAGATGCATGGGTATAATAACTAAAAAGGACTGTGGTCAATGTATATTATTATATCAGTAAAATTTGTCAAGTGAAAAAACAAATGGCTTTAAAGAGCTAATACGCGTCCTCTTCTATGTAATCCTTCATGACCGGTTCGCCACCCTCGAACAATGAAAATTCATAATCCCCCCTCGCCCCCCTTTAGAAAAGGGGGGTGGGGGGGATTTGGGTGATTCATTTTTCTGTGATTGGATGCTTATAGTGATAGGGGAGATGATACCCCGAAGGATACGGATGGAAGGCAGTCGGGGGCGCATCCGGTTTAATGGTGGGATGAAAATTCATTAAACCCATAAGAGGCGTTTTTATCCAGCCATCCTCAAACGGACTGCAAAAAGTATTGTTCCAATGCAATTTGGAGAAGAGCCATTTCCCATTTTCTTTAACATATTTGTTCTCATAGTACCCATGTAACCATTCTTGCCTTGGATAGGCTCCAAATGGCTTAGCCTCACACAACCAGGTCTGCCATCTGCCCGAAGCGGTTTTGCCATCAGGGGATACATCTATCACTCCACCAATTTGCAAAATGACAAATTGTATCCAAGGTTCACGGAAGGATTTACCACCCTGGCCGATCCAGTCCCAGTACATCTTTTTAACGCCCTCTTTGCCCTTGAACACGCCGTGATCCACTATCTCTACAGACTCGGCATGATCTGAGAACAAGTCGACAATGTCCTGCCACCTCTGCAGATCAAAGTAATAAGCGTATATCCTTTGAAGGTTTTCTATCTCCTGGATATCCTCCATGAGAGTTACCTGTTTTTCCAATTCTTCCAAATTCATTTCTCACCTCTCTTTCTTTTATCCACAAACCATAATGAATGTGGATAGCGGATAATTTATTTCCCAGTAATAGGATGTTTGTAATGAGGTTGCAGATGAACTCCAGCCGGATATGGATGATAGAAGGTGGGCGGTGCATCCGGCGGAACTTCTGCGCTGGGTCCGTTCTGGCCAACTACGGGCACCTTTAACCAACCATCCTCATAGGGGGTGCGGAAATTCAGGAAGAAGAAGACTTTCTTAAACAACCACTTTCCATTTTCCTTGACATACTCATTCTCATAGACGCCATTGCCCCAGAGTTGTCGTAATTCACCTTCATGTAGTGAGAGGGTTGGTTTGGCTTCGATCATCATGCAGTACCACCTGCCCTTAGCAGTCTTACCGTTAGGGTCTACATCCACCACTCCCTGCATGATCATCCCTATGGATAGCTCCCCAACTCTGGGCGGCTTACCTCCCAGTAACTCCAGATAGAACCTCTTCACTCCCTTCTTGCCCTTGTAAACACCATAGTCCGCTATCTCCACGGATTCAACATTTTCCGAGAACAGGTCTACCACCTTCTGATATTCGGAGTAGTCCAGGTAGTAACCATAGATTCTCTGGAGCTTCTCTATCTGCTTGATGTCGTCCAGCCTGGTGATTCTCGCCTGCAATTCTTCTAACGTTACCATCTCATTTCCTCCTTTTCTTTTATTTTATGGTTCTTCTAGTTTTTCTATGGGTCCTGTCTTTATCCTTCCCCTTACCCCCCCTCTGTCCCCCCTTACTTTAAGGGGGGATGAAAGGATTCCCCTCTTTATTTCAAGGGGAGATGAAGGGGGATTATAGGATGTTTGTAGTGATAGGGAACATGATAACCGGACGGATAGGGGTGGAAGGCAGTCGGTGGAGTGTCGGCCATCGGCATAGTCAATAGCCCAAGCAGGGGGATCCGCACCCATCCTGCCTCGAAAGAAGTGTAAAAGGTTACATTCCAGTGAAGCTTCTTAAATAGCCATTTCCCGTTCTCTTTGACAAACTCATTAGCATAATACCCATGCAGCCACTGCTGTCTGGGCAGGCCACCCACCGGCATAGCTTCGCACAACAAGGTCTGCCACCTGCCTTTGGCTGTCTTACCGTCGGGATCGACATCGACCACGCCACCCATCATTTGAATGCAGAACTGCACCCATGATTCGTATCTCTTGCTTCCTATAGTGTCCACGTACATCCTCTTGACGCCCGCCTTGCCCAGAAACAAACCACAACTCTCTATTTCAACGGACTCGGTATTATCAGAGAAGAGGTCTAAAACCCCTTGATAATTCTGTGTATCGAAATAGTAACCGTATCTCTTTTGCAGGTTCTCTATCTCCTGGATGTCCTCCATGAGAATTACCTGCTTCTCCAATTCTTCGAGGTTCATGGTGCCTCACTTGAGATTGCTTCATCCCGCCCAGGCGGGATTCCCAATGACGAATTGTTGATGTCGCCTTAATTATGCCTGACCCCACGTCCACCCCAGCATCAGAAAATTACTATAGCAAGCCTCTGAGCCGGGGGTCTAAAGCATCCCTCAAGCCATCACCGACCATGTTAAAGCCGAAGACTACGAGCATAATAGCTACCCCAGGCCCCAGGCATAACTCTGGATTGCTAAGAAGAAACTTATAACCATCATTCACCATACTCCCCCATGCTGGCGTGGGTGGCGAGATACCGACACCCAGGAAACTGAGAGCAGCTTCTGCGAGAATGGTAGCTCCTAACCCTACAGTAAGCATTACGAGAAGCGGTTGAAAGGCATTAGGTAGGATATGCCTCAGCATGATACGTGAGTTACGGGCACCCATAGAACGCGCAGCCAATATATAATCGTTCTGCTTACCGGACATGACAACGCCGCACATCATGCGGGTTGGTGCTGATATCATGCCAATAGCAAGGGCTATGACGATGTTTTTGATTCCACCGCCGAGTAAAGCGGCAATAAGAAGAGCTAACATCAGCATGGGAAAGGCCATTAGAGCATCAATGAATCTCATTATTAACTGGTATATAACGCCGCCGAAATACGCCGCTATCAAACCCATGGACATACCTACCACCACAGCTATACTGGTTGCTATGATGCCTATAATAAGCGAGACTCGCGAACCATAAATAACCCGACTTAGCGTATCTCTACCCAGAGAGTCTGTACCGAGTGGGTGTTTAATGCTGGGTGATTGTAATTTATTTGGCATATCCATTTTATTAGGGTCATAGGGAGCCAGCAGGGGAGCAAAAACGGCAGTAATGATCAGAATGACAATAAGGATCAGTCCGATGACAGGGAGAGGACGCCCGAAGAAGACGGACAGCATACGCTTGATCTTGCTGTATTTCGGCGGCATTTCGGATATTCCCTTAGCGCCAACCGACGGCACGGTACCAGAACTCTCACTCATTTCCAAACACCTTAGTCGAATCTAATCCGGGGGTCAAACCAGCCATACGAGATATCAACTGCAAGATTAGCCAGTACCACCACCACGCCTACCAGAAGAACCACAGCCTGAACAACCATGAAGTCCTTTTGTAACACGGACGATGCCATCAATCTGCCCAGACCGGGGATAGCAAACACGGTCTCAATGAGTACCGAACCGCCAAAGATAACGCTTGCCTGGAGGCCCATCACCGTAATCACAGGGATGAGTGCATTTTTAATGGCATGCCTGAGTGTTATCGTCAACTCCCCCAGGCCTTTAGCCCAGGCGGTACGGATATAATCCTGCTTTATAACCTCGAGCATAGATGAGCGTGTCTGGCGGCATTGAGCGGCTATGGTGAAAAGTGACATACAGAAAACCGGCATAATGATCTGTTTGGTGTTCAGCCAGAAATCGCTAAAAGGAGATGTGTAACCGCTGGTAGGCAGCCATTTTAGCTGAAGAGAAAACAGATAAATTAGAAAAATGCCGACTAGAAAAGCGGGCATCGTTATCCCTATATTTGCCAGGAATGTGATCACGGGGTCAATCCACTTACCTCGCCTCAAGGCGCAGACCACACCAAATAAAACACCAAAAAAATTGCCTATTATGAAAGCTGCAACCCCCAGATACATAGTTACAGGTATACGCTCTTTAATGAGAGAGACCACACTCTCATTGTAAAATATAGATACCCCAAAATCGCCACGCAGGACATTACTTATCCATTCAATGTATTGCAAGAGCAGACTCTTATCCAGACCAAACTTGTGCTTCAGTTCCTGTATCTGATCGGGGGTCATCTGTCCCATTTCACCCGCGCTCAAGTACAATATTAACGGGTCACCCGGTAAAAGTCTCATCACCAGAAACACAATTATGGTAATCAGTAGGATGGTGATAAGACCCAGAAACAAGCGGCGAATAATGTATGTAGTCACTTAAATCCCCAGATAATCCCATCCCCTGAAACGCACTGGCATATTAAACCTCTCACGACCTTACGGTCGGGGTATCAAGTCTCCCTATCGCCTGGCGAATATCAATAAAAAATGGCCGCTAAGGTTAATCCCTAAAGGATAAAGTCATACATAAAAGTGCCAGAATTTTTTTCTATTCGCCTGTAGCACGAAATTGGAAAAATTGCCTACAAGCTGTTCACTCTGGCTCGCTCAAATTTGGAGTGGGGGCAACTTGTCTTACGCATATTTCAAATTGCCCCGCTCCATGATTGATTCAGCTACCCTGAGCCTGTGCCAGTATGATGGTGTTGGCGTGTTTATTTATATCATTTTTTCTTAATCCAGATATCTGCTGATTCCCACCAGCCACTTGTGGCATTAGAGTGGAACCAGTAATTGTAAACCTGGTCACGATTACGTGCGTAAAGCGAATTCGTGTCCGCTAAAGGAATGGCTATACTTTCGTCGTATATCAGCCTGATTGTTTCTTTAAGCTGGTTTTCCCTTTTAGCATTATCAGGCTCGGTATACAGCATTTCCCACTTACTCTGCCATCCGGGTGGGCGATAGAAGCTTACAAAATTACCGGCATCACCCCAGCGTGCCACATAGTTTACCAAGTTTATCGGCTGTGGAAAGCCGGGATATAGAATTCCCTTCCACCCTTTTTGTTGAAGCTCGGTAATCCTGGGAAGCGTCGCGACATCAACTTCGACTTCAATGCCCACCTCTTTCAGATAAGTCGCCACTGCACTGATAATGTCCTTGCGACCTCTTACATCCGTGACAAATGTGGTCTTAAAACCGCCAGGGTAACCAGCCTCGGCCAGCAGCTGTTTTGCCTTTGCCACATTATACTCGTAGGGCTTCAGACTGGAGTCATACCAGGGGTTATTGGGCGCAGCCATCTGATACGTAACCCTATATAATCCCATACCAATCCCTTCCACAAAGCCCTTCCTGTCGATGGCGTGCTCCAATGCCTTACGCACCCTTTTATCGGCGAAGGGCGAATCCGGGTTGTTACCATCAGGAATGATACTGTGTACCCAGGATAATCCCTGCGGCCCAGCATCATAACCCTCCTGTCTAAATTTCATCACATCTACAGGTTCGATCGGCGCAACAATGTGCACTTCCCCCGCCTTGAAAGCCATGAGCATGGCCGTAGAATCGGAGATACACCTATACGTGACGGAATCGACGTAGGGTTTGCCTTGCTGCCAGTAATCAGGGTTTTTCACTGCTTTAATAAAGTCATCCCGCTTCCAGCTATGAAACTTAAACGGGCCAGTTCCTACGGCGCGTTCCTTAGGGGTCGTTTTAGTTTTCATCGCCGTTGGCGATGAAATCTGTCCGATAGCTGTTTGAGCCAGCCTTAGCAACAAGGTCTGATCAAAAGCTGTAAGATTCATGCGAAGAGTGTAAGGGTCAATAATGTCATAGGAGGAAACTTTCTTCAGCGCGAAAGAGCCGGCGAGATTGGCTGCCAGTACCTGCTCAAGATTGTACTTAACCGCCTCAGCATTGAAGTCGGTGCCATCGTGAAACTTGACACCCTTGCGCAAATTAAATGTAATACTCTTCTTGTCCGGACTAATTTTCCAGGATTCAGCCAGCCAGCCGAAGAGTCTCCCGTCTTCATCGGTTCTGAGGAGAGGTTCGAATATGGGATAAGTTATCGAGGGGGAGTTAGCATCAATATGCGAGCCCATGTTCGTTATACCAAGAGTCGAGGCCCAGATAAAATCACCGCCTAACTGCTCTGGAGGTGTAACCTTCCATGCGCCTGGAGGCAGCGGAGCAGCCGGGGTTGGTTCGCTACAAATACCAATGATGAGACTGCATGCAATGGACAGAAATAACGTGGTAAGTAATATTTTTTTCATATTATTCCTCCTTTTCGGCCCCTCAGGAGCTAATGCCCTGCTGGAATTTCTAACGGGGTTTACCTGTAATTGGATGCTCATAATGATAGGGAACATGGTACCCGGATGGATATGGATGAAAAGCCGTCGGTGGTGCATCGGCATCCTTAAATAAAAAGATACCCAACATTGGAAACTTCAGCCAGCCGGTCTCATAGGTTGTATAGAAAGTAACGTTCCAGTAGATCTTTTTAAATAACCATTTCCCTTTCTCTTTGACATATTCATTTTCGTAGTACCCATGATACCAGACTTGCCTGGGTCCGGCTGCACTCGGCATGACCTCAGGCAACCATGTCTGCCATCTGCCTTTGGCTGTATTACTGTCGGGATCTACATCCACCACACCCCCAATTTGAATAATGAGAAGCCTCATCCAGGCTGGATAAGGCTTACCTCGTTGACCTATGTCTTCCCAATAGAACCTCCTGATCCCCTCCTTGCCCAGAAATACCCCATGGCTTTCTATCTCCGCTGATTCAGCGTTATCCGAAAACAGATCTACCACA
>Ga0256868_10002026_pt1 | contig 10681 bp, 12 predicted proteins | sample RVTome_13_FD_187341 | JGI IMG/M metagenome (GOLD analysis project Ga0256868, IMG submission 187341) | Soil microbial communities from uranium-contaminated site in the Upper Colorado River Basin, Wyoming, United States - RVT92D227 HiSeq ... | reverse complement strand
CTAGACCAACTGAAGAAAGTCTTCAATGAGTTAAGCAAACTTGAGACAATAGAATGGATAATCTTTGAAGGTGGTGAACCGTTTCTCTTCTACCCTCTAATGTATGAGGGCATTAAGATGGCTCATAGCATGGGATTTAAGGTTGGACTGGTAACTAACGCATACTGGGCGATATCAGAAGAGGACGCAGAATTGTGGCTAAAGCCGCTTCACGATTTAGGAGTATCCGACATAAGTGTAAGCAATGATGAGTTTCATTATGAAGACAAGGAGGCAAGTCCTGCCAAACATGCCCTGAATGCCGCAAGAAGGTTAGGCATGTCCTGCGGATCCATTTGCATTGATAAGCCCACGATTGAGGAGGGTACGGGCAAGAAGCAAGAGAAAGGAGAACCGGTTATTGGCGGTGGCGTTATGTTCAGAGGGAGAGCTGTTGAGAAACTAGTAGAAGGCCTTCCCCGGAGACCGTGGGAAGAATTCACAGAATGTCCCTACGAGGATCTTAGAGATCCCAAGAGGGTGCATCTCGATGCATACGGCAACGTCCATCTCTGTCAGGGGTTGAGCATGGGTAATATGTGGGATATTCCATTATCAAAGGTAGTCAGGCAGTATAATGCTGATTCGCACCCAATCTGTGGACCTCTGCTCAAAGGAGGGCCTGCCCTTCTGGCTAAAGAATACGACATCCCGCACGAGGACCAATATGTGGATGCTTGCCATATGTGCTATCTCGTTCGCCGGGCATTATTGGACAAGTTCCCACAATACCAGGCGCCGCTATCGGTCTATGGATTGTAGTAAGGACTGTCAGCTTTATATGGTATTGCATAACGAATTCACGCCTTGTTGTACCCACTCAAATCGTCCGCTGGCGCTCAGGCCTTCCTCTATGGTAGAAACAGTAGGCAGAGTCCCCCAAGGAAAGGAGGCAACATCATGAATCTATCTGATGAACAGAAAATCGTTTCCATAATGAAACAAAATTTTCTCCACGCGAATCTCGCCACCTGCGATGGAGACCAACCAAGAGTCCGTACCGTATCACCCATAGTCGAAGATGATATGTCTATCTGGGTAACAACCCGAAGCACTTCCAGAAAGGTAAAACAACTGCGGGAGAATCCCAAGCTTTGTCTTGCTTTTGTGGAACCGCCTGACGGAGATAGGGCTGCCATCGTCATCGGTGAGGCCTTGATAATCCCGGATATAGAAAAGAAGAAAAGAGTGTGGAGCTTGGCGCCATTCGATTTATACGAACATTTCCCTGATGGTCCGGGCTCCGATGATTTCTGCCTGCTGAAGATCGTCATCAAAAGGATCGAATGGAGAGAAATCGGGACAGGTGCAGCGAAAATCTATGAGCCGACGCAACGATGATCAACCGCGATAAGATGAACAATAGAATTATTCCTACACTCAAGCATTATGAGGTCGAAAAAGGCGTTGGGTGAACGTGCAGTTATCTTGTGATAAAATGGAGGACTGGAGAGGTGAGCGATGAACTGGTTAGACATAGTCATAATAGTGGTGGCAGTTTTATTGGGTCTTGCGGGCTTGCGGCAAGGAATTATCCGGACAGTATTTGGCATTGCCGGGTTAATAGGTGGCATATTCCTAGCCGGGCGCTATTACGACGAGCTTGCGCTACGGCTTTTCCCGTCCGGTGCTATCTGGGGCAACATAGCTGCTTACGCCATCATCCTATTAGCTACTTTAATTGTGGCTGGTGTGGCTGGCTCGCTCATAGCCAAGCTGGTTCACTTCGCCGCGCTTGGTTGGCTGGATAGGCTTGTGGGCTTCATCCTTGGCATCGTTATAGGAGGTCTGTTATGTGCTGCCGTTCTCGCTATTGTAGGTAAGTATTACCCGGGCGCGGAGGCAGTTATCAGTCAATCAGTAATAGCCAAATTCCTGATGGAGCAATTTCCCTTGTTATTAGCACTTCTGCCTGCGGAATTTGATTTCATCCGCGACTTCTTTATTACGAGCTAACGTGTAGTTATCTTATGATAGAATAGAGGACTGGAGAGGTGAGCAATGAATTGGTTGGACATAGTTATAATAATTGTAGTAGTTTCTTTGGGTATTGCAGGTTTGCGGCAAGGACTGATCAGGACAGTATTTGGCATTGCCGGGCTGATAGGTGGCATATTCCTAGCCGGGCGTTATTATGACGAGCTTGCGGCACGGCTTTTTCCGTTCGGTGCTATCTGGGGCAACATAGCTGCTTACGCCATCATCCTAATAGCTACTCTGGTTGTGGCTGGTGTAATTGGCTGGCTCTTGGCCAAGCTGATTAACTTCGCCGCACTCGGTTGGCTGGACAAGTTTATGGGCTTTATCCTTGGCGTTGTTATAGCGGGCCTGCTATGTGCTGCCATCCTCGCTATCGCCGTCAAGTTTTACCCGGGCATGGAGGCGACTATCAATCAATCGGTAATAGCCAGATTCCTGGTGGGGGGATTCCCCTTGCTATATTAGCACTTCTGCCCGAGGAATTTGATTCCACCCACGAATTCTTTGCCCCGTCTGTGTGGATTCATTAAGAGCTGGACTAACTCCAAAAGCCCTGCGATTTGTTCCACTCGGGGTATATTTTGAGGCCCAGTCGACTTGACTTCAGAAGCACCGAGTTCCCACGAAAATCTTGCGATTTTCGTGGCCGGACTTAGCGTACGATCTATCCCTCAAGAACCCCATCCAATACCTTTTTGAGTTCCTTCTTGGGCTTGTAGCCAATAACCTGCTGAACAGGCTGCCCGCCCTTAAATAGAATCATAGTGGGAATAGAGGCTATCCCATACTTGGCAGCCAAAGGACCATTCGCATCCACGTCTACCTTGGCGAAGTCTATCTTACCGGCATATTCCTTCGCCAACTCCTCCAAAACAGGGGCGGTCGCCAAGCAAGGACCACACCATTGTGCCCAGAAATCCACCATAACTGGCGACTTCGCCTGCAAGACGGTTTTTTGGAAGTTGTCCTCACCTACAATTGGTTGTATCACGGGTTTGACCTCCTTAATTAAATTTCTATGTCAAAAGAAAAAAATCCAATGGCATTCCTCGTTGTCTGTTCAGCAATTATGGCTTCCTCAACACCCTTAAGCTGGGACACCGCTTTCAATCCTCTTAGAACGTCAATGGGCTGGGACTCATACCGTGTTTCTCTTCCGTAGGTCACCGGGCAATCTGTCTCCAGAAGTAGTCTTTGCAGAGGTGCTTCCTTGACTGCCCTCCTATGTTCTTCGTGATACTCACTAGCGGGTGTGGCCGAGACAAAATAGCCACCATCAATTATATCCTTAAGAACACTGGAAAAGCCAGTGAACCAATGGAAAACAGCTCTATCTATGCCAGAATTTTGGACCAGGTTTAGCGCATCCCTCCATGCATACCTACTGTGAATTATCGCCGGTTTAGCACATTTTCTGGCGATGTTCAGAAGCCGACCAAGAACTTCTTGCTGCAATTCTTTGGACGCCACCTTCAGCACCCTCTTGTCATAGTCCAGACCTATTTCACCAACAGCGACCGCTGAAGCAATATTCTGCTCAACAAATCGCAAATTATCATCTATCTCAGAAGGCCCCAGATTAGCTAGCTCCCAGGGATGCAAGCCCAAAGCAGGATAGACAAAATGGCCATGTTTTTGCGATATTTCTAACGTTTCTATGTTCGACTGGTGGTTTGACCCCACAGCCACTATGGCAATAACGCCTGCCTTCTTAGCTTCCTCGAGCTTCAAATCGAGGCTTTTCAGTTCGTCAAGATGGGCATGAGTATCGATGAGCTTATACAACGCTAGATCTTCTTTTCGTCAAGCATGGCCCTGTAATATTTAAGCCCCGCCTCCGTTGGCTTGTAGCCATAGAGAGCAAACCTGTCTTCTCGTTCCCGGGTGATTAGATTTGCTGATACCAATGCCCGCAAAATTGCCTCACCAAAGTAGCCACTCAAATTAAGGTGATGGTCAGGCACTGCCTTGTTAGTCACTTCATACTCACGGCAAATAACAGCCAGGAGCTTCGCCGGCTCTTTCTCCAAGCTTTGGAAGAGAGCCTGCATGGTCTCTGTCTGCTTTACTACCTCAACAAAATCTTCAAAAGCGCCCATGTTCCCTAACTTCTAATTCTAAGCCGGATGTCCCAAAAAGGTCTCATTATGTATAAAATGGTTTTTTGGGTTAGCGGTAAAACCCTACCCCAACAACCCTATTGTACCAAAACACCAGTTTCCTCGCGAGACCAATTACTCATTTAGGAAGACTTTCTTGACTTAAGAAGTAGACGACTGGTGTTTACGATAAGCTGACATTATATGCATAGTTTCGTTATATAAAGCAGACAAAACAGCTAATTCATGTCACGGTCGCGGCACGCCTGATAGAATATAGTGAAACCGGGGCAAGTGCATGAATATAGGTAATCGAAAAGATATACCTACGATAAATGAATATGAAAGCCGTCTTGCCGACTTGTACGAGGAGTACTACAACAAGGTTGCACGTTATGTTTACGTCCATATCGGCAACAAAGAAGAAGCCGAAGATATTGCGGGAGAGGTTTTTTTGAAAGCACTGAAGTCCCTGAAGTCGTATCGAGAACAGGGCGTTCCCATGCAGGGGTGGCTGTTCCGTATTGCCCATAACCTCACTGTAGACTATCTCAGAAAAATGGACAAACGCAGGACAGTGCCAATTGATTCAGTAGTATTACCGGGAAATGATAATCCCGTAGATACCGCCGAGAAGAACATTGAGTTTGAGCGGGTTACCGAGGCTATGAAGCAGCTCACCACAGAACAGACAGAGGTTATAAACCTTCGTTTCTTTGGGGGGCTCACTTCCAAAGAAGTTGGCGGCATTTTGGGCAAGAGTGATGGTGCAGTGCGCGAAATGCAGAGAGCAGCTATAGAAAAACTACGCGGGATTATGGGAGTGGAGAAATGATGACTGAAGATTTTGACCGAATACTGGATGAATGTATAGACCGCATTAGCCGCGGGGATAATGTGGCAGATTGTCTGTCCGATTACCCGGCATATTCAGAGAAGCTGGGACCTCTGCTCCAGTCTATGCTTGATGTCCAGAAGACCTACACTTTTGCGCCATCCGCTGATACCAAGAGAGCAGCCAGACAGAAGTTCTACGCAACTCTGGGAAAACAGGGGCGAATGACACCAGTCTTGTCACTCTTCAGGGTGATTCCCCGGTCTGCAGTCTGGGCGACAACTGCAGTATTAGTCCTGGCTATCGTAGGTGCTCTGGTGATAGAACCTGTGCTCAACCCACCGACACTAGTTCCCAGCCCCGAGGGTAATTTTGCTTTCCTCATCAGTGATGAGCCCAACGATATCGGTGACTTCGAGAGCCTCAACGTCACAATTTCCAGAGTGGGATTGCAGGCTGCAGGTTCACTGAAACGGCTCGAGTTTACGCCAGAGACAAGAACTGTGGATCTTACTCAGCTCCATGGTGAAGAGTCCCAGGAAATCTGGCGGGGTAATGTCCTAGCAGGGCAGTATTCACAGGTATACATCTATGTGAGCGAAGTCACGGGCAAGCTAGAATCAACCGGGCAAATTGTAGATGTGAAGCTGCCAAGCAGCAAACTTCATATATCGATGCCATTCGAGGTTACAACTGATTCGGTTACCAGCTTTACCTTCGATATTACCGTGGTGGCGACCGGTAATAACGGAAAATACATCCTTAAGCCCCAGATTGGTGAGAGCGGGGCCCGGCAGGAGCAAAAGCCACTCGAGTAAAAACCAAACGAAGGCAAAGGGATAGACACGCGGCAGTATTCTCCGGCTATCCCGAGCCTGCATCTCACACCCGTAATCAATCCGACCTGACACTTTTCTTGTTTTGTCGTTATTAGTAGTTAGAAGCAGGAACGATGCACGGAAAGGAGGAACAAACAATGAAAAGCGGCGTTCTAATTGTAGCAATAGCGGCAGCTCTGGCCATGGTCATAATGCTGGTAGGTGGCTATGCCGGACCAGAAACTCCGCAAGCCACAGGGACTCTGCAGATAATGGTTACCGACGCCCCACCTGAACAAGAAGTCACCAGCATAATGGTCACGGTAGAAAGTGTTGAGGTACACAAGGCTGCAGCTGAGCAGGAACAGGAGCAGGAGCAGGAGCAGAATCAGGAACAAGAACAGGAGCAAGAACAAGAGCAGTCAGCTAACAACTCCACGAATGAAGAAGCAGGTTGGTTGCCGCTGGATATTCTGGCGGGAAACGAAACATTCGATCTTCTTCAAATTCAGGGAATTGAAGAGGTCCTGGCGGTTGCTGAGCTTGAACCTGGTAAGTATACTCAAATCAGGATGACGCTAAGCAATGTGCAGGTCAAACTGGGTGACGGTGACCTTCAGGATGTCATCCTCCCGAGCGGTAAGCTGAAGTTCGTCCGTCCTTTTGATATTGTCGAAGGGCAGACAACGGCGCTCCTCTTTGATTTCGATGCTGAGAAATCAGTCAATGTAACTGGTTCTGGTCAAATCATCTTCAAACCGGTGATTAAGTTGAGTATGACGACACCCCAGACAGTTGAGCCAGGTACAAAGCACGTGAAGATTTCGACACCGTCTCTGCCAAATGGTGCTGTTAATGTCTCCTACAACGCTACGCTTACGGCCGATGGGGGAGTCGTTCCTTACATCTGGAGCATAGACAAAGGGACTTTACCAGCGGAGTTAAGTCTGGATCCGGTTACCGGAATCATTGCCGGAGTGCCAACGGCTAGCGGCGATTTCACCTTTACTGCAAAAGTGTCTGATAACTCAACACCAACAAAAAGCGATACCCAACGGTACACTATTACCATTGCCGCCAACGAGACTTTGATCATTACCACCATGAATATAGCGGATGGGGTAGAGGAGACTGCCTATAATGCCACTGTTGTGGCGTTGGGTGGCACGCCACCATATACATGGAGTATTGCCAAAGGCAACCTGCCAGATGGGCTTGCAATAGACACTGCAAGCGGAGTCATCTCGGGGACTCCAACCAAGAAAGGCAACTACAACTTCACGGTACGGGTAGGTGACAATGCCACACCGGTGAATACCGATGCCCAGCGACTACGTATCCGCATCGCCGAAGACTGAACTCGAATACGATAAGAGTCACCGCCGCGGCGTTCAAAATAAGCAAAGGGGGCTGAAGGCAACATTGCTCAGCCCCTTCTGCCACTCAGAGTTCTTATAGGAGGATAGTGACATGGCGAATAATAGCTGGAAAGAAGATATTTCATAGCGAGCTTTCTGAAAGCATGTCTTATTTCCTCGCGACTAGCCTTTCCATGAGCACCAAAGAATAGAGCAATGATCCTTACTACCGCTGTACTTGTGCCTGAAAAGAAATTCCAGCGACTAGAACCCACTGCGGCAACCACAACAAAACCACTATCGTCACCGGTATTGACACTCTGTGTGAGCAATGCTATAGTGAAAGCGAGGTAACATGTTCAATGAGGTGAAGGGATGAACTACGGGCGTGAACTGTTAAAGGGAAATACGGATTCCCTATTGCTTTGTTTAATTAGTCGTCAGCCTACCTATGGCTACCAGATAGTAAAGGAACTGCAGAAAAGGAGTAACGGGTATTTTCAGTTTAAGGAAGGTACTCTTTACCCCGCTCTCCACCGGCTGGAGCGAGACAACCTTATCACAGGTAAGTGGCAAATACTGCCCAATGGACAGCAGAGACGTTACTACTACATAACTGAAAATGGACAGCAGGTCCTAGCCAAAAAATTGGCTACATGGCAGGATTTCTCTACGGCAGTTAAAGCAGTCATACAAGCGGAAACAACGTAGGACCAGAATAGTGAGTAGTATAAGCCATTACCTAAACAGGTTCAAAGCTAGCCTCCAAATTGATCATACTATAAGGGACGGCGTGGCTCAGGAGCTTTGCACGCATCTCGAGGACAAGACCCAGGAGCTAGAAGAAAAGGGGCTAAGTAGGGAGGAAGCAAGTAAGATCGCAATACAATCTCTCGGCTCTCCCGAATTAATTGCCGAGCAAATCTATGAAACACACGCTCAAGGTAGCTGGAAAGAGGCACTTCTCAGCGCCTCGCCTCACCTCTTAGTTGCCTTGCTCTTCACTTCGTATTACTGGCAAAATATCGTCTACCCGTCAATCATATTAGCACTGACCGTGGGCATTGCAGTCTATGGTTGGCATCGAGGTAAGCCAATATGGCTTTTCCCCTGGCTGGGATACTATCTTCTGCCAGTGGTAGTCAGCGGTATATTGTTGCTTTCACTCCCCGAAGGTTGGGGATGGGTAGCAGCGCTCATCTATATCCCCGCAGCCCTTTTTGTCTTTGTTCATATAGTGAGACAGACCGCAAGGCGGGATTGGCTGTATGCGTCACTGATGCTGGCACCCATGCTTGTGACATTCACCTGGTTTTCATCCCTGGGCAGAGGAAATGAGCTTCTGGCAAGTGACTGGGCAGCAAGGCTGCAGACAAATGCACTGTGGATAGTCGTTAGTTTTGTCGCCTTGGCAGCAGCGACTATCGCCTTCATCCGTCTCAAGCAGCGCAGGCATAAAATTATTAGTCTGCTAATTCCCCCCCTTGTGGTCTTATTCGCAGTGGTCACCGCAAGTGGGGGCAACATTTGCTCCTGGAGCTGGCTGCTGCTGCTCTTCTCTCTATCCGCCTTTGCCATCCCTTTGTGGATGCAGGCTAGGGCCTACCAGTAGTCCCTCGAAAGAACCGAGAATCCAGATCCTAAATCTTAAACAATCTCAAGATTCAAGTCTCAGATTTCCAAAACCATGTTAGATTCTGAACCTGTTCAGGATCTAGTACTTGGGATTTCCGAGATTCCTGCGATTAGCTAGAAACAGCCGGATTTAGTCCTCTTTCTGACTCCACAGGCCAGGCTGGGGCCGGATGTCCCTCTTATAAGGCAGCCCCAGATGTTCATAAGCAAGCCTGGCAGCTATTCTGCCACGAGGTGTCCGTTCCAGAAAACCTAACTGAAGAAGGTACGGCTCGTAAACATCCATGATAGTATCAGCGTCCTCGTTAATAGAAGCAGCAATGGTATCTAGACCTACAGGACCACCATCGAATTTGTCAATTATCGTGTGCAACACTCTATGGTCTATGTCATCCAAACCCACAGAATCTATCTCCAGCTTTGAAAGTCCTTCCAGAGCCACCTCCTTGGTGATGATGCCCTCTGCCATGACCTGAGCATAGTCTCTTATTCTCTTCAAGAGGCGGTTGGCCACTCGAGGAGTGCCTCTGGCACGCTGGGCAATCGGGACAAGTCCCTCCTTCTCTGCTTTCACCTTAAGGATAGTTGCTGACCTTTCCAGAATCGCCTGTATTGCTGCCTCATGGTAGAAGCCAAGATGATATGGAACACCAAATCTATCGCGGAGAGGAGGACTCAGTAGAGCCAGGCGCGTGGTAGCCCCCATCAAAGTAAAGTGTGGCAAATTTAACCGTAGGTTTCTGGCAGATGGACCTTTCCCTAGAAAGATGTCAAAGACAAAATCCTCCATTGCCGGATAGAGTTTCTCCTCTATAATATGGTTGAGCCGGTGTATCTCGTCGATGAAAAGGATATCTCCCTCATGCAGATTAGTAAGAATAGCTGCTAAGTCTCCAGTGCGTTCTATCGCCGGCCCTGAACTAACCTTGATATCAACTCCCATCTCAGCAGCGATGATGTAGGCGAGCGTAGTCTTTCCCAAACCGGGGGAACCATAAAGAATGATATGATCCAGTGGCTCGCTTCTGCCCTTAGCAGCGAGAATGGCTATTTTCAGGTTATCCTTGATCTTTTCTTGACCTATGAACTCACCTAGACGTCTGGGACGAAGGTCAAAATCAATGGAGCTATCCTCTGTGGCCACCTTGCTTGAAATAAGCCGCATCACTACCCCCTGCCCCGATTCTAAACCGGGGGGATTCTTACTGACTCGCTAATGCTAAGCTCGCGCTCTCCTTCCCCTCCACGCTTCCCTTCTTCAGTTTCTTTTCATCGTCAGGACTCAAATAGAGGACTCGCGACGGGATGAGCTTACCGAGAATAACGTTCTCCTTGAGGCCACGCAGCCTATCTACCTTGCCCTTGATCGCAGCGTCAACAAGCACGCGGCCAGTTTCCTGGAAAGAAGCGGCTGCCAGCCAGCTATCCTTGCTTAAGCTAGCTCTGGTCATTCCGAGAAACGCAGCTTGCGCCGTTGCCGGCTCACCACCCTCAGCCAACACCTTAGCATTTATGTCCTCGTAGTCAAACCGGCCAACTAACTCGCCAGGCAGAAGCTTCGTATCTCCTGAGGAAACAATCCTCACGTTGCTTAACATTTGCCGAACAATCACAGCAATATGCTTGTCATGTATGGTTACCCCTTGTGTGCGATATACTTTTTGTATTTCATCAATCAAATACTGCTGGACTGCATCCTTTCCCATAATACGCAAGATGTCATGAGGATCGACAGGACCTCTGGTAAGCCTGTCACCTGCCCTGACCTTGTCCCCCGACTGAACGAGGAGATATGTACCGCGAGGGACGCTATATTCCCTCTCTTCCCTTTCTTCATACTTAACGTAAACACGGTCACCCTCAATGACGACCTGACCAGCTACTCTAGCTGCCACAGAAAGAGATTGCCCCCCTTTA
>Ga0256868_10002025_pt1 | contig 10681 bp, 12 predicted proteins | sample RVTome_13_FD_187341 | JGI IMG/M metagenome (GOLD analysis project Ga0256868, IMG submission 187341) | Soil microbial communities from uranium-contaminated site in the Upper Colorado River Basin, Wyoming, United States - RVT92D227 HiSeq ... | reverse complement strand
GTAGGCAATCACCCACTTGGGATCCGGCATCTGGTCGTAGATCCGCTTGACCATGGGGGCCATCTTCTTGGTGACGGTCCCCGACACGATCATGAGATCAGACTGCCGGGGGGAGGGACGAAACACCTCGGCGCCGAACCGGGCGATATCGTAGGACGCGGAACTCGTCACCATCATCTCCAGGGCGCAGCAGGCCAGGCCGAAGGTCACCGGCCAGATGGAGTTCTTGCGCGCCCAGTTCACGAGCTTGCTGAGGGAGGCCGTGACGATGTTATCGCCGAGTTTCGTCTCTATTCCCATTCTAGGGCTCCTTTTTTCCAGACATAGATGAAACCAATAAGGAGGATGAAGACAAAGATCATCATCTCCACAAAACCAAATACCCCGAGTTTGCGGAAGACTATTGCCCAGGGGTAGAGAAAGACTACCTCCAAATCGAAGACGAGGAAGAGCATGGCGATGATGTAGTACTTGATGGGGACGGCCTGATGGGTGGGACCGAGGGTGATCATCCCGCATTCATAGGGGGAGGCCTTTGCCGCATTAACCCTTCTGGGCCCTAAGAGGTATGAGACTCCGACGGCAAAGATTGCAAAAAAAACGGCGAGTCCGATTAAAAACAAAACTGGTACATAGGTGTTGAGCATCAGTTCTCCCCTATGGTATAGGAATGTGAGGATTACGACGCCAAGCCCGCGGCGTGTTTACAACGCCTGTTCTCATATCCTATCGATTCACAATTGTCAAGGGGGAAATCGTAATTTTGGGGAGTACTTTTGGTATCTTTGCGAAAGTGGGACTTTAGGGATCAATCCCGCCGTCGGCGGGATTTTGAGACAAAGATCGCACGAAAGGCCGGCTGCATCACGTTAGCAAAAAACTCAGAGAGAGCCGTCCAATTCATCGGCCACTGGTTTGTTGCATGCCCTGCAGCGCTGAGCGCCTCGAAAAAGCGGTTTGCCACAGGCCGGACAATGATAGCGCTCACATTCTCCCCGGGCCCACTCTACGCTGCCTTTCTCGTCACCCAGGTCGGCTACCTTGCCTCGCCATAGAGGAATCGCTCTTTTCATTACCCCGACGCCCGTGGCAAAGCCGAAATTCTCTATCATGGTGCACGGCCAGTCCCCGCATTGATGGCAGGAATAAAACCCTTTCGATTTGACGCAACTCCTTATCGGGCATTGCCTGCAAAAACCATAGATCTCCCGCGGCGGATCGGGCTGCATACACCCCAAACATGCCGTCTCTTCTGGTTTTGTTCCATAGAGGTTCCCCATGATGGCCCTAAATTTTTCATTGCCGTCCCTCGTGGCTATGTAAACCCCGCATGCACCACAGTATAGGCCGCACGGCGCCATTAAATCCTTGTTCCTGATTTCTTCTTCGGTCCATCCTTCCATAGGTGTACCTCCTTAAAAAATCATAGTCTCCGGCAGAGCGAGAGGTCGTCACCTCAAAGTCTGCCTGGGACCTCATTCAAAGCTCGTTTTAACCCTAGCAATCCATTCCGATTTTTTCAATCTCTATATCTCGCTGAGCCGGCTGTGGAACAAGAGAAACCCAGAACATTTCCCTTTGCTCGGCTGTGCAGTCGACGACGGGAAAACCCCTTGAAAAGCAAAAGCTTTTGCGTTCAATCTCTTGAAAAATATCCCTGAGACCGGGAAACTGCAAGAACAAATAGATTCTCTTGGAGAAATCAGCCTGAGCGTACTGTATCAATATTTCTCTAGCTCGCTCCATGTTCGCCCACCTCTTTTTTCCCCCTTTTTACTTATCCGGATTCTTGCGTTCTTCTACCTTGATCTCCATAACAACACGCCCCCAGCCGCCACATTGCACCCCTACATCGGAGCAACCTACCCTCTTGAACCGCATTTCGTTCGGGTCAATACCGGCATAGAAGAGCTCATGAGCCATGGAAATCAACGGCGGCATTGCATTCAGTGCCCCGAAACATATTCTTTTGGGGCACAGTTTGGTCAGAAGATTACCAGACCCATCGAAATAAAACTTATCCCCCACTTTATGCTGGCTATTGCAGCCATGGGAGTCTACGACTTCTATAACAATTGTCTTATTCATTAATACTGGTGCCTTGGAAATGACATCCGCATTTCTCGGATTTTCCATGAATCTTTTCATCTCGTCGTCGGTGTAGCCTAAATGTTTTTGGTAGAAATTCCATGCATCTTCGTTAATTTTCATCTTATCTCCTCCTTTGATAGTTTATTTGTCAAAGAAAAACTTGTAATCCCTGAAGCATTTGCCGTCCGTATGCATCATGCAACTTGTTACTTTGGGTTCCACTTCGTATTTTATGCCTAGGGTGTCGAGCCAGGTATCGATCCGCAGCATGATGCCGCACTCGTAGCGATCGATGACCCCCAGCCCCTTCACCCCCTCGTATGCAAAGCATGACTTCCATTCACCACGCATCATGTTCTTGGAAGGAAGGCTATAGGTATAGTCCATAAATTTGCCGGTAACACTTCCCATGGTTATTTCAAAAAACCGTTTAAACTCATCCCAGGTATCAAGGTTCCCTGCCCCCGTGGCCTTTTGGAGGCGTTTGATCTCTATCGCCGACATTGCCCTAACCGCTGCCTTATTTATCTTGTTCGTTCTCTCGATCCCGCATTCCTGCAGGCAATGGTAAAACCACATGGCGTCGTGGGTCATCCAGCCTTTGACCAGGATCTCTTTTAACTCATCTTTTTCAACTGGCTTCATATGACGACCTCCATTAGCTTTCAGAGCAGAAGTTTCCTACAAAAAGCCCGTGTGAGGCAGTAAAATAAAACATATTGTTATTAAAATTAAATATACAACGCCTCGTAATATTTGTCAAGACAAAATGTTGTAAAACCCGTAAAAGTATGCTATTAATAACTAATTGTTATTGATTCCCAAAGGTTAAAGGGCCATGATCTATAAAGATATCGGCAAAAAGATTCAAAGGGCCAGGGAGGAGGCAGACCTATCCCAGGAGGAATTGGCCACCCGACTGGGCTATACACAGGCCGCCCTTTCCAATTACGAACTGGGTAAGAGGCGTCTCTATCTCGCCAACATCGAACAGATAGCCAGGGAACTGAATAAACCCTTAAGTTATTTCTTGGAGGAACCCGTGGTGACGGCGCCTGCAGAGCAGGGGGAGCCTCAGGATGAGACCATATCCGAGATCATCCGCTTGTTGTCCGAACTGCCTGCAGAGGAGAGGCACTATCTCCTTGAATATATTCAGTGGAGGAGGGATCGCCGGCGATGATTGGTTTTGACCTTAATGAAGAACAATTGGGTTATCAGAATATGGCCAGGACGTTTGCGGAGCAAGAAATGAAACCCTATGCAGCTGAACTCGACAGACGCCAGGGTACGGCATTCGACTGGGGAATCGTCCGCAGATTCGCCAAGGCCAATATGCTGGGATTAGGCGTTCCTCGAGAGTATGGCGGACTGGGGGTTGACCATCTCACCGCCGCTGTTGTTGCCGAAGAACTAGGCGCGGCCTGCCTGGGAATGAGCGAGGTGGCCGGCGGTACCTGGCTGGCAACCTCTTGCCTTACCCTCGTGGGGAATGAGGATCAGAAAAGACGCTACCTCCCCCTGGTCTGCGGGGAGCATGGTACACCGGCAGGGCTGGCGGTAACGGAACCCGAGGCAGGTTCGGACATCGACAGTATCAGGACCCGGGCAGCCAGAAAAGGGGACCATTACATCCTCAATGGGACGAAGGCCTTCATCACCAATGCGGGTCTGGCCAGTTTCTACATCGTCTTTGCTACCACCGATCCCCAAAAACGTCATGGCGGACTCAATGCCTTCATCGTGGACGGCGATGCCCAAGGCCTGACCCTTGGCGCGATAGAGGACATGATGGGACTGCGGGCCTCACAAACCGGTGAGCTGATCTTCGACAATGTCGCGGTTCCCGTAGCGAACTTGCTGGGCGCTGAAAATAGCGGATTTCTAATCGCCATGCAGACCCTGGATATGTCCAGGCCATGTATGGGAGCCACTGCCGTCGGGGTGGCGAGGTCGGCCTTCGAGACGGCACTGGCCTATGCCCGCGAACGCAAACAGTATGGCCGCCCCATTTTCCATAACCAGGCCATCGCCTTCATGCTGGCCGATATGGCTACGGAGATAGAGGCAGCAAGACTCCTGACCTGGAAAGCGAGCTGGCTTATCGATCAGGCAATGGACTCGACCATGGCCTCATCCATGTGCAAGGTAGTCGCAACCGAGATGGCAGAAAGGGTCTGCAGCCGTGCTATCCAGATTTTGGGTGGGCAAGGCTATACCCGCAGATGGCCATTGGAGAAGTATTTAAGGGACGTAAAGGCCCTCCAGATATACGAGGGGACCAATCAGATTCAGAGGATCATAATCAGCTCCATGCTTTAACATGGATCTGGCTGGATCGCAGGTACGTGGGTTCCAGGCAGGGCCCTCAAACTTGACAATCATCGCCATAATGCGCATGATAGAGGGGTCAAACAGGGCCGACGCCATAGCGCTGTCCAAAAAAATTATGACACTTTCTCAAGGCTATTAAGTTAGGCTCGATCATAAAATATATGCCATAGCTGTCTATAAGAGATTTGGCGGAAAAAGCTTAAGTACAAAATTAAAGAGGGAGGAAAGCACGATGAGGACGAAGCAGCATTATATTGAAGGGTTGCGCAAGATGCGCCGGAATATCTATGTGGATGGGAAAAAGATCGATCGCGACGATGAGATGCAGATGCCGACGATCAACACCATCGGGTTGACCTTTGATTATGCCGCGGACCCCAAGTATCAGGACCTATGCACGGCAACCTCGCACCTGACCGGGGAGAAGATCAACCGCTTCTGCCATATCCACCACAGCAAGGAAGACCTGCACAAGAAGCAGGATATGACCCGGCTGCTCTGTCAGGTGGCCGGCGGATGCATCCAGCGGTGCATGGGGTGTGACGGGGCCAATGCGATCTACAACGTCTCTTACGAGGCCGATAAGCAGAACAACGGGGCCACGGAATACCACAAGAATTTCAAGAAATGGCTTGAGCGGTTCCAGAAAGAGGACCTCGTGGGCTGCTGTGCGCAAACGGATGTGAAGGGTGACCGGATGAAGCGGCCTTCTCAGCAGAAGGACCCTGATATGTATGTCCGTGTGGTCGAGAGAAAGAAGGATGGGATCGTGGTGCGGGGCTCCAAGGTGCACAACTCGGAGGCCTCGGTGGCCGATGAGATCCTGGTAGTCCCGACGCGGGCGCTTTTGCCTGAGGAAAAGGATTGGGCAGTCGCCTTTGCCGTGCCCGGGGATTGGGAAGGGGTCAAGCAGGTGGTGACGATGCATAATCTGCGGGAACGGGAGCATTTCAAGAGAGGGTTTGCTCCCGGGGCAACGGATTCGTATACGATCTTTGATGATGCCTTTATCCCCTGGGAGCGGGTCTTCTTGTGTGGCGAGACGGTTCACGGTGGGGTGAATGCGCTCTTATTTGCCCTTTTCCATCGGCATAGTTATTCGGGTTGCAAGCCGGCCCTGGGAGATTTGATGTTGGGGACGGTGGCCTTGGCCGCGGAGTACAATGGGATCGGCAAGGCCTCGCATGTGCGTGACAAGCTGGCGGAGATCATCCGGGTGTCGGAGCTGGGCTATTCAGCCGGATTTACGGCTTCGGAATTGGGAAAGCCCGAGGTCTATATCCCGGGGGTGGGATTCCAACCATACGGGCCGGGCAGCTATATTCCTCATTCGATCTATGCAAATGTGGGGCGCTGTCTGACCGGCGAGGCGGTCTTTCGCGAGGCGGAGATCCTCTGTGATGTAGCCGGCGGAATGCCGGCCACGTTCCCTTATGAAGGGGATTTTGTGAACCCCGAGACCAAGGATCTTCTTTACAAGTACATTACCCGCAATCCGGATGTCCATCCTGAGGATGCAGCGCAGCTGTGGAGATATGTGGGGGATATACTCTGTTCGGCGAGCGGCGGGATCCATCTCCTTGGGGCCTACCACGGCGGCGGCTCGCCAATCATGGAGGCGATTGCGATCACGACGCAGTATGACATAGAAGCCAGGAAGAAGATGGTGAAGAAGCTGGCCGGCATTAAGGATCGCAAGTCGAAATCGGAGGAAACCGAGGTAAAAACGCGCCCCGCACGGACAAAGGCCGCGGCGTAGGCGTAACACTGCCGGCGCACTATCGCCCGTTCTACGCCGGGGCAGGCCTGCTTTTGACCATGGTTTTATGCCGCCGGGATAAAGAAAGGACAATCTGTTCTTGAGAGCGGCTATATACCATGGCATCCGTGATCTCCGGGTTGAAGAAGTGGCTGAGCCGAAGCCCGGACCCGGCGAGGCAAAAATAAGGGTCAAATATTGCGGCATCTGCGGATCCGATCTGCATGAATTCCTGCACGGTCTATTTCCTCAGAGTCCCTTTGGCCATGAAGCCTGTGGCGAAATCATTGAAACCGGCCGCGAAGTCAAGGGATTTCAGGTCGGTGATAAGGTGATTGTCGTCCAAAAAGGGGCTTACGCCGAATACCTGGTATGCCCGCAGGACAGTATGATGAGAAAGCCCGGCGGTATGAGCTGGGAGCGGGCAGCCGTGGTTGAACCCCTTGCCGGTGCTGCTTATGCAATCAAACGGGGAGGCATCCGGCCCGATGACACGGTCCTGATCGCGGGTGCCGGCCCAGTGGGACTCATGCTCGTGCTGGGCCTCAAAGCAATCGGGGTGAAGAAGATCTACATGACGGAGATTACGGAAACAAGGAGACAAAAAGCGGAAGAGCTGGGCGCCACTTCGGTTTTGAATCCCCTGGCGGAAAAAATCCCAGCGAGGATCAAAGAGCTCACCGCCGGTCAAGGCGTCGATGTGGCAATCGAGGCAGTAGGAATCGAGGCCTCGCTGAAAGATTGTCTGGCTTCTGTCCGCTACCGAGGCACGGTAATTGTTCAGGGGATCTTTACCGACCGGGTGCCGGTGCATATGCTCGGATTTGTGACCCGTGAGACCACCATGATCGGCACGAACTCCATCGATCTTCCCCTGGCGATGGCCTGGATAGATGCCGCGGGGATTAAACCGGAGTCGATCATCACGAAGGTCATTCCCCTCGAGCAAATATCTGCTGAAGGCTTTGAATGCCTGACCAGAAAAGACAAAGAAGAAATCAAGATCCTGGTTGCTCCTTAATTGAATGTGGAGAATGATTCGTAGATGGGTTGCAGAAATGTATATCCGGTTTTTAATCTAGATATTTCGCCATGTCAAAACCAGTAACCTTAAAAAAAGACAACCAAGCAGATGATCTGATACGCTCTGCCCTCGATAGAGGGCAACCGGCTCTCTCCGAATACGAGTCGAAAAAGCTCCTCCGCCTTTACGGCATCCCCGTCACGAGAGAAAAATTGTCGAACAATGCCGACGAAGCGGTAGCTGCCGCAACAGAGATAGGGTTCCCGGTGGTGCTCAAGGCATGTTCCCCCGAGATCATGCACAAGAGCGAACATGGATGCATTGCGCTCAATCTCAGGAGTGAAGGGGATGTCCGTGAAGCTTACGGATGCATTGTCGAGAGCGTCGATCTTGACCTTGAAGGGGTGTTGGTTCAGGAGATGGTGCCGGGGCAACGCGAATTGGTCATCGGCTTGATCCGTGATCGGCAGTTCGGCCCGTGCGTCATGCTGGGAATAGGCGGAACAATGACCGAGGTATTTGAGGATACCGTCTTTCGCATGGCTCCCGTTGACCTGATAGAGGCACAGGATATGACGGAAGAACTGCGTTACAAAAAGATCCTTGGTGCCTTCCGCGGGCAGAAACCCGTGGACATGGACACCCTCTGCCGCGCACTCATAGCGGTTGGGCAGATCGGATTGGCACGGGAAACGGTATCGGAACTCGATATCAATCCCCTGATCATCACCCCGGAAGGTCGCGTCGTGGCTGTTGACGCACTCGTTGTCCTGAGCAGAGACGGAAATGATAGAATCGATTAAGGACAGCCCCCTCTACCCTATAGCTAACCCGAAGAGCATCGCCATCTTCGGGGCCTCCAATAAAGTCACTACCATGGGCACAGGGCTCCTCGGTTCGCTTCTGGATCTGGGCTTCGAGGGTGAGATCTATCCCGTTCACCCCAAAGAGGATCAGGTTCTGAACCTCAAGGCCTACCGAAGCGTCCTTGATCTGCCCAAGGTGCCCGACCTGGCGCTGATCGTCCTCCCCACACGCATCGTGCCCGAGACGATGGACGCATGCGGCAGGAAGGGCATCAAACATGCCATCGTGATCTCGGGCGGCTTTAGGGAAGTGGGCGGCGAGGGGGTAAACCTGGAAAAAGAGCTGGTTGCTGTGGCCAATAAACATGGCATCCGCTTTTTGGGCCCGAACTGTATCGGCGTGACCACCCCCCGCCACAAGCTGAACACGACCTTCATGACGTACGAAGGCGCTCCCGGCTTTATCGGCATGGCTTCCCAGAGCGGGAGCTTTGTGACCCAGATGTTTAACTACCTTTCCCGTCATGCCCTGGGCTTCAGCACGGCGTTTAGTGTAGGAAATGAAGCCACTATCGACATCGTCGACTGTATGGAATATCTGAGCGCCTGCCCCGATACGAGGGTTATCGCCCTCTATATCGAGGGTATCCGCAGGGGCAGGGCGTTTGTGGAAACGGCGAGATCCATCGTTCCGAAGAAGCCCATCGTGGCCCTTTATGTCGGGGGGTCGGAAACGGGCAGACGGGCAGGCTTATCGCACACCGGGGCATTGGCAGGGCCGGATAGGCTCTATGACGGCATGTTCCGTCAGAGCGGGATCATCCGGGCGCAATCGATTATAGAATTGTTCGATATCTGTTGGATGCTGGGCTCCTCTCACCGGGCCTCAGGCAGACGGGTGGTGATTCAGACCCATTCCGGTGGGCCGGGGGCTGAGGCGGCTGATGCCTGCGGGCGGGCGGGGCTTGAGTTGCCGCCGCTCTCGCCGGAAACAATCGAGAAGCTAAGCCATTTACTCCCCCATACGGGGAGCATAGGTAACCCCGTGGATTTTACCTTTGGCAAGAACATGATGGACTACTTCTCAACGATCCCGGAGGTGTTGCTGGAGGAGCGGAACGCCGATGTCCTGCTCTATTATTTTTCGATGCCCAACCGGACGCTCGAACGCATGCTGAGGCACATGGGTATGCCGCCGGACCAGATTGCGGAAAGGGCCCCTGAGCTTTTGGATGCGCAGTGCGAGGCCATTATCGACTTGGTTGAAACCCACAATAAACCCTTTGTCGGCTATACCTATCAGAGTATATATGATAAGTTAGTGCGAAGACTCGTCGAGCGGGGAATCCCGATATTCCAGGGGCCCGCGAGGGCAGTGCAGGCTATCGAGGCGGCGTCTCAATACACGCGCTTGCGAGACAAGATCCTGGCTGCCGACTCTCAAGCATAGGTACTGTACCGGCGAGGACAAGCCTTTCTTAAGATCGCCCTGAGACCCGAGAAAGAGATTATATACCTAGAAGACAAGGTAGCCGCCGTCGATGCAAAAACTCTGACCGGTATGGTAGGTGCTGGCGTCGCTCATAAGGTAGACGGCGATAGCGCCGAAATCATCCGGTCTGCCCCAGCGCCGCACAGGTATGCGCGGCATGACGGCGTCCACGAACTTCTTCCAACCAAAGGCCCCCTCGGTCATAGAGGTCTCGATCCAGCCCGGCAGAATGGCGTTGGCAGTGATGCCATAGCGTGCGAATTCAACGGCCAATGCCTTTATCATCGAGATCATCCCGCCTTTGCTGGCCGCATACTGTTCGTTGCGGGCCGCGCCGGAGATGGCAGCAAGGCTCGCCGTTCCTATGAGTCTGCCTCCCGGCTCGTTGTTCTTGGCCCGCTCCACCATGTGTCGTACTGCCGCGCGGAACGTATAAAAGGCGCCGGTCAGATTGACGCCAAGCACCCTATGCCACTCCTCCGCGGAGATCTCGAGAAAGGAGCCGGCCTTGCCGGATACCCCTGCATTGGCAAAGCAGGCGTCGACGCGGCCGAACTCTTTTAATACTTCTCTGAAGCTACTTTCTGCCTGTTTCTCATCCGCAACATTGCACAGAAAGGCCGAGACTTGGGTGCCGTACGCCTTCAACTTTTCTAAGGCGGCGGCGTTCTTCTCCTTGTTGGTGCCCCAGATGCAGACATTGGCGCCGGCTGCTGCCACGGCTTCGGCGAAACCGAGGCCGATGCCGCCGTTTCCGCCGGTGATCAACGCCACCTTGCCCGTGAGATCGAATGGTTTGTAGGTCATAGAGAATATCCTTTTCTGTCATGGTAAAACAATCAGACGAATCGCCCGTGGCTGATCTGCCCTCATGGCCTGCAGCAATCTCTTGATTCTTCTTTCCCAAAGATGGGCCTGAGGCATTCCTTATTCCAACCCCAGGAGAGAGGCGGCGTTGCCGCCGAGTATGGCCGCTATTTCCTCTTCTGTGAATCGGATGCCTTCCGGGGCTGCGGCAGGCAGATCCTTGAGCAATTGTATCCAGTTCCTCGTGGGTACGATGGTGTTGAAGAGGGGATTATCGGTGCCGAACAGGACCTTGTGGCATCCGGCATAATCGAGGATATCGCGCAGCTCGCGGCAGAACAGCTCATAGCGGCCAAAGGCATAGGAAT
>Ga0256868_10002024_pt1 | contig 10681 bp, 8 predicted proteins | sample RVTome_13_FD_187341 | JGI IMG/M metagenome (GOLD analysis project Ga0256868, IMG submission 187341) | Soil microbial communities from uranium-contaminated site in the Upper Colorado River Basin, Wyoming, United States - RVT92D227 HiSeq ... | reverse complement strand
CAAAGAAGGTGAGATGGTGATACGCGGTGCCGGTACGCGGTGCTCGTGTGACCCTGCCCGACGAAGGGAGGGGTGGTTGCGCCACCGCCGACCGAACCGGGCGCGGGACGCGGCTCGTGTACCATCTGCGCGTATGCTTTGACTCGAACCCTGGCGAATTCCTGAGCGGAGGGTGCGATGGACTGGCAAGGATCAAGGCAAGTAGCGGGGGTGGCTGCTGGGTTGGTCGTGCTCGCAGTGGTGACCACGGCCGCGGGCGGCGGTGGGCCGGAGATCACGGTCATGCTGCCGGGCAACGTGCCGCTGGTGCTCGTTCGGATCCCGGCTGGGCCGTTCGTGATGGGCTCCCCGAGCGGGGAGCGCAACCGCGGCGATGACGAAACCCAGCACCGGGTGACCCTGACCCGGGACTACTACATCGGCAAGTACGAGGTAACTCATGCGCAGTGGCAGGCGGTCATGGGGAGCAACCCATCGTACTTCAGGGGATGTGGCGGCGACTGTCCGGTCGAGCAGGTCTCGTGGATCGACATCACGGAGGCGGGCGGGTTCCTCGCCAAGCTCAACCGGCATCTGTCCAGTACGGGACAGCCTGGGGCAGGTCAGGTCCGGTTGCCGACGGAGGCGGAATGGGAGCGTGCGGCGAGAGGGGGGACGACGACGCGGTTCTCGTACGGCGACGTTCTCGACTGCGACGACTTCTGCAAGCCCTGTGCGACCCACGAGCAGCACATGCGTTGGTGCGGGAACAACACGCCTGCTCGACCGGCGCAGGTCGGAAGCAAGCAGCTGAACCCGTACGGGTTGTACGACGTGCACGGAAACGTAATTGAGTGGGTCCAGGACTGGTACGGGCCGTACAGCTCGTCGGCGCAGAAGGATCCGAAGGGTCCATGGAAAGGCTCCGACCGCATCATCCGAGGCGGCCGTTCCGACTCCCCCGCGCAGAACTGCCGTTCCGCCTACCGCGGCATCAAGTCGCCCGACACTCGCGACGCCCACACCGGCCTGCGCCTCGCCTGGTCCCCGTAGCAGCCTCCCCTTCAACCATCTTGCGGTGGGCACGCCCTCTTCATGCCTGAATGGTGGTCCCTCCTACGTAGTCAGTTCGTTTGGCGAGCTCTACGTTACGCATGAAACCGGGAGACCGACCTACTCATGCAATCAGGTACCCAGCCGCTATACTCGGCGGCGTGACAAGGAAACTCCTATCCCGAGGTAACTACGTGGGACCTGGCAGGGAGATCAACATGCGAAACGGTGCCGGAGCAACAATCGCGATGCTGGTCGTATCACTGAGCGCCATCGGGGCCGTGGGCGCGGCGGCGGGCGCGGAGATCTCGCCGCGGACGATTCTGTCGGCGAATGCGATCCAGGACGTTCAGCTCGCCCCCGACGGCAAGACGGTCTTCTACGAGCTGCGGAAGACCGACTGGGAGCACAACCAGTATCACACCGAGCTGTGGCTCGTCGGCACGACGCCCGGAGCGGCGCCCCGCAAGCTGATGGACGGGCCGACGGGCACGTCGGTCTACCGGAGCATCCATGCCACGTGGCGGCCGAACAGTCGGTCGCTCGTCTACTTCTCGACGCGCAATGGGACCGCCCAGTTGTGGGAAGTCGATATCGACACGGGCAGCGAACGGCCGCTCACCAAGATGGAGGGCTGGAAGGAGCAGGATCCGAGGGGAGTCCCGGGCAACCTCGTGCGCTGGTCACCCGACGGGAGCCAGCTCGCCTTCGTCGCGTCGGTCGTGCCGCCAGTCGATCCGAACAACGATCCCCGCAACACCGCGAACAAGGGTTACGTTGCCAGCGTTTTCTGGCCGAACGACCACAGCACGCCGACTGGGCAGTTGTGGGTGCTGGGCGTCGCCGAGGGATCTCTCACGCGCCTGACGCCGGACACTCTGTCAATCAGCGACATCGCCTGGGCGCCCGACGGCCGGCGGCTGGTCGTCTCCGCGCTGCCGGTACCGGGCGGCCGCATCCTGAACTCGTTTGCGTCCAACGGCCTGGACAACGACCTGTACGTGGTCGCCGTGGCCACCCGAAAGGTGACCCCGCTCGTTGTGCAGCCCGGGTGGGAGGTCAAACCGGCCTGGTCCCCGGACGGGCGCTGGATCGGGTTCGTCTCGCAGCAGGGCATCAAGGACTGGAACTACAACTCCTGCGTCGCCGTGGTGTCCGCAGATGGCGGCACGGTCTCCTATCCCGACGCGGAGGCGCAGCGCGAGCGGGGCAGCACGCCCGGTGACCTGACGTGGGATGCCCGCAGCGAGGGCGTCTACTTCGATTCCTTCCGGCAGGGCGGCCGCCACCTGTTCTACGCGAAGCGGGAGGGAGGCGTCCGTCAGGTCACCCCGGGAGCCGGCGCGTACTATCGCCACTTCACCCTGCTGCCCGAGCACAACCTGCTCGCGATGACCGCGGAGCAGACCGCGGTGCCGGCCGACGTGGTCCTGACGCTGCTCGACCGCTTCGATGCGCGGCGGGTGACGGCTGTCAACCCGGAGTGGCCGCACGACGGGCTTCCGGCGATGGAGACGTTCTCGTGGAAGAGCACCGACGGGACGACCATTCACGGCCACCTGCTCCTGCCGCCGGGGTGGCGGCCGGGCGCTGCGCCGCTCGCGACCTTCGTGTTCCTCGTCGGCGGTCCTTCCATGGTGCGGACCGGTTTCCAGTTCGACGAATCGCTCTACCCGTTCCTGACGTTTGCCACGCGCGGCTACGCGGTGTTCCTCCCGAACAGCCGCGGGCGCGGCGGCTGGGGGCGGGCGTTCAGGCAGGCCATGCCGGAGCACTCGGATTTTCTGCCCGGCCCGTACCAGGACGTGATGACCGGCGTCGACACGCTGATCGCGCGCGGCGTCGCGGATCCGGCGCGGCTCGGGCTCGCGGGGTTCAGCTACGGCGCATGCCTCACGGGCTACGCCATCACGCAGACCGATCGATTCCGCGCGGCCTCGATTGGCGAGGGGTTCTTCGACTGGGTGCACGCCCAGTTCACCGCGGCCGGCACGCCAGACTACGTGCAGCTCCGGCTCGATCAAACCGGCTTCCGGCTCCCGTGGGAACCCGGGGCGCTGCAGGTGCTCCAGAGCCAGTCGCCGTACTACCTGGCGGACCGCATCCACACTCCCGCGCTGCTCGAATACGGGGACCTGAGCGCGGCGCGCAGCGACGGTGCTCCCTTCTTCGGCATTCTGCAGCACTTCAAGGTGCCGTCCGAGTTTGTCGTCTACCCGCGCACGGGGCACGGCGCCGAGGAACCCGTACTCCTACTCGACAGCTTCGAACGGAACCTCGCGTGGTTCGATCGCTGGCTGAAGCCGAAGCACGGGAGCAATTGACTGCGTTTGCCGGCCCGCACTAGCTGCGCCCAGGCGCCCCCCAGCCCACGATGCTCCCGCGGGCCCAAGTACAGAAGGTGAGATGGTGGGACGTGGTGCCCATCTTACCCATAACCTGCCCGTGCGTGCTTTTGTCAACTTCCTTGGCCCTGGTACCTGTGCTTACGGGCGGAACGCAGGGACGAGCCGCCATCATCGCTTTGTGGACGGCACATACCTCACGGTCAGACGAGCCAGGTGCCCGTCGTAAGTGGATTGCGGCCGTTCAAAGGCGACCACCCGTCTGTGAGTCTTGCTGGGCGTCCCGTTATCCTTGAAGATGATCGCCATCGCCTTGCCGGGCGACCAGTCCGGTCGGGACACGATCACGCGGATAATCGCACTCAGGTCGGGGGTCCGCCTCTCCTCCGAGAGTTCCCAGTCGTCGGTAGCCCGGATCTGCCATGGCACTCCGACCGACGTCAGCCGTCGCGTACCCGGCCGACTTGCGTCGCCGAAGGGCGGGGGATTGCTCGTCGCTTCGCCGTAGATTAGCAGGTTGATCGCGTTGTGGTAAGGGCCATCGACAGTGAAGTCGATGTATGCGTTTCGGATCGATGCGTTGCGAGGGATTGCTACGTTGGGGAAGCGGAAGCCGCTGGTGATACGGGTGCCGTTGAAGCATCTTCCGAAGTAGGTTTCGTTCGATCCGGGCGAGTAAGCGCAGTCCAGACCGGGGTCGGGCCCTGCGTCGTCGCTGCCGCTGCGGACCTCCGCGATGACGGTTATCCCGATCGGCCGTGGCGTTGGAGTGGGTTGCGGTGTTGGAGTGGGAGCGGTGGCGAACTTGTTGACCAGCACGAACTGGACCGCGTCCGCAGCCACTAAGGCGTTCTTCACCTTTTCATCCGTCTTGTTGCTCAGCTCGACGTAGTTGTCCAGCTCTCGGAAAAAGCGGTACTTGCCGATGAAGATCCAGCCAGCGGTCACCGTTGCGTCGTCGCTGCTCCCTCCGGCGTTCTGCACGCCCGTTCGAATCTCCTCCTGGTCGATCAGTACCTGGCCCAACGGCTGGCCTGCTGAATAGACAGCATATGGGGCACTGTCCGTGAAGGTGTCGGCACTCCGAGGAATATGCACGTAGACGTTATAGAGTCCCGAGGCCCATCCCACCGGCAGGTGCCAGCGAGCCTTGCACTCGCCCTGTTTGCCGTTTCCGTCCAGTGACCCGCCTTCCTGCAGAACGGAAACGTTGTAGTCGTGGATTGCACCGCCCTTCGTGTCCTCCGGTTTGCGCCCCGACCTGTCCCAACAGCCCACAGGAATCTGCTCGAAGTCGAAGGAGAGTGGAATCTCGGGGTTCCCGTCGTCGTCCACTATCACGCGGCGGGACTCGTCGTAATCCTCTGGACGGAGAGGGTACTGCAGGGCCGGGAGATCCCCCATCGGGAGCAGAGTTGTTTTATGGGTAGCGTCGAATGTCAAAACGGGCACCTTGGCCCAGAGCGTGTCGGGGTCTTCCCACTTATCCCAAGGGTCGACCTGCACGTCCGCACCGTCGGCAGGGTGAAAGCCGTAGGGGTCAATGTATTCTTCCCACCAGTTCTTCCAACCATTGTTGGGGTCGAGAACAGAAAAGTGCAGGTGAGGTGAAGAACTGAAGCCGGTGTTCCCGCTGATTCCTATCACGTCGCCCTGCTTAATAGTCGGGCAGAGCGTTTTTCCGTCATCCTCCTGGTCGCATTCGTGAACCGCAATGGCGCTCAGGTGTCCGTACAGCGTGTCGTAAACACGGCCATGACTGCGGTGCCGTAGCGTGACCATGAGCCCGTACCCCAGCGTGTGATTCGATCTGTACCAGCCAGCCTTGACGACCTGCGTGCTCGTCGCTGCTGCCAGCACGGGTCGGTACCTCAACAGGAAATCAGTCCCCTCATGATCGTCATATTTCACGTAGATGTTTTCCCCGGAATCGCGAACCACGAGACAGGCAGTCCCATCGTCGGCGCAAGGAGCCTTATAGCCGTTGAAAGTCACCATCCAACCGTTGTGTGTGCGATCGCCCTCGTTCATCGGGAGATCGTGGTCAAAGATGCTTAACGGCACCGCTATCCCAGGGAAAGGTGGGTAGAGGAAGGGGACAACGCGCTGCTCCTGAAGCGCACCCGCGCTGACTCGGGGTTCCTGGCCAGTCACACCCGCGCGGGTCCCCAAACCGAGGGCGAGAATTATGGCAATCCCAACGGCAACCAGGAGTACAGCGCCACCCGGGCGGGTGATCAATGTGCTCATTGCAACCCCCTTTCCTGACCCCAACCGGTTTCGGTGAGGTCGCCTCCCGAGCCGGATGATGCCGAGCGGATTCAATCGAGTCCACGCGCCGACTGGCGTGGTGATCTCCGGGCGCTCTCAGCCGCCGGCGTCACCCCCGGCTCGGGGGATGACGAGCTTAAGTCTCGTTCCAACCTTCGTTTGTGGTCCTCTGCGATCACAGTAGGTCCCGCCCGAGGCCGTGTCAACGACGAAACGCCTTGGCGGGTCGCAAGACTGCGCGGCTGCCGGGGCTCAGCCGCCCCCTCACGCAAGAGCGATGGGTCGTTTTGAAGGTGCCAGGGCCAGCGGGTTTTGTAGGTGTCAGGGCAGATACCAGGGCCAATGACTCTTGCGAGCGCTGAGGCAAGATGGCCACAGGGTGTACCGGAGACACGCTGAGCCGGTTGAAACTGTGTTTCGACGGGGAATCCCGCACGTGCAAAACCCAGATGGTCGGTGCAATGTCTGGCGTCCACGAGTACCTGGCGCCGTGTTTCGTTGGCCTGCGCACTCCAGGTGAGTTGGTGGCACCGGGTGCCTATGCGTCACCGGTCCATCGTGAGCAATCGGCTGTAGACCGTTTTCCCGCGGATGATACCCGCCACCTCGCAAGTGAAAGAAACGAGCTGCCCTGGCCGGAGGTCGGCGTGGGTTTCAGGGTCCATCGCAAGCTCGAACATGAGCTGTCGATCGTCGGTAGTGCACGCTACCGAGGCCCAGTGCCGGTTGCCCTTGAGCTGCCGGTGAAACTCGGGATCGAGGTCGGCGAGGCGAACATAGTGAGCCTCGACGTAGTCGAATCCGAAGAACGGTCTCGTAGACCAGTCGTCACCACGCTCGTACACCGCCACCACAGTCGCCGATCGGACCCTGACGTGCCGATGGAGCATTTCTTCGGCAAGACCCGCGAGCGCAATGTGCCCCTGCGCATCGCTTTGTTCGGCGAGCTTGGCTTCGAAATCTCTGATGCGCAGCATGAGCACGTGATCGTCCATTTCGGGCCGAGACGTGTCGACGCAGCCGATCCCCGTCGCGAGCAGAAGGACGACGACGATCCACAGCCTGCGGACACGAGCCGGTGGCGGCCCAGTCCCAGTCAGTGACAAGTCGCTCCGCCCCGACAGGCGCGTTTGCGGCCCATTCTTCATTCCTTGCCCCTCGATGCTACACCTTATACAAAGGGATCCTTCGCGGCGCTCAGGATGACGAAGCTTGGCGTCGGCCGAGTTTCAGTCACATCCTCCCGACCATGGCGTCCAGGCGGGCGATGCGCTTCTCCATTGGCGGGTGGGTGGCGAACAGCGAGGTGATGCCGCCGCCGGAGAACGGGTTGGCGATCATCATGTGCGCGGTGGTGGGCTGGGCGGTCTGCATCGGCACGCGCTGGGTGTAGGCGCCGAGCTTGCGCAGCGCCGACGACAACCCCATCGGGTTCCCGGCCAGTTTGGCGCCGCCTTCGTCCGCGCCGAACTCCCGGGAACGGGAGATCGCGAGCTGGATCAGGAGCGCCGCGATCGGCGCCACGATGATGAAGAACAGCCCGCCGAGGCCGCCGCCCCGATCGTCGCGGTCGCCGCGTCCGGCAAACATCATGGCGTAGCCGGCCATGCGAGCGACCATTGCGAGGGCGCCGGCGATCGTGGCCGCGATCGAGGAGATGAGGATGTCGCGGTTGAGCACGTGCGTCAGCTCGTGGGCCAGCACGCCCTTCAACTCCTCCCGGTCCATGGTGCGCAGCAACCCCTCGGTGACCGCGACCGCCGCGTGCTGGGGGTTGCGGCCGGTCGCGAACGCGTTGGGCTGCGCCTCGGGGATCATGTACAGGCGTGGCATCGGGATGTGGGCGCGCTGGGCAAGCTCCGCGACCGCCGCGTAGAGCTGGGGCGCGCTCGCCTCGTCCACGGGCTTGGCGCGGTGCATAGCGAGGGCGATCTTGTCCGAGAAGAAGTACGCCACGAAGTTCATCACACCCGCGAACACCAGGGCTAGCACCATGCCCTGCTGCCCGCCGAGCATCTCGCCGACCCACAGCAGCAGCCCAGTGAGGACCGCAAGAAGTACCGTTGTTTTCATCCAGTTACCCATGTTTCTCCTCCAGGGTCGCGGAGCTCACGAACTGCGCGCAGCCCGCGACCTTTTCAGCCTGATCCGGGAAGCAGGCCTCCCCGGTCACCGGATTATATGCAATCCGGCTGCCAGATGTTACCGGCTCCGAAAGTGGCAGGCGGCGGGGCGTCAGGGTACGGCGGTGGGGACGGACGTCGGGCGCGGGGCGCTGGGCTGGATCCCGACCTCGGGGGAGATACGAAACCGACAGGAGCCCGAGGTCGCGATGAGCGCGACGACGAAGACGATGATCGCCAGGCCAACGGCCGCCATGAAGTACTCGGCGAGGGAGCGGCCGCGACGACGACGACTCTTCATCGCAGCGATGTTACCCCAGGCCGGTCTCTGACGGGGTTCGCGTGGTCGTGGCGACGGGCCCTCACCCCACCCTCTCCCCGAGGGAGAGGGGGCACGACGCGAGAACGTTGGTCCCCTCACGGCCGGCCGCCACATCGCTGCTGGCAGAGTCGTGGCGACGCGCCCTCACCCCGCTCTCTCCCCCGCGAAGGCGCAGGGGGGAGGGGGCACGACCCAGGGACGGGGTCGGTGGCCCTGGCAACGCGATGGGATTCTTCGGTGACCCGCTGGGCCACCTCAGAATGACTGCAAGATTCTGGGTCAGCGAACGGCGGCGTCGCGGCGGGCGATCTCCTGCAGGCCGTCGGCGACCAGGGCCGCCGCGATCACGGTCAGCGCCACCAGCGCGACGGGGAGGAACGAGAGCCACCAGGCGTTGGCCAGCACGGCCTGCCCGTCGGCCACCATGTTGCCCCACGACGGCGTGGGCGGTTGCACTCCCAGGCCGAGGAACGAGAGCGACGCCTCCACGAGGATCAGGTCCCCGAGCCGCAGCGCGCCGTCTTGGGCGACCGGCGTGAGCGCGTTGGGGAGGAGGTGGACGAACGCGATGCGCCAGGGGCTCGCCCCGATCGCGCGCGCCGCCAGCACGAACTCGCGCTCCTTGAGCGAGAGCACCTGGCCGCGCACCAGGCGCGCCACCCCCATCCACGACGAGAACCCCAGGACCGCGATCAGCGCGGCGAGCGACGGCCGGAACACCGCGGCGAGGAAGAGCAGCAGGAACAGCATCGGGACCGCCAGCAGCGCGTCCACGATCCGCATCAGCACCGCGTCCGCGATGCCGCCGGTCCAGCCGGAGGCCAGCCCTGCGCCCACGCCGAGGATCAGCGCCACGGCCAGCGCAAGGCCACCGACGGCGAGCGAAACCCGCGCGCCGGAGAGCAGCCGGGCGAGGACGTCCCTCCCGACGGTGTCGGTGCCCAGCCAGAAACGGCGGGTGGAGACCGCGGTCACGTCGGCAGCCGGGATCTTCTCCTCGGCGCCGCGGCGCGAGAGCACCCAGAAGCCTTCGGCCTGACGTGCCGCCTCGCCGGCCACGCCGGTCCCGTCGCGGAGCTCGAGCACGACGCGCTGGGAGCCCGGCGGCAGCAGCGCGGTCGCTCTCGGGTCCACGATCGCGGAGGGGTCGGCGGTGAACCACGGCCCGCACACCGCGACGATCGCGAGGGCCGCGAGCAGGCAGGCCCCGACGCGCAGGCGGCGCGGCCAGCGGGCAGAGCGCACAAACACGCTCACAACCTCACCCTCGGGTCCGCGATGGCGTAGGCGGCATCGGCGAGGAGGTTCCCCACCACGACCGCGACCGTTGCGACGATCGTGCCGCCGAGGAGCAGCGGGAGGTCGCGGCCCAGGGCGGCGCCGTACATCACCTGGCCCATCCCCGGCCACGAGAACACCACCTCAATGATCAGGGAGCCGGACACCAGGAAGGGGAGCGACATTCCCATCATCGTGATGAGCGGCAGCAGCGCGTTGGGGAGCGCGTGCACGATCAGCGCGCGGCGGGGCGAGCAGCCACGAGCGCGGGCGGCAAGCACATAGTGCTCGAGGCGCTCGTCGAGCAGGGAACCGCGAAGATAGCGGGTGACAGCGCCCACGCCGGTGACGCCGATCGCGGTCACGGGTAGGACGAGGTGTTTAACGAGGTCCGCGAAGCGCGTCCACCCGTGCGCCATCTCCCCCTCGAGCGAGAGCATGTGCGAGGGGGGGAAGAGCCCCAGTCGATACGAGAAGAGACCGATCAAGCCGAGCGCGACCCCGAACGTGGGGAGGGCGAACGCGGTGAGGGTGGCCAAAGTGATCCACCGGTCGCCGGTGCCGTGAGGCCGACGAAGCTGCACGAGGGCGAGCGCGATGCCGCCCGCCAGCTCGAGCGCGAGGCCCAGCGAGGTGAGCAGCAACGTGTTGGGCAGGACCTCGCCGATGACTGCGGTGACCTTCCGCTTGTGGTACCACGAGGTGCCGAGATCGCCGGTGACTGCCGAGCCCAGCCAGCTCGCGTATCGGGCCGGAAGCGGGCGGTCGAGGCCGAAGTCCCGGCGCCAGCGCTCGCGGGCGGCCGGCGGGATGCGCGGGTCGGTGAGCCGGCTGGCGGCGTCGCCCGGGGCCAGGCTCACGAGCGCGAACGTCACGGTCGCGACCAGCCACACGAGCACGAGGCCCACGCCGATGCGACGGAGCGCCCACCGCATCATCGGGGGTCCCAGTACCAGTCGGCAACGTTGAAGTAGACGCTTGCGGCGTTGATGTCGGCGCCCCGCAGGTGACGACTCACGCCCACGAGCTGGTTGGCCTCGTACAGAAACGTGACGGGCTGGTCCTCCACGATCAGCGCCTGGGCCCGGTCAAAGAGCGCCTTCGCCTTCGCGCCGTCGGTCTCCTCCCGCGCCGCTGCGATCAGGCGGTCGACTTCCGGGTTGGAGTAACCGAGGTAGTTGTCCGTGGCCTCGTTCTCGCGTGGGGTGCCCCACAGCGCGATGAGATCCACCTTGGTGGCCTCTGTCCAGGCCCAGATGACGGCCTCGTAGTCGCCGCTCTCGAGGCGCGCGATCAGCGAGGTGAACTCC
>Ga0256868_10002023_pt1 | contig 10682 bp, 10 predicted proteins | sample RVTome_13_FD_187341 | JGI IMG/M metagenome (GOLD analysis project Ga0256868, IMG submission 187341) | Soil microbial communities from uranium-contaminated site in the Upper Colorado River Basin, Wyoming, United States - RVT92D227 HiSeq ... | reverse complement strand
TATACCGGTGCCGACTATTAAAACTATTGCTAATTCAAACGATAGAATGCCCGGGAAATCAACCTATTTCTATCCCAAATTACCCACCGGTCTGGTCATTAACCGCCTTGAGGGAACATTGTGACAGTGTAATGCCCTATTACAGGGCATTCACCTTGCCGGTGCTGTATGACGCGTAGTTGTCCCGACCCTGCTCCTTAACCCAGTACATTGCTATGTCGGCATTCCTCAGCAGGGCATCAGAATCTTCTCCATCCTCTGGGTAGATAGCAATGCCAACGCTAGTGGTTATGCGAATCTTATGGCCATTAAGGATAAATGGTTTCCGAAAGGCTCCTAAAATCTTGAGGGCAACTTTAATGGTATCTTCTAAATTGGCGACTTTTGGTAACAAAACCAAAAACTCATCCCCGCCAACACGAGCGACTGTATCACTCTTGCGTACCAGAGCTACCAATCGCTCTCCGGCAGCTCCAAGTACCTTATCGCCCACACTATGTCCAAAGGTATCATTAACCACCTTAAATCGGTCCAAATCCAGCATCATTACGGCCAACTTAGTTTTGTTGCGCCCCGCCCCAGCCAACGCTACGTTTAGGCGATCCTGTAGCAACATCCTGTTAGGTAATCCGGTCAAGAAATCGTGGGTAGCTATATCATTGAGTTCACGCTCCAGCCGCATACGTTCGGTAACATCACGGGCGATGCCACGAAACGCGATGACCTTTCCTGTCTCGTCTTTTATAGCAGAAACTGACAATTCGCCAAATCCCACGGTACCGTCCCTTTGGATAAACTTGTAGGCTAGGCCTTTCACGGTTTCACCCGTACGAAAAACCCGGTTGAAATCTCGATATAGAACCTCAACATCTTCTTTTGCCGCTAAAACTTGATAGTTCATGCCTACGAGTTCTTCTTTGGAATAACCCAGGGTCCGGGACACCGAATCATTGACGAAGATGAAATTGCCAGCCAGGTCTGTTTCAAAATAGTTATCCTGGATTTCTTCTAGGATAGTCCGGTATCTCTCTTCAGATTTCTTTATGGTCTCCTCAAGTCGCTTGAGTTCGGTTATATCCAGGAAGCTTCCCACTGTGGCACGTTTTCCCCTATGCTCTGTTGAGGTGACTTTTTCCAGAACCCAGATTATTTCGCCGTTCTTCTTAACGAACCGGTACTCATAGGGTAGGGAGCCCCCACCCTTCAGGCTGCCTATTGCTTTTTTCCTGACTCTTTCCCTATCTTCAAAATGGACAAGGTCGAGAGAATACTTACCCAATAATTCCGGCTCTGAATAACCTGTTAATTCCATAAACAGGGGATTAACATACTGAAATTTTCCATTCTGGACAATATAAACTCCCGTTCCGGCGCAGCGCAACAATGCCTGCGCCAGTTCCACCGATTCATCAAATTTGGCCATATTGTTTACCTATACCATCCGTTAGACCACGGCATTAAATATACTCTACAACATGCAGCTAAACCAGCCTGGGTCCAACACATAATTTGCTAAGGCGCCGGTAAATAGATAAATAACTATTATACGAATAGGGGAAAAGGACGAACCAATAAATCAAGACCTCTAAGGCCTTTACGCGGTCATTCACCACAATAAACCTTAACCAAAAACAGTTACGAACCTGTATCTAAATCTTGACCACTTTGGCGGTATGTACATCCTCCAGGTCGAGGATTTCCTGTATCTGTTTTTCAGGCAGCGGTTCATCCAGAGCTAAAATCATAAGCGCCTGCCCTCTGGGTTTGAGACGGGCAAGCTGCATGGAACTGATATTGATATCCGCTTTGCCGGTGATAGATCCCACCGCACCGATCAGCCCGGGACGGTCGCGGTGGTCGCTGAACAGAAAATAACCACCGGTGGGGACAATATTCAACCAGAAATCGTTTACGCGGACGATGTGAGTTTCCCCACGCAAAACAGTTCCGGCAACTACCGTCGTTCCGGCATCGGTGACAGCTTCTACGGTAATCATACTGGCATAGTTCTCACAAGTGGTCTCTTTCTGCTCGATAATCTTTATACCTCGTTGAGTAGCAATGACCGCTGCATTTATTAAATTTACTCTTTCCTCGCTTATACCTTCCAACAATCCGCCGATAACTGATGCCTTGATGGCCGCAGTATCATAGCTGGCAATCTCGCCGTTATACTTGATACGAAGGCTGTTTATCTGTCCTTCCATTAACTGGCGGGCTAAACTGCCAAGTGTCGATGCCACCTGTATAAAAGGAGCTAAAACAGATAACAGCTCCGCCGGAATCTGTGGTGCATTCACAGCGTATTTGGCAGGCTGACCTTTTAATACAGCCATTACCTGCTCGGCAACTTCGAGAGCAACGCTGGCTTGCGCTTCAGTAGTGGATGCGCCCAGATGCGGAGTAACAATAGTCTTGTCGCTCTGAAAAAGTACGCAATCGGTCACCGGCTCTTTAATAAAGACGTCTACAGCAGCGCCGGCGACTTTTCCCGCCTCCACGGCTTTAAGCAAAGCCTCTTCGTCGACAAGTCCGCCCCGGGCGCAGTTGATGATACGCACCGTCGGTTTCATCTTGCTCAGTTCTTTAGCCCCAATCAGCATCTTTGTTTGGGCAGTCAACGGCAGATGAAGAGTAATGAAGTCAGATTCTTTGATCAAATGCTCCAGGGTGACTAGTTCTACAGCCAGATTGCGAGCATAATCATTGGAGACAAAGGGGTCGTAGCCGATAAGCCGCATGTTAAAAGCCTGCGCCCGCCTGGCTACCTCGGAGCCAACATTGCCCAGGCCTATGATGCCTAAGGTCTTGCCTCTGAGTTCTACGCCCATATAGTCGCTGCGTTGCCAGACCCCCGATTTGAGCTTGGCATTAGCCTGAGGGATATGCCGGGCCAGAGCCAACATCATCGCTACTGTATGCTCCGCAGCAGCGATAGTATTGCCGGTGGGAGCGTTGACCACAACTACACCCTGCCTGGTGGCAGCTTCCACATCAATATTATCCAAGCCAACACCAGCCCGGGCTATAACCTGAAGTTTTTTGCCAGCCTGAATAATATCAGCGGTAGCCTTGGTCTCGCTGCGGACCACCAGGGCTTCATAATCGCCAATAATCTTCTTGAGCTCGTCAGGCTTAAGGCCGAGCTTGACATCGACCTGAGCCTGAGCTTTCAAAGCTTCTATGCCTTCTTTAGCTACCGGGTCGGCAATAAGTATTTTCATGGCACACTCCCTAGGACAGACCTAAAAACATGCCCCAAATTTCTATATTTACGCGATAGCCTTGGGCAAAGCTTTACCTATGGCGTCCAGGGTTTCTTTAATATCAGCCTCGGTAACCCAGCCCAGATGTCCTATACGGAAAATCTTCCCTGTTAGGTCGCCCTGACCTCCGGATACTACTACCTTATATTCCTCTCTAAGTACCTGCTGCAGCTTAGAAGCACTAACTTTTTCCGAGCCATTGATTGCGGTTACGGTATTGGAAGCGTACTTTTCATCAGCAGGAAACAGCGATAATCCCAAAGATTTCACTCCCTTTCTGGTCATATCACCCAGTTTGGCGTGTCGAGCAAAGATGCCGGCCAATCCTTCTTTCAGCATCATATCCAGTGAGACATCCAGAGCAAAGAAGGCCGAAATACAAGGCGTCCACGGTGTCTGCCCCTTCTCCAGATAGCTCTTGGCTTTGGTGAAGTCCCAGTAATAACGGGGTATCTTGGCTTGAGCATGCGCTTTCCAACCTCTCTCACTGATGCTGACCATAGCCAGGCCGGGCGGTACCATCCAGCCTTTTTGAGAGCCGGTAACTACCACATCGCACTTCCAGGCATCGGTTTTCAATTCGATGCAGCCCAGGCTGCTTATGGCATCGACTAGAATAAGCTTGTCAAACTCATTGATAACGGCGGCGATTGCCTGTAAATCACTGGTCACACCTGTAGAAGTCTCATTATGAGTTAACAATACTGCCTTGATTTTAGAGTCGGCTTTTAAAGCCTTACGGACTGCATCCGGGTCAATCGGCTTACCCCAATCAAATTTGAGCCGTGTTACGTCGGCCCCATATCCTTCAGCGATATCGGCAAAGCGGTTGCCGAAGACACCGTTGGAGGCTGACAATACCTTGTCACCGGGCGACAGCATATTCACTACCGCAGCTTCCATGCTTCCGGTACCCGAACCCGTAAGTACATAAAGGTCGTTTTTGGTTTGAAACAGTTCCTTCAATTTTGCCGTAATACGGTTGAGCATGTCAGCGAACTGGTTTCCACGGTGATTGATCATTTGCTTGCCCATGGCTTCTAAAACCTCGGGCGGACACGGGGTCGGACCTGGAATCCTTAATTGCATGTCATACCTCCATTTTAAATTAATTACTACTGGAAATCTGGGCGAAGCGCCGTTTACCTACTTTTATTATGCTACCCTTTTTTATTTGTGTTATTTCTAAATCTTCAGTTATGGCTTTTCCGTCAATCTCTATGGCGCCCTGAGCCAGCAATCGTCTTGCCTCCGAACGACTTTTGGTCAGCCCGGCTACCGTTAATTCAGCCGTTAACGTGCTTTTATTTCCATCAGAAGTTTTTAAGAGCACTACGTCCTCCGGCATTTCCCCCTTTTGAAATACTTTAGTGAAATGCTCTTCGGCCTCATGTGCAGCAGGAGCGCCATGAAATTGAGCAACAATCTCCTGAGCCAATCTCTTTTTAATGACCATCGGATTAATCGACTGACTGGCCATTTGCTCCTTGAAATCGGCAATATCTTTGTCCGGCACATCCGTTACTAACTCAAGGTAGTCAGTAATCAGATTATCCGGGATTGACATGACCTTACCGTAAATTTCATTTGGCGGTTCATCGACTCCAATGTAATTACCCAGGCTCTTGCTCATTTTCTGGCTGCCGTCAGTGCCGATAAGAAGAGGAACGAGAAACACCTGCTGAGGCCGTTGCCCCCTCATCTGCTGCAATTCCCTACCTACAAGACAGTTGAATTTCTGGTCAGTACCACCGAATTCGACGTCGGCTTTAATAGCCACAGAATCATATGCCTGTAACAATGGATACAACAGCTCAGTTATAGCTATAGGACGCCCCGTGCTATACCGATTGGCAAAGTCCTCTCTGGCCAGGAACTGGGCGACGGTGAACTTACTGGTCAGCTTTATCACGTCCTCGAGACCAAATTTGCCGAACCATTCACTTTGCCATCTCACTTCGGTCTTATCCTTATCGACAACCTTGAAGAACTGGTCCATATAAGTCTGAGCATTAGTCTTCACCTCTTCCGCAGACAGCATAGTGCGGGTAGCCGAGGCACCGCTGGGGTCTCCAATCTGTGCCGTCCAGTCACCGACGATGAGCACTACACGATGACCTAGCTTTTGAAACTGACTCAACTTTCTTAAGCCAACCACATGTCCCAGATGTATGTCCGGGCAACTGGGGTCGAAACCCTGTTTCAATCTGAGCGGCTTACCTGATTCCAGTAACTTCAACAGTTCGGATTCAACGATAACCTCAGATACTCCCCGCCTTAACAGCAATTTTAAGTCACCACCGATCATGTCAATCAAACCCTCGTCTGTTTCAACCGTTCCTTTAAAATTTGTCTTGCCTGCTCCACATCTTTTATCATTTGAGCCTTAAGTTTTTCCGCGGTATCGAAACGCTCTTCGTCTCTCAGTTTGTCTACGAGGTCTATTGTGATCTTCTGCCCCAGCAACTCTCCCTCGAAATCCAATATGTAGGTTTCAACCAGGCGTTTACTGCCACCGAAAGTTGGACGAACACCAATATTAGTTACCGAAGGTAGAAGGTTGTCGTCGGTGTGTGTGATAGTAGCATAAACTCCATCGCTGGGCAATGCCTGTTCAGGTTTCAAATCGAGGTTGGCAGTAGGAAATCCGAGATCTCTGCCTCGCTTATCGCCACTAACCACCTGGCCACTAAGACTAAAAAGTCTTCCGATAAGCTTCTCTACCTTCTTCATGTCTCCCTCAGCCAAAGCCTGACGGATGGTACTGCTGCTTACCACGTAGCTATCGATTACTACCGCCGGTATAACTTCTACGCTAAAGCCCATTTCCTCTCCTAAAATTCGGAGTTTATCAGAATCCCCTTCCCTACCTTTACCCAAAGCAAAATCAGGACCTATTATCAGGCCACGCATTTTAAGGTGTTCTTTAAGTAACTGGACAAATCTCCGAGCGGTGAGCTGAGCCAGCTCAGTACTAAAGGGCAGCGCCACAACAATATCTATGCCTAAATTCCGGAGCAAGCCAATTCTCGTCTCCAAATCATTTAACCACAGCAATCTGTTTTCGCCCGAGAGTACCACCTCCGGGTGAGATTTGAAGGTGACCACACCGCTAAGCCAGTTCTTGCTCCGAGCTTCATCCCGTAAATGAGCCAGCAGCCGTTGATGCCCGCGATGAACCCCATCAAAAACACCAATGCTAAGCAGCATCTCATTTTGTGGTTTTACTCTGGCTAATTCTTTTTCAACCTGCATACTGATTTTTCCAACCAGCGACGCGTTATAGGCTAAGACTCTGCCTCGACAGATGAACCAGCGATATGCCGGCCTACAGCCTTAGCCACATGTTTTAGCTGGGACATCAGCTGCTGAAAATTAGCGAAGGTCAATGATTGTGCGCCGTCTTTAAGTGCCTGGTCTGGATGAGGATGAACCTCGACCATTATGCCATCAGCGCCGGCAGCTACCGCAGCCAGAGCCATCGGAATCACCAGATACCACTTGCCGGTGCCGTGACTCGGGTCGGCAATAATCGGTAAATGACTTACTTTCTCAACTATCGGGATAACGCTTATATCCATGGTGTTCCGGGTGTAGGTTTCAAAGGTTCTGATGCCCCGCTCACAAAGTAGTAGTTGTCCGTTGCCCTGGGCAAGTATATATTCAGCAGCCAGCAGCCACTCCTGGACAGTAGCTGACAGCCCTCGTTTCAACATAACGGGCTTACCCGTTTTAGCAGCTTCTTCAAGAAGAATAAAATTTTGCATATTGCGCGCGCCTATTTGAAGTATATCAGCGTTTCTGGCGACTATTTCCACGTCACCGGGGGACATTACCTCTGTTATAACCGGCAGCCCAACCTCTTTCTTGACCCGAGCTAGCATCTCTAGACCCGGCTCACCCAGGCCGCGGAATTGATACGGCGACGTGCTTGGTTTAAAGGCACCACCACGTAAAATATTAGCACCGGCGGCTTTTACCGCCCTGGCTGTTTCAAAAAGCTGCTGCTCACTTTCTACAGCGCAAGGTCCCGCCATGACCACTATCTCCTTACCACCTATGGTAATATTACCAACCTTAACTGTAGTGTCTAATGGATGAAACTCTCGGCTGCTTAGTTTATATGGCTTACTGACGCGAATAACTTCATCAACACCGTGAAGCATTTCCAACATGTCTTGAAGTTCCGGGTAAATTTGTCCCACCACCCCGATAATGGTCCGCTCCACACCTTGAGACACATGCGTCTTCAAGCCAGCCGATTCAATCCGATTAACTACTCCCTCAACGTCCTTATCGCTCGAGCCTACTTTCATTACTACTATCATTTTTTGCCATCATCCTGCCAGATTCTTTCACCCTCATCCCTGAGTTTCACGGCGCCCCCCAGATAAACATGCACCATTTCCTCATTTCTTTTATCGGTGTTGAACAACACCAGTACCCTCAAACAACTCGGCAAACTGCCTGGCACGTTCATTTCATGCCCGCACAGCAACGGCACTTGTGTCCAACCCAGCTCCCGGGCAGCTGCCGCCGGAAACGCCGCATTAAGGTCAGATGTCGTCGTAAACAAAATACAAGCGATATCGCTTATTTTCACCTCATTGACTTCTATCATTTTCTGCAGCAATTCTTTAGTAGCGGCTCCTACTGCCTCTTTCTTATTTTCCGGCACAGTAATAGCGCCTCTTATGCCACGGCACCACAATTTAGTTATCTCCACCTACCATTAGTAGACTAATAGACTACTGCATTCAGCCCTCACCGTCAAGAGTTTCTTGCCTCGAAACCTAAAAGCAGATAAACTAATGGGGCAAATTAATTGCCCTGTTACTAACAACGGAAAGCACAATGGATAATAGCCAGAAAGTAGCTACTGCACTTAGCATATTCCTTGCCATCCTCATGCTATGCGGCGGTGCGGCATTTCTCGGCTATATTCGCGGTTATCAAAAAGGTCATGAGACTAGCTACAATCAGGCATATAGCCAGGGCAAAGATGAAGGTTATCAGACTGGATATCAATCGGGTTACCAGGCAGGATACAAGCCCGGCCCGGAGCAAGCCACATCCGAAGGTTACACTCTTCAAAATCCCCCGTATCAGGAAATGAAGACATTTCTAGCCCAAGACCCCACAAACGCCAACACATATTCAGAAGATAAATATGTCTGCGTAGATTTTGCGGCTGCGGTGAACAATAACGCCGAGGCTAAAGGCATCCGCTGCGCCGTCGTTGACATCTTCTACCCTGAAGGCTACGGGCACACCATAGTAGCCTTCGACACTACGGACAGAGGTTTGATATACGTTGAGCCCCAGTTTGACCAGGAGGTAAAATTGATTGTCGGTAGGAGCTACTCTCAGATTAACAATTTTACTGCCGCGCCCCGTGACGATACTATCAAACGATACCTGGTCGTCTGGTAGATTCCTATATCGTTTAACGCCTGAGTAACAGGCATTGCTTAGTTACATACCTATTAATGGTCGCCCCCCCCCTTTTCAGCATTTCCAGTCTGTGATAAAATACGCAAAATACAGGGAGGTGGAAAATGAAAGTTCGCGATGTTATGACCTGGAATGTGGCTACCATATCAAGCGATATGCCCATAATGGAAGCCAGGAAAATCATGGATGCACATGGTATTCGCCGTTTGCCGGTTGTTGACAGGGGAAAACTGGTCGGCATGGTCAGCAAAGAACGCATAACCCGCACGGCTCCGTCACCGGCTACCAGCCTGAGTGTCTGGGAAATAAACTATCTCCTGGCAAAAATGACGGTCAAGGAAGTAATGTCCAAGGACCCGATCACGGTCGACCCCGAAATGTCAGTAGAAGCTGCCATAGCTTTGGCTCAGAAGAAAGGTGTCGGCGCGCTGCCGGTAGTGGAGAATAATAAGCTGGTAGGCATAGCCACAACCAACGATTTCTTCTACAAGATTCTAAATCCGGTACTGGGAATCGGCAAGGCCGGCACTCGCATCGTTATCTCGAAGGGCGGCGATATAAAAGGCTTGCAAGAGATCTTGGATGCTGTCAAAAAAGCCGGCGCCAAAATAGTCTCATTCCACAACATGCCGCCGGTCGAAGGCAAGGAACAGGATGTGTGCCTACATCTTGATAAAGAAGATGTCAAGCAGCTCGTTAAGGACCTGGCAACCAAAGGTTATACAACTGAGATAGTAGAACGGTAAAGCGATATATTTCTGTTCTAAGAACATGAACATTTCAGCTATATCAAGCTGCCTGGTTGACTTTGGGCAGCTTGATGCTATTTATTCAGTGCCCGAAATAAGTCTTAAATCTGAGGCGGCGGACCGACTTTATTCCGTCTACGATCTCAGTAGTCCCTATCGGTTACAGCTAACCAGGGCATCCTTCGTTTTCACCTCCGTAACAAACTCTGCGAGGAACTCATAATGCTTCTGTCCAATATCGCTTTGGTTATAGGTACTTATCTGTTGGGCTCGCTCCCATACATGGTTCTCCTCGGCCGTGCTCGCGGTATTGAACTATCGCGCGAAGAGGACCTGCACATGGCATTATGGAATAAAGCAGGTCGCCTCTATGGCTTATCGGGCGTAGTCGTCGATGCACTCAAAGGAGTCATTCCAATAATCGTCGGCTTTTCGTTCCATCTTCAGCTGGCTGCAATCGCTGCCTCGGGGGTCGCCGCTGTTGCCGGGCAGATGTGGCCGGTATTTCGAAAATTCGATGGTGAAAAAGGTAATACAACAGGCATCGGATTTATTATCGCCCTCACTTCCTATCTGACATCGACCATTTCCCCCCTTGCCTATATAGTATTTATTATCTTTGCCATACCTGTTCTTATAGGCGCCGGCATCAGGACAATTCCCAAAATTATAGCTCCAGGTCAAACGCTAAGCGAACGCTTAATGCTAGGCGGTCCTACTAGTAACAGCATGCCGCTGGGAATTCTTGCCGGCTTTGCTATAGCGCCGCTAGCCTCTGCTCTGCTCAGGCAGCCACCGGAGATGACCTGGGCATTTCTGGCGGTCTTCATCATCATAATGGTACGCCGTCTCACCGCGGGACTACGCAAAGACCTCAAAACGGCTACTACCAGCACGGGAGCCATAGTGCTAAATCGCTTTCTTTATGACCGCAGCTACTACTAATAAAACCAAAACTTAAAAGTTTAAAATCAAAATTATAGACAAAAATTCAAGGATATATAATTCTTTGAAAATTGCGCCCTTCAACTGCTCCATTTTTTAATTTTGATTTGTACCTTTGGTTTTTGGCTTTTTATTTAGTCGCCTCACTATCTCCCGGGCAACCACCACCCCACAAGCAGATGCCTGTATTAATCCGCGGCTGACACCGGCACCGTCACCGGCAGCAAACATATTGCCGATTTCTGTTTCCAGACATGCGCTTAACTCC
>Ga0256868_10002022_pt1 | contig 10691 bp, 11 predicted proteins | sample RVTome_13_FD_187341 | JGI IMG/M metagenome (GOLD analysis project Ga0256868, IMG submission 187341) | Soil microbial communities from uranium-contaminated site in the Upper Colorado River Basin, Wyoming, United States - RVT92D227 HiSeq ... | reverse complement strand
TAAACTCCGCGAAAAATCTCATCTCGCTCAGGATAGACTCCACGAAGAGTCTAGAGACCCTTCGCTATCGCTCAGGGTGACAACCGAATGCTCTCACTTCACCTCCAGGCTCTCAGCCGCTTGAAGGCTTCGAGCTTCTCCCTATCTCCGATCTTAGCCTTTTCCAGCGCCTGAGCCAGCTGGGACATCTGTCCGAACAGTCACGGCGGCACCTTGCCATAATGCAAAGGCAAATTAGCAGTCCCCGTCCTCTGTCCAGAGCTAGCCATCTCCCGCTCCGGGGATATTATACAACGGCGTTTACCCTAACGGCATCGCAGTTTTGGCGTGGAAGGTGATGTAGCAACCAAGTCGTCTTGGGAGTCAGTACAAGTAGCATCCGCAGTATTGCTTGACATAACACATTTCTTGTGTATACTTAGGGTAGACAAGGATATGGTCACTTAGAGGGATTTCAAACATGCCTTTTCCGAGTAAAGAACAGCGGTTTGTGATAGAACACCGGGGCCAACCTCTCATTGTTGTTGCTGGGCCGGGGACTGGCAAAACTCGCACACTCGTTGAACGGATGATCGCCTTGCTCAGCGAGGATTCGAATAGAGAAGTCTCGTTCGTTACATTTACCAGGATGAGTTGGCGTGACACTCGGAGAAGAATGGAAGACGTACTGGGTGCGTCGGTAGTTAGGGAAACCGTGTTTGCATTTCCCAGAACCAGCACTTTGCACACCTATGCTAAAAGCCTTGTCCACCATTACGCAGCCAGGATTGGACGCAGAGCTGATTTCTCTGTGATGATAGAGAACAAAGGTGAGATAGCTTTAGTTTTGGAGGAACTCGTCTCTGATCTCGGTTTGCACCTGCATACCGAGTTGGTTTACGAAGGTATTCGATGCTTCCGTTCGACAAACGAATGGCCTGCAGATTTTCCCGCAAATTCTTCGGAACGCAACCAAATCCTGCAACACTTTGAGTCTTTGCTACGTTTCTATAATACATTCGACATTGAGGGCTTGGTGGTGTCTGCCTGCAGAATTCTCCAAAATTTTGCAGATGTTCCCCCTCTCTACCTTCAAGTTGATGAGTATCAAGACTTGAATCCGAATGACCAACAGCTTGTCCAATTGGCTGCTTCTCACCCTAGCTCGCACGTTGTAGTAGTCGGAGATGACGCGCAGAGTATTTACGGCTTCCGCCATGCTAACTATGAAGGCATCAAGGCACTTTGGGATTCACCTGATTGGGAGCATGTTCCATTCTCGGATTGCCATCGCCTTCCGGTCCACGTCCAAAATGCAGCGCGAGCTTTGATGAATAATGAGGGATACATAGGAAGATTGAATCCTTGTGGGGATAGCGATAGGAAAATCCTCGCGCTCCGGTGCACAACACACAGGGTTCAAATGGAGGCTGTGGGGAAGATGATTATGGGCCTCAAATCCAACGGGCAGAACCAAGAAGGTCAGCCGTTGTCATATAAAGATTTCATAGTTCTTTGTCCTGGGGCCCCTTTCGTGAACCTAATCGCGACAGATTTACAGGATCGATTCGGAATCCCGACCAAGCAGCAAAAGAGAGAGTCCATTCCCGACGAGTACTGGAGATTGCTCTTAGTCCTCAGGATGTTGCGTTCAGAAGATGGTTTAGCTTTGAGACAATGGCTTTCTCTTTCTGGCCTGAGCAAACGGGAAGTAGCCAGGATTCGATATGAGGCTATGCAAAAGGGTGAGTATCTGTATTCCTATTGTGCCAAGCTCGGTGGACAAGGCATTCGTGAGATCTATGATGCGCTCTCTCGCCTGAGAGCTACCAAAGATGACTTTGCGAACTTCTGCCGAGTGCTTGCGGAATTCCCCTACCTGTCGATACAAGAGGCGGTTCTTTCGGAAATGATGCAAGGAATTGACAGACCTACCGGAGGGATGGTTGCCATTGACTCTTTTATTCGCTCTATATACGAGAAGTTTGGGCTTCTAGAAACAGAGTCCGATAGCGATATGCCGGAGGATGACAAAGTGTTAGTCACTACCTTACACCGCGCTAAGGGACTGGAGTCGGAGTATGTCTTTGTTACGTGGATGAACTCCAAATACATGCCCATGCCTAGCAGAGACACCCACGAAGAACGGCGGGTTCTGTACGTGGCATTAACGAGAGCAAGACAAGATGTGATTCTGACATTCTACAAGGAATGGCAGCCTAGTAAGACCCGCGGTTTGGGCGGCGAAGTAATGTCGCCGTTTTTGAAGGAGATAAGAGACTACCTTGACATAAGGCGAGTCAGCAAGAAGGATGTTTGCAATATGTAGTTTTGTTGCTAATACATCATAGAATAGCAGATAAAAAAGAGGTATCCAATTTTGCCGAACTCAACCGCCAGTGGCTTGCTGTTATTGCCCGTCTTCTGTTCCGAGCTAGCCGTCTCCCGTTTAGCTATATTACACAACAGCGTTCGCACTAGTAGCGTTGCAGTTTTGAAAATGGCTGACCAGAAAATGAATTTCGTATATACTGATGTTGAACAAATTCCACTCTCTTACATAGAGAAGGAAATGAATTGAAGTTTAATGAGGGATTTTGCTAGTTCAAAAATGAGGGGGTCAAAATAAAGAAGTGACCAAGTGTGATTGATGTGAAAAAGGAGGTTAAATGGCAGGGACACTTGTTGAAAGACGGTTAATAAAGAGTGACGCTGAAGCAATAGGAAGGATGAAGGTCATAGGTATTGGGGATGCTGGCTGCAACATCATCAATCAAATGATATACAAGGGGTTAACCGGCGTTGATTTCATAACTATAAATACAGATGCACAAGCTTTAGCACTGAGTGAAGCGCCTACTCGCGTTCTACTAGGGGAGAAATTTGAAGCGGGTTTAGGCGGTGATCCTAAACTTGCTTTCAAGGCGGCTGAAGAAAGTCGCCATACGATAGAAAATGCAGTGCTTGGTGCTGACCTTGTACTTATTGTAGCAGGCATGGGGGGTGCCACAGGCACAGGAGTTACTCCCATCGTAGCCGAGATAGCCAAGGAATCAGGCTCTCTCACTATTGCTATGATAACCGAGCCTTTTTCTTTTGAAGGAGAGCATCGAGTTGAAGTCGCCAAGGAAGGCATTCAAAGATTAAGTTCCAGAGTGGATACATTGGTCATCATACGGAATGATCTCTTACTAAAGCCTTGTGATACCACGAAAAGTGTTGATGATATCTTCGCGATGGTTAACGAGATTCTTCTTCGAGGTGTACGAGCTGTTTATGAAGCGACTGTAAGCATTCCCGGGCTAATCAAACTTGATTTTGCTGATATTAGATCAGTACTCAAGGACGCAGGACCGGCGCGTATCTCTTTTGGTAAAGGTAGTGGAGAGAACAGAGCGATCAAAGCTGCTAGAAGTGCTTTGAGTAGCCCGCTAATGGATATTCCAGTGAATGAAGCAAAATGCTTACTATTCAATATAACGGGGGGGCCAAGCCTTACTCTGTTCGAGTGTAACGAAGCAGCCCAAGTAATTGGCCATGCAGTGGCCCCCGATGCCACTATAGTCTTTGGGGTAGCATTTGATCCTGTGATGAACAACGAAGTGGATGTTACCATAGTCGCCGCAGGACTTAGTAGACAGCATGCTTATGAGTTACTTGGCTTAAGGGGACCTCTCGCTGAGATCATAGAGTTTCAAGAAGCCAAAGCATTTTTTGAAGCCAACCGAAGAAAATTGCTTGATAAGTATGAAGGGAAGTATATAGCTATATTAAATAGGGAAGTCATTGATGCAGATGATGACTTCTCTTTATTGGCTGAGAGGGTTTACAGCCGCTATGGTTATAAGGATATGTACTTGCCTAAGGTGGAGAGGAAAGGAACAATCTTGAATGTTCCAACGCCTCACGTTAAGAAGGGATAGCTATGAAGTATAGGTACAGTAGGGATTTTGATCCGCCTGCACCCGTTATTGAACTCTGCGTCTCAGTGCCACTCTCTAAGGATGACGTTTCGCTCACGGCCCTTATAGATTCGGGAGCTGACATAACAGTCATTCCTGAGCGGATAATAACGCAGTTAAGGCTACGACGTGTTGATTCCTTGCTGGCCTCTGGCTTTGGCAAAGGTGTGATAGAAGCCACCGTTTATGCTGCAATCTTAAGTGTAGAAGGGATTTTAAGGCCTAAGATGTACCGTGTTCTCAGTTGGAGGGAGGATTATGTTCTTCTCGGCAGGGATTTGCTTAACCAGCTTGTGACTGTGCTTAATGGGCCGAGTGAGGAGCTGAAGTTGCGATAAATCAAGGTATTGGCAATGATGGGTTTGTTGTCGGATGTCCGAGTATTCAAGGATGCGTAAGTCAAGGTAAATAGATAGGAAGCCTTAGAGAATATTGAAGTTTGACTGTTACAATACATGGGATAAATGAAAGCAGTAGAAGTTAGAGAACTGGTCAAGGACTATGGGAACTTCAGGGCGATAAACGGAATCTCTTTTGAAGTAAACGAAGGGGAGATATTTGGTCTGATAGGTCCTAATGGTGCGGGAAAGACAACCGCATTGAGAACTATTGCCACGCTGCTTCAAATAACCTCTGGCTCGATAACAGTCTTTGGCCGTGAACTTCCTAAAGAGGCGGGAGAGGTGAGAAAGATAATAAGCTATTTGCCGGAAGAGGCTGGCGCCTACAAAAATCTCACGGGCAAAGAGTACCTGAATTTTATCGCCAAATTCTTCGGCGATGGAGAGAAGTTCCAGAATATGGTCCAGAGAGGACTGGAAATAGCCAATTTAGGAGAGAGAATAAACGACAAAGTTGATACATATAGCAAGGGAATGACACGGCTTTTGCTCGTGGGCAGAGCTTTAATGGTAAACCCGAGATTGGCAATATTAGATGAGCCTACCTCTGGCCTGGACGTGGTAAATGCTCAGGAAGTGAGGAGGATAATAAATAGCTCAGTCGAGGCAGGAGTGGCGGTTTTATTGTCTTCGCATAATATGCTTGAGGTGGAGCTCTTGTGTCACCGCATCGCTTTGATAAACGATGGAAGAATCGTCGCCAGCGGGACTGTTGAGGAACTCAAGAATAAGTATGGCGCTCGAAACATAGAAGAGGCTTTCGTTACGGCAATCAAATGATTGGCAACATAATAAAGAAAGAATTCAAGGAATTGTTTACCATCTCAACCCTGATTCCAATAGTGGTTGTTGCCATAGTGTTTGCATCTGTGGGGCAAATGGTTGGCAACGTCGGGGAAACAATGGAGGAGAAGCCAGTCATAGGAATCGTGGATATGGACGGTGGCGATTTTTCTGATATAGCCATGTCCGTTCTTATTGAGAAGGCGAAGGTTGTCTATAATGGCAGTGATGCTGAAGAAGGCTTGGAAGAAGTAAGGAAAGAAAATGGAGTTGCGCTTCTGGCAATACCGGAAAACTTCAGTCAAAACATTTATGCTAATCATCCCGGGGAAATAGAAATTTACTGGATAATGAAAGGGGCGGGGATGATGGATTCCATATCCTCAGGCACGGTTGAAGGGCTTATCCAGGCGGTGAATCAGGGGATATCGACGAAACTGATACAACAAGATAACTCACTAGATCCAGCCCTCGTCTTGAACCCGACGACAAGAATTGAAACCACATTTTTTAAGGGGAAGGAGATCCAGGGGCTATCGCCAAGTCAACTGGGTAATATGCTAATTTCACAATCGGTAGTTATTCCAGTTGTAGTAATGATGCTCATAATCATGGCGGGGGTTTCCGTAATATCTTCGATGGGACTGGAGAAGGAAAACAAAACCCTGGAGACATTGTTAACCCTGCCCGTAAGGAGAAGTCATATAGTAATTGGCAAAATAGTTGGCAGCGCTCTGGTCGGGATGATAATGGCATCCATCTACATGATTGGATTTTCACGCTACATGAGTTCGTTCCAGATTTCAGATATAAATCTGGCGGATTTTGGGTTGGCCCTGGGCATGCCAGACTATTTATTGGTAGGAATTTCGTTATTCGTAGCTCTTTTAGCCGGGCTTGCACTATGTATAGTTCTGGGAACATTTGCGAAGAATTATAGAAGTGCCCAGACACTAATCTTCCCTATAACCGCCCTGGCTATGATCTCCTCGTTCATAGTCATGTTTAAAGATTTCGATACCATTCCCGCTATCTTAAGAATTTTTGTGTTCGCCATACCTTTTTCCCACCCTATGATGGCTATGCGGGCTCTTATGCTGGATAATTATTTGCTGGTAATCGGCGGTATTGCTTATACAGCAGTTTTCACTGTAATAATGATAGTGGTAGCGGTCCGCATTTTCAATTCGGACAGGTTGCTGACCGGAAGTGTTCGAAAGAGGGTAGGTCTGGGGAAAGTGGTGTGGGGATTTCGGCGGTAATAAATTAGCCAGCACAAAAATAACTTTCCTGTGCCCTAAATTGCGTTGAAGTCCGGGGGTGTTCGGGTAAATTCCTGATTATGAAGAGGCTCCAGAGAGGACTTCTTAATAAGATAAAAGTGGGTCAACATGATAACTATAGACGGTGCAGCCAGGTCGGGAAGTGGAACCATAGTTCGCTATTCGGTAGCGCTGGCCAGCCTGCTGGGTAAGGAAATAAGGATAGAAAATATCAGGGCGAGGAGGGACCAGCCGGGGCTGAGGGCGCAGCATCTTAAAGTGGTGCAGGCTTGCCAGGAGATGTGCCAGGGGGTGGTGGAAAATGCCTCGGTGGGCTCTAAGGAGATTACCTACACACCCGGGGGAAGGTTCAATGGAGGAGAGTATAGCTGGGACATAGGGACGGCGGGCTCAACCACCATGATGGCTCAGACGCTTTTGCCTTTAGCCTGCTTTGCCCGAAAGCCTTCCAAATTCAGGCTGGAAGGCGGGCTGTTTCAGGATTTTGCTCCTTCGGCTTATCATATGAAGTTTGTTTTGCTTCCGTTTCTAAAGCGAATGGGTGTCCGGGCTGAACTGGACATAATCCGTCCTGGCTATGTGCCAGGAGGCGGTGGGATTATAGAAGTCAGAGTTGAGCCGGCGGGAAAATTGAAGCCGTTAAATCTTACCGAGCAGGGGGAGATTTTCAGTATCAAAGGCATAGCGCTTTCCTCACATTTGAAGGAAAAGAGGGTAAGCCAGAGGATGGCAGAGGAATGCCAGAGGGTATTAAGCTCTTATGGGTATAAAGCCGAAATTGAGAAAATCGAGGACGAAAGCTCCCTTCAAGAAGGAGCAGCCCTGGCGATATATGCCGAGACGAACTTGGGTAACCGGATGGGTTCCGACAGGGCCGGGAGGCCAGGCAGGAGCTCGGAATCCATAGGAAGATATGTGGCTGAGAGGTTTATAGAAGATGTTAAAACTGGCGCCGCAGTTGATAGATATATCGCAGACCAACTCATAATCTATGCTGGCTTAGCCGAGGGGGTCACCAGGTATTCAGTCCCTCGCATTACTGAACATGTGGAGACAAACCTGTGGCTTATTGAGGAATTTCTCGGCGCCAGAACAAAAATTAGTGGCGGTCTTCTAGGGATAGAGGGAATTGGCTTCGCCTGAATGATGTTTATGAGAGATGTTTAGTGGTGTCATTCTGAGGAGTCAAAATGAATTTAGACGACGAAGAATCTCAGAGATTCTTCGCGGAGTTTACCCTGAGCTGGGTTAGATTCTTCGCTTCGCTCAGAATGACAAAGAGTGAAGGGCTCAGAATGACAACTGGATGTTGTTAAACGCTCTCTTTTTGATGAGGTTGGCAAACAAGCTGAATTTTGCCACAATAATAATGATTTTTGGGTAAATAATGGAGGACTTGATCAAGCGGGCGGCCAGGGATTTGGCGAAAAGTAGATATGCCATTGCATTAACCGGGGCAGGCATATCAACCGAATCAGGCATACCCGATTTCCGGGGACCAAAGGGCATCTGGACTATGAATAAAGAAGCCGAGGCCAAGGCTTATGAACGATACGAGCTTTTCCTGAACAACCCCAGGGCATATTGGGAGGAAATACTGGAGCTACGGGGGACATATGGGAAGTTTCATGGACAAGCCAGAGGGGCTGAGCCAAATTCAGGTCACTATGCCCTGGCTGAACTCGAAGCTCTGGGGATACTGAAGTGCGTAATCACGCAAAACATTGATGGTCTACATAAGAAGGCAGGGAGTAAGAGGGTTTTAGAATATCACGGCAGTGTCAATGCGGTGAGGTGTATTTCTTGCGGCTCACGGTACGTCTGGGAAGAAGTCTCCCTGGATGAGCTTCCCCCTCGCTGCAAGTGCGGTGCTGTCCTGAAGGATGATGTGGTTCACTTCAAGGAGCCAATACCTTCGGACGTCATGGAGGAATCGGAGAAAGAAGCTTTGCGATGTGACTTGATGCTTATCTGCGGGACATCAGCAGTGGTTTATCCTTTTGCCAATCTGCCCAGGATGGCAAGATTTCATTCGCGCAGATTCATGGCAGGTTTGGATGCAGTGGGATATGAGACCAATGTCAAGATAATAGAGGTAAATGCGGACCCTACGCCGCTCACCCACGAAGGCGTATCAGACTATTTAATTCAGGGGAAGACAGGTGAGATATTGCCCAGGATAGTGGAGGAAGCTAAGAGGCTTCGCTGAAGCTCCGCTGCTAAGAAGCGTCCTTCAGTGGCTTGATGGTGTCCGAGACCCCGGCTGGCAAAATTGCTCCGAATGCTAGCCAATAGTCAGGTTGCCAGAAAGTTCAAGGAGCTTTTCAGCATCTGCAAGAGTCAGATTGTCTATTGGCAGAATTTCCTCAAGTATATCGTCCATTTGCTTCAGGACATCGAGGTTGGTTGTGAGGATTTCCTTCCTGTTCGATCTATTGTTCACCTCAATGAAAAAAGCCTGTAAGTTGCTCATCGCTGTTCCAAAAAGCCGGTATTTTTCGTCATTGGTTAAGGCTTGAAGCATACTCGATGAATAGGATAGCGTCCTTGCGTGGAAAAGATACTGAGTAATTCTTTCTGTGAGAAGCTCATCTGTGACATCGGGTTCTATCAAAGATTCAGCTACAGAGCCCACATCACTCAGTTCCAATAAGGGAATGTCAGAAAGGTGAATGGCGTCATTCAGCGTACGATTCTCTATTCTTTCTCCCTCCAACCAATTGTACGTAGCAAAGCCAGAATATGCGACAAAAAGAATCAAGATCACCAAGATTACCCATTTTGTGATTGGCTTCTTCATAAACCACCCCCCTGCTATGATATTGGCAGACCGTCTTACTGCAAATTATATCATCTTGACCTTAGCCTTGCAGGTTAGTTTGCCAGCTGTGGCTCGACCTGTTCCTTTCATGACTGAAGAAAGGAAAGTAACGTTCACTCACTGTCATTCTGAAGGAGCAAAGCGGCCGAAGAATCTCTTGAGACCTTCCCATCATGGAGCCTGCGCCGAGCGGGGCAAGATTATTCACGCAGATTCATGGCAGGTTTGGATGCAGTGGGATATGAGACCAATGTCAAGATAATAGAAGTAAATGCGGACCCTACGCCGCTCACCCACGAAGGCGTATCAGACTATTTAATTCAGGGGAAGACAGGTGAGATATTGCCCAGGATAGTGGAAGAGGCAAAGAAAGCGCAAAAGCACCAGACTTAGTCCGTGCATCGCTGGTTAGGGTCAATCGCACAACTCCTCGTGATTCTCCCCCACCCTCACCCGAATCCTCTCCCGCTAGCCTGCTGGAGTCACTCGCCTGCCAAAGTCATGCAGCGAGCAGGTACGGCGAGCAGGTCAAGGGAGAGGAGTCTTCATAGTAGATTATGATGCTAGTTCTGTGCGAACGAGCGTGATAGCGCTTTCTTGGGGAGCTTCACATCAAAGCCACGTAACATATCCGATACAATTACTACTCTAGCCATGCATCACCAATGCTCAGGCTCTGGTCTATAGTTTTTCTGCAAGACAGCAATGTAATCTTCTAACAGAGAACTTGCCTTCGGGTTGTCCTTCTTCTTTAAAGCCTCTAGAGTGTTCTGAAGTACCTGTAATTCGCTATCTATCTGTGATGCCAAATTGCAGATGTTGCCACAACAAGAACCCCACTCGGCCCTTGCCAGATGAGATTCCTTTATTTTTATCATATTTTCTACATCAGCAATGCACTCCCCCCTTTTCATCGGGTCAGCTATTCTCTCTTTAAGCGACATAACGCTATTCATGGTTTCCTTGCTGATCATGAACATTTCTCACCCCCTACCGAGAAACACTAAATCCTAATATCTAAATTCTAAACAAATTCCAAATCCTAATTCCAGAATTCATAACGCTCGTGTTTCGGGCGTTGGAGTTTAGTGCTTCGTATTTCCCGTTTCAGTGTCTGAAGTGGCGGACACCGGTAAATACCATGGCGACATTATACTTGTTAGCCAGCTTGATTACCTCTTTATCTCTTACCGAGCCGCCGGGCTGGATAATAGCGTTGACTCCGTGCTTGATTGCCAATTCCGGGCCATCGGGGAAGGGGAAGAAAGCATCTGAGGCAAGGACACTGCCTTTGGCCCGGTCGCCAGCTTTCTTCAAAGCTAGTTCGACGCTGACGACCCGGCTGGGCTGTCCGGCGCCCATGCCTAACAATGTTTGGCCCTTGGCGATGACTATGGCGTTAGATTTTATGCTTTTAACTGCCTTCCAGGCAAAGAGCAAGCCCGACCACTCCGCCTCACTG
>Ga0256868_10002021_pt1 | contig 10698 bp, 9 predicted proteins | sample RVTome_13_FD_187341 | JGI IMG/M metagenome (GOLD analysis project Ga0256868, IMG submission 187341) | Soil microbial communities from uranium-contaminated site in the Upper Colorado River Basin, Wyoming, United States - RVT92D227 HiSeq ... | reverse complement strand
AGGAGCAGGAGCAGCGCCCAGGCGGTGAGAATCAGCTCGGGGAGCAGCGCGAGGAACAGCCCGCGTCCGGTCTCGAGATCGAGCGGCATGCTAGCGCGTACCCGCCCGCAGGGCGGCAGGGCCGGTCGTGCGGGACTGGACGGTTTCGATGTACTGGCGGGCCGAAGGCTCCATGCGCCGCAGGACCGGGCCCGGGTACAGGCCGAGCCCCACGATCATGGCGAGCAGCGGCACCAGCACGACGAGCTCGCGCGGCGTCAGGTCGGTCAGCGCGCGGTTCTCCTCCTTCACCAACGGGCCGTACAGCACGCGCTGAAGCGCCCACAGCAGGTACGCGGCGGCAAAGATCACGGCCGTGGTCGAGACGACGACTGCGGCCGGATGGGTCTCGAAGCTGCCCAGCAGCACCAGGAACTCGCCCACAAACCCGTTGGTCGAGGGAAGGCCCACCGACGAGAGCGCCACGACGGTCAGAACGGCGGCGTACACGGGGACCACCTTCGCGATCCCGCCGAAGTCCGCGATCATCCGCGAGTGGCGCCGCTCGTAGATCATGCCGACCAGGAAGAACAGCCCCCCCGTCGAGATGCCGTGGTTGATCATCACCATCAGCGCCCCCTGCGTGCTCTGCACCGTCAGTGCCCAGATGCCGAGCATCACGAAGCCGAGGTGGCTCACCGACGAGTAGGCGATCAGCCGCTTGAAGTCGGGCTGCACCATCGAGACCAGCGCGCCGTAGACGATGCCGATCACCGCCAGGCCGACGACGATGGCGCTCACGGTCGGGTGGAAGGCGACGGTGGGGAAGAACGGCACGGCGAAGCGCAGGAAGCCGTAGGTGCCCATCTTGAGCAGGATGCCGGCCAGGATCACGGAGCCAGCCGTCGGCGCCTCGGTGTGGGCGTCGGGGAGCCAGGTGTGGAACGGCACCATCGGCACCTTGATGGCGAACGCCAGGAAGAACGCGCCGAACAGCCAGAACTGCGCGCCCAGCGGCACGTTGGCATGGCGCAGGATCTGCTCGTAGGCGAACGAATACGAGCCGATCGCCCGGCCCGCGCTGTAGAACAAGTACAGGATCGCGACCAGCATCAGCAGCGAGCCGAACATGGTGTAGATGAAGAACTTGATGCTGGCGTACAGCCGCTTCTTCCCGCCCCAGACCCCGATGATGAAGTACATCGGAATCAGCATGACCTCCCACATCACGTAGAACAGAAACAGGTCGAGCGATACGAAGACGCCGATCATGCCGGTGGTCAGCGCCAGCAGGAGCGCGTAGAAGCTCCGCTCGCGCGTGGTGATCCCCGACCAACTCCCCAGCACCGACAGCGGCATCAGGAACGTGGTGAGGAGGACCATCATCAGCGAGATGCCGTCGATCCCGACGTAGTACGAGATGCCCCACGAGGGGACCCACGGCGCCGTGAGCGTCAGCTGGAACGCCGCGCCGCCGGGGTCGTACGCCCACCACAGCCCCAGCGAGACCACGAGCTCGACGAGCGACACGACGAGCGCGAGGCGTTTGGCGGCGGCGGCCGGGAACAGCGCGAGGAGCGCCGCACCGGCCATGGGAATGACCAGCAGCGCGGTGAGCGCCCAGCGCGCGTAGCCGATGCTCGCGAGGAACGCGCTCACGGCCTCACCGGATCAGCGCGCCGAGCAGCACCAGCGCGCCGATGACGAAGAACATCAGGTAGGTTCCCACCTGCCCCGTCTGGAGCCGGCTGCCCACCCAGCCCAGGGTCCGCGCCACGACCGCCGACCCGTTGACCGCGGCGCCGTCGATCGCGCCGGCGTCCACGCCCTTCCACAGCACCGTGCGCGAGAGCCAGACGAGGGGCCGCACGATAGCGGCGTCATACAGCTCGTCCACCCGGTACTTCTCGGCGAGCAGCTTCGCGAAACCCCGCTCCGGTACCGCCCGGTCGGCGGGCACGAGCTGCTCGGGGTGCAGCCGCGTGTACGCGAGCCAGATGCCGCCGGCGGCGATGACGACGGCCAGGCCGATCAGCGTGAGTTCGGTTGCGCGCGCCAGCTCGACGGGGCCGACGAAGTTCGTCGCCTGCTCCGTAACCGGCTCGAGCCAGCGCTCCAGCCTCCCGGCCCACGGCAGGAAGTCTGGCAGGTTGATCACGCCGCCAAGAACCGTCAGCCCCGCGAGCACGATGAGCGGCACGGTCATCACCGCCGGCGACTCGCGCAGGTGGTGCTGCTCCTGCTCGCCGGTGCGGTTCGGGCCGTGGAAGGTGTACAGCATCAGCCGCGTCATGTAGAAGGCGGTGAGCAGCGCGGCCACGGCGCCGAAGCCCCACACCACGTAGTAGAACGGGTCATCGGCGCCACGCGCGAAGGCCGAGGCGAGGATCTCGTCCTTGGAGAAGAAGCCGGCCAGCGGCGGGATCCCCGCGATCGCGAGCCACGCGACCCACATCGCGCGGAAGGTCGTCGGCAGGTACCGGGCGAGGCCGCCCATGTTGCGCATGTCCTGCGCGTCGGCGTCCCGGTGCGTGTGATGGTAGGCGGCGTGCATCGCGTGGATCACGCTGCCCGAGCCGAGGAACAGCAGCGCCTTGAAGAAGGAGTGCGTCACCAGGTGGAACATCCCGGCCGCGTACGCCCCCACGCCGACGCCCACGAACATGTAGCCGAGTTGGGAGATGGTGCTGTAGGCGAGCACCTTCTTGATGTCCCACTGTTTGAGGCCGATCGTCGCGGCGAACAGCGCCGTGAGCGCGCCGATGCCGGCCACGACGGCCGACGCCGTGGGCGCCATGGCGAACAGGATCCCGGCGCGCGCCACCAGGAAGACGCCCGCCGTGACCATCGTCGCCGCGTGGATCAGGGCCGAGACCGGCGTCGGGCCGGCCATCGCGTCGGGCAGCCAGGTGTACAGCGGGATCTGCGCCGACTTGCCCACGCACCCGAGGAACAGCAGCAGCGCGATCGCCGTGACCTCGGGGCCGCCGGGCGCGAGGCGCAGCGGCGCCCGGCTCCAGACCTCCACGAAGTCCAGCGTGCCGAGCGTCTTGTACAACAGGAATATCGCGACCAGGAAGCCGGCGTCGCCGATACGGTTGACCAGGAACGCCTTCAGCCCCGCCGCCGCCTTCTGCCAGTCCTCGAACCAGAAGCCGATCAGCAGGTAGGAGCAGAGGCCCACGCCCTCCCACCCGATGAACAGCACCGGAAAGCTGGAACCGAGGACCAAGGTCAGCATGAAGGCGATGAACAGGTTCAGGTACGCGAAGTAGCGCGCGTAGCCCGGGTCCTCGCCCATGTAGCCGACGCTGAACAGGTGGATCAGCGCGCCCACGCCGGTCACCACCAGCGCCATCACGATGGAGAGCTGGTCCAGCTGCAGGCCGAAGCTGACCGTGAGGTCGCCCACGGGCATCCATGCCCAGAGCGTCTTGACGTACGGCGCCTCGAGGTGGATGCCGAGCATCTCGCCGAAAATCGCCGCGGCGAGACCGAACGAGAGAGCCACCGAGCCGACGCCCACGATGCTGACCAGGCGCTTGTCCTGCGGGCGCAGGAACGCCAGGGCGCCGTTCACCAGGAAGCCCAGGAGCGGCAGGAGGATCAGCAGGCCGACGGAATCGGCCACGGAGCCGGCGAGAGGGTTCACCCGCGGAGCAGGTTGATGTTGTCGAGGTTCACGGTCTCGCGGTGCCGGTACAGCGCGATGACGATCGCGAGGCCCACGGCGGCTTCGGCCGCCGCGACGGTCATCACGAAGAACACGAACACCTGGCCGTCGAGTCCGAGCTGCTGCGACAGGGCGACGAAGGTCAGGTTCACGGCGTTGAGCATCAGCTCGACGCACATGAAGATCACGATGGCGTTGCGGCGCAGCAGCACGCCGACGACCCCGAGGCTGAACAGAATCGCCGAGACGGCGAGCGCGGGCCCGAGGTACACGGTCACAGCCTCCGCTTGCCGAGCACGACGGCGCCGACGATCGCGGCGAGGAGCATCACGGACGTCACCTCGAAGGCCACGACGTACTGGTGGAAGAGCGGCAGCGCGAGCGACTGCAGCGCCCCCTGCTCCGCCACCATCCGCTCCACCTCGCCGGCCGGCAGCGTGATCGCCGCCGGCAGCGCGACCGACCGGAGCGCGAGCAGCTCCCCGATCAGCACCAGCCCGAGCACCGTGGCGAGCACCTTGCCGCGCAGCCCCCGGATGTCGGTGGCCTCCGCTCGCCCGAGGTTGAGCAGCATGATCACGAACAGGAACAGCACCATGATCGCGCCGACGTACACGAGCACCTGGACGGCGCCGAGGAACGGCGCGCCGAGCACCACGAACAGGCCGGCGACCTGGAACAGCGTGCTCGCGAGCCACAGCGCGCTCGCCACCGGGCTCCGCCGCGTGATGCACAGCACTGCCGAGGCGATCGCGAGGGCCGAGAACAGGTAGAAGGTGAACGTCAGCATGGCGCTACTGGCCCTTCGCGTCCTTGGGGTCCCACAGCGAGCTGACCTCGTGCTTCTGCTGCATCAGCCGCTCCAGGTCGTAGACGAACCCGTCGCGGCTGGTCTCGGCGTTCTCGTAGTGCACGCCGACGTGGATCGCCTCCTCGGGGCAGACCTCCTGGCAGTACCCGCAGAAGACGCACCGGAACTCGTCGATCTCGAAGACGAGGGGGTAGCGGTTGCCCTGCTCGTCCTCGCCCGGGACCAGGCGGATGCAGTTGGCCGGGCAGACCTGCGGGCAGAGGCCGCAGGCGACGCACTTCGCCTTGCCGTTCTCGTCCACGGCCATGCGGTGCGTCCCGCGCCACCGGTTGGAGAGCGTCCACCCGTCGTGGGCGTCCCGCTCCTCCGGGTACTCCATCGTCCACTTCTTCTGGAACAGGTGCTTGAAGGTGATCGCCATCCCCTGCAGTGTGGCGCGCGTGTACGACGTACCCTGCCCGGGGCGCCGAATCGTTCTGACCGTGATCGCCATCAGTCGTCCCCAGAGTGGGTAAACCGCGCCCGCCAGATCCGGCGGCTGCGCGCGCTGGCGCCGCCGATCAGGCGGTCGCTGTCGAGCCCGAAGAAGATGGCGATCGCCAGCGCCAGGTTCACCGCGCCGAGGATCGCGCCGTACCGCCTGCCGTAGGCGATGCCCGCCGCCTCGAGCGCGTACACCGCCGTGCCGGTCACCATCACGTACACCAGCGCGATCGGCAGCAGGATCTTCCAGCCGATGTCCATCAGCTGGTCGAAGCGGAATCGCGGGATCGTCCAGCGCACCCAGACGTAGAGGAACAGGAAGAACAAGGTCTTGGACCAGAACGCCGCCGCGGTGACGGCGGACTTCAGGACGGTCCACGGTGCCGCGTTGTCCCACGACGTGAACGGCACGTCCCAGCCGCCGAAGAACAGGGTCACGAGCAGCGCCGAGGCGGTGACCATGTTCGCGTACTCGGCGATGTAGAACATCGCGAACTTCATCGCGGAATACTCGGTGTGGTACCCGGCCACCAGCTCCGCCTCGGCCTCGGGGAGGTCGAACGGGAGCCGGTTGGTCTCCGCGAACGCCGAGATCAGGAACACCCAGAAGCCGATGAACAGCGGGATCACGAACCAGGTCCCCGCCTGCTGCTTCTGGATGATCTCGTTCAGGGTGATGTTGCCCGCCAGGACCAGCACCGCCACGGCCGACATCCCCATCGCGATCTCGTAGGAGATGAGCTGCGCCGAGGCGCGCAGGCCGCCCAGCAGCGAGTACTTGTTGTTCGACGACCACCCGGCCAGCACGATCCCGTACACGCCGAGCGAGCTGATCGCGAGGATGAACAAGAAGCCGACCGGCAGGTCGGCGATCGCCGAGGAGACGAGCCCCCACGGGGTCGGAATCGGCGAAGCCCACGGGATCACCGAGAAGGTCAGCAGCGCCGGCGTGAACGACATGATCGGCGCCAGCACGAACAGCACCCGGTCGGCGAACGGCGGGAGCGTCTCCTCCTTGAGGAAGTTCTTGAGGCCGTCGGCGATCGGCTGGAACAGCCCCTGCGGCCCGACCCGGTTCGGGCCGAGCCGGTTCTGGATGAACCCGGCGCCCCGCCGCTCGACCAGCGTCCAGAACGCGATCAGCAGCAGCAGCGCCACGAAGACCACGGGGATCTTCACGACCGAGGCGACGAGGAAGGCGTCGCCCGAGATCCAGGTCATGCCGCCGCCCCGGCGCCCACGCCGAGCGCCGCGAGGATCTCGCGCAGGATCCAGTCGGCCGGCCGCGCCATCCCCGGCGGCGTGTTCGCCTGGAAGTAGCGCTGCACCCGGCCCCGCAGATTGCGGAACGTGCCCTCTTCCTCCGCCATGGTGGCGCTCGGAAGGACCACCGCCGCGTGGTGCCGCGCCGCCTCCGGCAGCGTGGTGCCGACGTAGATCAGCGTCCGGCCCAGTGGGCCCTCGACACCGTCGAGCGGCTCGTCGAGGACGAGCACCAGCCCGGCGTCCTTCGCCTGGTGAACGGTGGCGGCCCAGTCGCTCGCGAACCCGGCCTCGAGCGCCCCGTGCACGTTGGGCGCGCGCTGCGCGCGCAGGGCCAGGTCGGGCACGCCGGCGAGCGGCCGTTCCGGGCCTTCCCTCACGCGGAAGGCGCCCCCGCCGCCGCCGGTCTTGAGCAGCCTCATCGCCTGCTCGAGCGCCTCGCACGAGGCCCCCGGCGAGACGAGGCCGACCCACGCCCCCTGCACCTCGCGCAGCAGCTCGGCCGTCCGCTCGAGCGCCCGGTCCCAGGCAACGGCGAGGAGCCGGTCGCCCTCCCGGACCATCGGTGCCTCGAGCCGGTCGGCGCGGTTGAGCCACCGGTAGCCGAGCCGCCCCTCGTCGCACATGAAGTGCCGGTTGACCTCGGCGTTCGGCCGGGGCCGGATGCGCAGTACCTGGTTGTCGCGCGTCTCGAGCGTCACGTTGCAGCCCTGGGTGCATCCCGGGCAGACCGAGGCGGTCCTGTCGAGGTCCCAGGCGCGGGCCTTGTGCAGGAAGTCCTTCGAGATCAGCGAGCCCACCGGGCAGAGGTCCACCACGTTCCCGGACCACGGGTGGTCGAGCTGCCTCCCCTCGAAGATCCCGATGTAGGCGCGGTCGCCGCGCTCGGACACGTTGAGCACCGGCTCCTCCGCCACGTGCTCCATGAACCGGACGCACCGCGTGCACAGGATGCAGCGGTTGGGCACGTACAGCACGTCGGGCCCGAAGTCCTCGACCGGGTTGAACCGCTTCGCGTAGTCGGCGTAGCGCGTGCCCGCGCGCCCTTCCTGGAACACGTAGTCCTGCAGCTCGCACTCGCCCGCCTGGTCGCAGATCGGGCAGTCGAGTGGGTGGTTGATGAGCAGGAACTCGAGCACGCCCTGGCGGGCCTTCTGCGCCTGCTCCGTCGCGACGCGCACCACCATCCCCTCGGCCACCGGGGTTGCGCACGAGGCCGCGAGCTTGGGCGCCTGCTCGATCTCCACCAGGCACATGCGGCACACGCCGGCCACGGGGAGCGAGGGGTGGTAGCAGTAGTGGGGGATCAGGATGCCGGCGAGTTTGGCGGCCTCGAGCACGGTGGTGCCCGCCGGCACCTCCACCTCGCGCCCCTCGATCGCCAGCTTCACCATCTGGCTCATGCGCTGGCCGCCTTCCGGCCGCTGCGGATGTACGCCTCGAACTCGGGCCGGAACTTCCTGAGCGCGCTCACCACCACCGCGGCGCACGAGTCCGACAGCACGCAGATCGTCTTGCCCGTCATCTGGTCCGACAGGTCGAGCAGCAGGTCGAGGTCCTCCATCTTCCCCAGCCCGGCCAGGATCCGCTGCACGATCTTCACGGTCCAGGCGGTGCCCTCGCGGCACTGCGTGCACTGCGCGCACGACTCGTGGGCGTAGAACGACGCCAGACGCATGACCTGGTAGACAATATCCACCGAATCGTCCATCACGATCACGCCGCCCGAGCCGAGCATCGTGCCCCGGGCGACGCAGCCCTCGTAATCGAGCAGCGTCGCCTCGGCCTCCTCAGCGGTGAGCATCGGCACCGAGGAGCCGCCGGGGATCACGGCCTTGAGCCGCTGCCCGTCCCGCATCCCGCCGCACAGGTCGAACAGCAGGTCCTTGAGCGGGAAGCCCATCACCACTTCGTAGTTGCCGGGCCTGCGGATCGTCCCGCAGACCGACAGCAGCTTGGTGCCGGTGCTCTTCGGGTTGGACAGCGAGAGCCCCTTGAACCACGCCCCGCCGTTCAGGATGATGTGCCCGACACAGGTGAGCGTTTCGACGTTGTTGATCGTGGTCGGGCAGCCCCACAGCCCGGCCTGGGCCGGGAACGGCGGCCTGATCCGGGGGTTGCCGCGCTTCCCCTCGATCGAGTTCATGAGGGCGGTCTCTTCGCCGCAGATGTAGGCGCCGGCGCCGCGGTGGATCGTCATGTCGATCCGCACGCCCTTGCCCATCGCGTTCGGCCCCAGCACGCCCTTCGCGTAGGCCTCGTCCAGGGCCCCCTGCACGACGGCGATGGCGCCGGTGAACTCGCCGCGGATGTAGATGTAGGTCTGCTCGGCCTGAATGGCGTAGGCCGCGATCGCCGCGCCCTCGATCAGGGCGTGGGGCGTCCAGCGCATGATCTCGCGGTCCTTGAAGGTGCCCGGCTCCGACTCGTCCGCGTTGACGCACAGGTAGTGGGGCTTCGTGACCTGCTTCGGCATGAAGGTCCACTTGAGCCCGCACGGGAAGCCGGCGCCGCCGCGGCCCCGCAGGCCCGACGTCTTCACTTCCTCCGTCACCTGCTCGCGGCTCATGCCGAGCGCCTGCTCGAGCGCCCGGTAGCCGCCGCGCTTCACCCATCCGTCGTAGCTCCTCGCGTCGGCCTCGCCGAAGTGCCTCGAGAGGACCGGCATCTCCTTGGGGTGGGAGGGGTGTGGGTAGCCCATGGCGGTTACCGGTACTTCGCGACGAGCCCGGGGACCCGCTCCGGCGTCACGCTCTCGATGAAGTCGTCGTCGATGAGGATCGGGGTCGCGAAGCCGCACGCGCCGAGGCACTCGACCTCGATCACCGTCCACTTCCCGTCGGGGCCCGTCTCGCCGAGCCGCTTGCACCCAGTCGCCGTGAGGAACGCCTCGGCAACCTGCTCGGCGCCGCACACGTTGCACGGCGTCGTGGTGCAGACCTGCACGAAGTGCGTCCCGACCGGGTGCTGGTGGTACATCGTGTAGAACGTCACCACGCCCTTCACGTAGGCCGGCGTGAGGCCAAGCGCCTCGGCCACCTCGGTCATCCCCTCGGGCGAGATCCAGCCGTGCCGGTACTGCACCAGCCACAGCGCCGGCAGGAGTGCCGCCTGCCTGGTCGGGTACTTCGCCATGATGGCGTCGAGCTGCCGGCGGCCCTCGCCCTCGAACACCCGCGGGAGCACCTCCGTACCCCCGTCCCCCTGTCCCCCTGTGCCCCCACCCTTCATCGGTCCACCTCGCCCATGACGACGTCCACGCTCGCGTTGATCGCGATCAGGTCCGACAGCAGGTGCCCCTCGCACATCGCCGGCAGCGCCGCGAGGTTGATGAACGCCGGCGGGCGGATGCGCCACCGCACCGGCTTGGCCGTGCCGTCCGACACGAAGTAGTAGCCCAGCTCGCCGCGCGGGTTCTCGATCCCCGTGTACGTCTCGCCCGCCGGCGCGCTGACGCCTTCCATCACCTGCTTGAAGTGGAAGATCATCGCCTCCATGTCGCCCATCGCGCGGCTCTTGGGCGGGAGGATGACGCGCGGGTCGGCCACGTTGATCGGCCCGTCCGGCAGCCGCTCGAGCGCCTGGAGGAGGATCCGCGTGGACTGCCGCATCTCCTCCATCCGCACCAGGTACCGATCGTACACGTCGCCGTGCTCGCCGATCGGGACCTCGAAGTCGTAGGACTCGTAGTCGAGGTACGGCCGGTCCTTGCGGACGTCGTAGGGTACGCCGCTGGCGCGCAGCAGGGGGCCCGAGAGCGACCAGTTGATCGCTTCCTCGGCCGACAGCGCGCCGACGTCCACCGTGCGGCCGAGCCAGATGCCGTTCTTCGACAGCAGCGCCTCGACCTCGTCGAGCACCTTGGGGAAGTCGCGCGCCCAGGTCTGCAGATCGGCGGTCCACCCGTCCGGAACGTCGGCCATCAGGCCGCCGACCCGGGTCAGCGTGGTGGTGAGCCGCGCGCCGGTCCACGCCTCGATGAAGTTGTAGAGCTTCTCGCGCTCCTGGAACATCCACAGGAACACGGTGAAGGCGCCGATGTCGATAGCCGTCGTGCCGGCCCACACCAGGTGCGAGATGATCCGCGACAGCTCGCACGCGATGACCCGGAGCACGGTGCACCGCGGCGTCAGCTCGATGCCCATCAGCTTCTCGGCCGCCATCGCCAGGCACACGTTGTTCGACATCGCCGAGAGGTAGTCGGTGCGGTCGGTCAGCGGGATGATCTGGTTGTAGTGCCGGTACTCGCCCAGCTTCTCGAAGCCGGAGTGCAGGTAGCCGACGTGCGGGATGACGCGGACCACGACCTCTCCGTCCAGCTCCACCACCAGCCGTAGCACGCCGTGGGTGGCCGGGTGCTGGGGGCCGATGTTGAGGAGCATGTGGTCGGTCCGGACGTCCGGATCCTCGCCGCCCGCGGTCACGACCTCGAGACGGGCGCGCAGATCGCCGGGCAGCAGCGGCGCGGCGTCCTTGAGCGACAGCTCCT
>Ga0256868_10002019_pt1 | contig 10701 bp, 7 predicted proteins | sample RVTome_13_FD_187341 | JGI IMG/M metagenome (GOLD analysis project Ga0256868, IMG submission 187341) | Soil microbial communities from uranium-contaminated site in the Upper Colorado River Basin, Wyoming, United States - RVT92D227 HiSeq ... | reverse complement strand
GTTTGAAGATCATGATTGTTTAAAACAATTGGTTTCGCTTGTCTCATACATTTGCTCTTTAATAAGCAAATATACATAATTACGTTTATTTATGCAACTAAGTACTAGTGACTGATTACTGATTACTGATTACCGATTACCGATTACTCATTAGTGTCCGGTTTAATCTACCACAATGTCAATTGGTTAGGATCATCGGACGGTTCATTTTGTAATATGTCTTTTATAAATAATTCATTTATAGGCACTTTGTTCAATAGCGATACACTTAAAATCTGTAATATTTCGTAGAGATTTTGTTGAAGTTTTAAATTGTATTTAAGTATCGCAATCATTAAGTATGTAGCCAAGGCACTATATATTTGTGTTTTAACTGCATTCTCAGAAATACCCCAGAATGCTTTTATTTTCAGATGCTGCTTGATCCATTTGAAGAACAATTCTATTTGCCACCTATTTCGATAGAGTTCTGCAATGTCTACTGCTGATAGTTCAAAGTTATTTGTAAGCAGTACAATTTTGGAGTTAGTTTTTGGATCTCTAGATTTAATACAGCGTATTTTCTCAGGATAATCCTTTCTGGAATAGAATGTTATAAATGTTCCTATTTGATCATATATAATATCTTCTTTTTTTACATTAGAATACTGCCTGTTAAACTTCAAAGGATCTTTAGCTCTTATTACAAAAAATGCTCTGGAAGTATGTATTCTATACAACTCTGAAAAATCATTATATCCTCGATCCAGTATATAATATGCTCCAGGGATAAAGGTGATCTGCTTTAATATACTCATGTCATTGACTATACCATCCGTGATATGGAAGTAGTATGGAATGGCTGTTTGAACATCTAACAAGGTGTGTACCTTCACAGCCGCCTTGCTACTTCTATACTTGGCCCAAAAGAAAACGCTTAAACATAGACGTATTAAAGATGAGTCCAACGCAAATACAGTAAAATCAAATTGGTGATATTGTTCTTGATGATTGGAGTAAAGCTTATGAACTTTGTTCATTAAAAAATGTGCGAAATGCGCATAAATACGCCAATCACGATTATTATTTGCATCTGAAAATGTCGAACGTGATAATACTGATTTAAATCCTAAATGATATAGCTTATCATGCTGTGCATTCAAACAAATAACAATATCGCGCAAGCTGTCACGATTTGAAAGTTGTCCAAAGGCTAAGCATAGAAACTGCTGCCAACAATTAAAATTCCTAATTCCCTTGTCACCGCCGAAGTGGGTTACATAAGTATTAAACTCATATTTGGGAACCATATTCATAAGCTGTGAAAACACAAATTTTCCTTGATGCATAATGAAAATATATAATTTAGCATCAAGTTAGAAATTTGAAATCCAAAAAAGACTAAACACTCTGTAATCTTCATCAATAAAGAATTATAGAAGGTTGTCTAAAAATAAACCGGACACTAGTGACCGATTACTGATTACCGATTACCTTCTAATATGCATACCACCTCTGAAACCCAAGTCAACCGGAGCATCCTGCTAGCTGTTATTCTCATTTCATCCTTTTTCAATCCTTTTATGGGATCGGCTGTGAATATTGCACTTCCAAGTATTGGCCAGAAATTCTCCATGAATGCCGTTTCACTGAGCTGGATCGCAATGGGATTTCTTCTTTTTTCGGCAGTAATGCTAGTGCCTTTTGGCAAACTTGCCGATATCATCGGACGCCGGAAAATGCTTCTTTACGGTAACTATTTCTTTATCCTGACAACCCTGCTCTGTGCTTTTTCTGTATCGGGGCATATGCTGATTGTCGCGCGATGTCTGCAAGGTATCGGAAGCGCCATGATACTGAGCTCGGGCATGGCCATCGTTATCTCAGCATTTCCGCCCGAAAAACGCGGGCGAATTATTGGTTTGAGCACTTCGGCTGTATATGTGGGACTGTCAGCCGCCCCTTTGCTTGGAGGTATTCTAACGCAATCTCTGGGCTGGCAAAGTCTCTTTTTTATCAACGCCCTTGCCGGCATATTAATTATTGCCGGTATTATCTGGGGTGTCAGGTCAGAGTGGGCTGAAGCCAGGAATGACCGGTTTGACTTTGCCGGTTCTGTGGTGTATGTTTTATCCATGTCGTCGCTGATGTACGGTTTTTCACAGTTGCCGGGCAAAACAGCTGCCATACTTACTCTTGCCGGCAGCATCGGACTGGTGTATTTTATTCTTATGGAACTTCGCGTGAAAGTACCTGTGCTAAACATAGGATTATTCCGTAACAACCGGATTTTTGCCTTTTCAAATCTGGCTGCCCTCATCAATTATGCTGCAACATTCGGGATCACCTTTGTGCTCAGTCTATACCTGCAGAACGTCAGGGGATTGAATCCACGGGACGCAGGATTAATCATGGTGACCCAGCCCGTGGTGATGGCCGTTGTAGCTTCAATATCCGGACGAATGTCTGACCGTATCGATTCCCGGATTCTTTCATCACTGGGTATGGCCATTATCGTGGGAGGGCTGATTTCTCTTGCTTTTTTGGCCACGGATACCGGTAATCTGTATCTTTTTATAACTCTTTTTGTACTTGGGTTCGGTTTTGGGATGTTTTCCTCTCCGAATACCAATTCCGTTATGAGCTCAGTTGAAAAGAGGTATCTGGGAATTGCATCTGCTACCCTAGGCACCATGAGGCTTACGGGTCAAATGTTCAGCATGGCCATTGCCACCATGGCCATCCATATTTTCATTGGCGACTCCGCCATTGGCAAAACCAACATACCTGAATTCATGCAAAGTGTAAGAATTATTTTCATCGTATTTGCAGTACTTTGTTTGTTGGGCGTATTTGCTTCACTGGCGCGGGGAAAAAAATCACCTTAACATCAATGCTTCTTCTTTTATCAGTAAGGTATTTGCCTCAACCGACGTCAGATAAATGAGCACCCAGCTCAGGTACTGATTTTCAAACATCCGTTTTCCCCACGATGGCTCTGAAACATCCTGAGTATTTACCTTCAGTAAATCGGCGGCAAAGATGGCCAGGGAATCGCAGCCAGGAGCTTCTCCAACAGTCCTGATGAATTCCGATATATCCGATTCAAGGTGCGCTGCAGGCGAACCCTGCTCTTCTGTAAGCAAAACAGCTGCAGCCAGGCTCCTTGAGTCGATCATTCTGGTCCTGCCTCCGTTTAGCCTCAATTGATTATCTGTTGTTTGCATCCTTTCAAGCAGTAATTCCCTGCATTGTTCAACGGTCGTCAGCAATTTATCTGTTGATTTGTTAAGACTGACTTCATAATCATCGGATTCACCATTCGTTGATGCGGATCCCTTACCTTTTAAAACAACTGTCAGGTCCTTGTAATTATCAGCCAATGCCAGACTCTGGTCGATCCTGCCGGGTGATACATTTAACGAAAGCAGGGCCGAAAATACAGCCATAAACACCAGCAGAAAAAGTACATACATCATATGGTATATATTCGGATTCCTGATCTTTGAGTTTACATAAAGGTAAACCGGAAGGAAAACAACAAAGGGAAAAGGAAGCGCTACCAGGATCAGTTCGCCTGCCCCTGGCCAGTGCTGGATCTTGAACAACGCGCTCCCGAAAACAGCCAGACAGGTGATCCAGGTGATCCAGTAAAGCACACCATTTTTGATTCCGCTTGCAGTTCTGTAGTTGTTAATCAGTGCCAGAGGGAGAAAAACCATCACCAGCAGGAATACACCTGCGGTCATAAGAATGCCGGCACCAAAAAGATGGTTCAGCTTGAAAAGGGTGGCAGTAAAAATCAATGCCAACGTGATGACTCCCAGGATATATATTTTTTGTTTCATGGCTTTATGGATTTATATTTTTCCCCTTCTTGTCAGATGGTATGGTCAGAAATCTAAATGCGTCTGATTCAATCCCCAGTATGGCAATTTCTGTCAAATTAAGAGCATGCAGACTGACAATCAGGGTGTTCTTATCAGGTGCATCATTACCTGGCAAGAGAGCCATTATTTCCGGAAGACCTTTTATCCAAGCATTATCCGCTGCATGGGTGTGAAAAGTTATTTTTTGTACATATCCTGCCAGCAGGGTTTCTAATTCAATCCTGGCTTCACAACCAGGTAATAACATGGTTTGTGTGGAAGCCGGATCATAAGGCAACGACAGTTGCCGGTAGTTTATTCCTGCTGCTGTGTTTGGAGTGCCGGAGGTACCCGCTGAGATATCTGCCAAACGGAACCTGATCTGGTCTATCTGTTCAAGTACTTCTGAAGTATTGTTTCTTACTTGATTCATCGGGTTGAAGGCAAGAGAATCACGAAATCTTGCCAGGTATGCAGCATTCGCCTTTTTATGAAAATTCAAAACGGCCTGACTCTGTTCAGCTAACTCTGAGAATCCGGTATTATAGTCTTGCTGCAGATTCAAGCTGATCATGGACGATGGTAATAAAACCGTGACAATCGCAATAACCATGAAAATGAACTTGGTACTCACACCGGCCTCATCCTTCCATTCCTGAAAAACATACCAGGGTGTCAATATCAGAAAAAGCGATATGGACAATACATAAACCGGGAGAATGAGATTGATCCAGTGCTGCATTTTAAACCAAATAAACAACATATAAGATATAAGGGCAATAAACCCTGAATAATATAGTAATCTTTTCTTTTTGTTTTCCTCTTCTCGCAGTTTGACTGTCAGCAACACCGGCAGGAAAAGCAAGCCTCCCATAATGAAAGCAAGGCTCATGACTAATCCGGCTCCGGGCCAATGCTGAATCTTAAAAAGTACCCCTGCGATAAACAGCGTACCTGCAAGAAAACCGGAAATAAAGAGGAAAAGCTGGTTCTTGCTTTTTGATTCCTTCCAAAGGACAATCATGGATGAAGGCATGAAAAGAGCAATCAGCAGGAAAGTTCCCAATGTCATCATAACACCGGCCCACGGCCAGTGCATGATTTTAAAAATAGTGGCAAAACCAAGCATCACTGTGCCGGCAATACCGGTGATCTTCATTGTGTTTTTCATTTTTTTGTATTTGGCATCTACAGCGTATAGAGTTTCTTCCTGTATTTTATTCAATCCGCGAACACCGATCTTGTTTTTTACTTTGTGATAGGCCTTCTCAAAAGTAAGCCCGTCCTGCATCTCATCCTCCACATCACAGCATATATGATCAATCAGGTCGTCCGGAAGGTGCGAAAAAGTGATTTGCTTCCTCCTGACATCCCGGGTAATCAGGTCGACATTTGCAGCACTAAGCTCGTTCATAACCCAGTCCGAATTTGAGATCCAGGATGTGACCGAGCGTGTTCAAGAATTCCGCCATTTCCTCTACCTTTTCCCTGACCACCGAATGACCCTTCGGCGTCAGGTTATAATAAATGCGGATACGGTTGTTATAATTCTCCGATTCAACCTGCAACACGCCCTCACTTTCGAGTTTATGCAATACCGGATACAGGGCACCATAGGTAAGTAAAATCCTGCCCTGGGTAATTTCTTCGACCTTGCGGGTGATTTCATACCCGTACATCCTGCCATTCTCTTCAAGAAGCTTTAGAACAATTGTTTTGATCGATCCCTTGAGTAATTCTGATGATATCATACTTATTTAATATTTAATTTTCTTATATATTGCAAATGTATAATATTAAAAATATAAAATGCAAATCATTTATCAAAGTTTTTGAAATTTTGAGCAAAATCTGTTGGAAATAAAAAGGGCGAAGTTTTCATCTTCGCCCTGATATCCTTCCTTTTCAGAAGGGAATTAATTATACAGATACCTTTTAATACTCCGCTTTGGCGTTTTCACAAATTCCTCCGGATGAATTTCAAATCTGGATATGCTTTTATAGGCAGGAATACTTGCATTTATTTCTTTGCGATACTGCTCAAGGATTTTCACCAAATCATCCTTTGAAACATTATTGGCAGTCATGGCATCATTATCCGGATAGACTAGGGCCACCAGTTTTTCATCACGGTAAACCACAAGAGACTCACTTATGAAAGTTCTGTTGTTGATGGATGCTTCTATTTCTTCCGGATAAATATTCCTGCCGTTCGAGCCCAGGATAAGGCTCTTGCTGCGGCCTTTGATGAAAATAAATCCATCCCTGTCAATCAGTCCCAGATCCCCGGTGTGGAGCCATCCCTCGTCATCAATGATCTCATGGGTGGCTTCGGGATTCTTGTAGTAACCGGTCATGACGTTCTCACCGCGCAACACGATTTCACCCACAACCTTTGCAGGGTCGGGAGAATCAATCTTAACTTCAAGTGTATCAACCTTACGCCCTGAAGCACCAATCTTATTAACTGTCCATGGTGCATAGCTGATCAGGGGTCCGCATTCCGTCATGCCATAGCCCACTGCAAAAGGCAGCTTGATTTTTTTGAAAAAGGTCTCTGCTTCGAGATTAAACGGTGCCCCCCCGATAACAATCTCCGCAAAATTTCCCCCGAATACATTCACCAGTGTGACCCTGATCTTTTTGTGCAAAATCTTGTTCAGGAGCGGAACTTTTAATAAAAAGCTTACCGGAGATTTTGTAATCGTCGGCAGAATCCTTGCCTTGTATATCTTTTCAATTACCAGCGGGACCGATAAAATCAGCCTGGGTTTTACTTCCTGGAAAGCCTGAGTGACGATCTGCGGAGATGGCGTTTTGGTAAGAATGGTAACATGACACCCGATCGAGAAAGGAAAGAGAAATTCAAAGGCACATCCGTAAGAGTGTGCCAATGGTAAAAACGATACAATCGGATCACCGGATAGCAGCGGCATGTTCTTTTGTGCATACCTTATATTGGCAGCAAGACTGTTGTTCTGCAACATTACTCCCTTGGAAAATCCTGTTGTGCCAGATGTATAGCTGATAACTGCCAGTTCTTCATTGCCCACAAAAGGAAGTGTAAACTTATCGTCCTTTAATCCTTCCGGGTAATTCTTAACAAATTCAGCATCGAGATGCTCAACAAGCGACCTGAGTAATGCAGAAGCCGTGTGAAACAGTTCATAGTTGTTCAGGGAAATGATCCCCTGAATCGCGGGCAGTTTTGAAGGATCAATGGTGTGGAAAATGGTGTCGGAGCTGAAGAGTAAAACTGAGTCGGAATGATTAATAATCGATTGGATGTCGTCGGGCTTAAAATCAGGAAGAATGGGAACAACAACTGCTCCGTATGATACAACTGAAAGATATACGCAACACCAGCGTGCGGAATTTTTTCCCACCAGCGCTATTTTATCACCTTTTTTAATACCCAGGCGATCAAACAGCAAATGAAATTTCAGGATGTGAAAGGCGGTGTCGGCATAAGTAAGACTTTCTCCTTTGTAATCGGACAAGGCGGGAAGTTTCCAGTTTTTCCTGATGCTTCTTTCGATGTAATCGACAAATCTTTCATTGATCATGACTCATCTTTTTTGGTTAATAGGGAAAGATAGTGATTTTTTTGTTACCAGTTATCCGTCCGGAACGGAACTGCCGGTAGTCCCTCGCCATTGTACAGATTTGCATCATCCGGATTATCTGCCCAGGCATACCGCACCGCCACAGGATTCTTTACCGCCTCACTCATTACGATTACCCTGTTCCCGGGGACAATAAATGCCCTGGCCCAGACAAACTTCCTGTCGGCACCGGCAAGGGCGAAGGATTTCAGGTATCCGTACCTGTCCTTTGCCACCAGTCCTGAACCTGTATGTTCAAAATCAAGAATGATCCTGTCACCACTCACCTCCATCGATCTGTAAACAGGTCCGGAGTAAACAATATCCTCCCCATAGGCAATCCTTCTGGCGGCCAGGGATAGCCGGTATCCCACCTCGTCTTTGTTCCGCGGATGGATATCTTTTGCCTCGCCAATGTCGATAATAACTGCCATGCCGGTATTCGGGACACTGAGGGTCATGGTCTGCGCCTCCCGCAATCCCGCCCAACTGCTTTGCTGGGGCACCCGGGGCGGTTCCATATAGTTTGCCAGCTGAACAAAGAGAAAAGCAAAATTTCCGATGTGCCATTTGTTGCGCCAGTCATTAATCAGTGCCGGAAATAATTCCCTGTATTTGATATAATTACCTGCATTAGCTTCGCCCTGATACCAGATAACCCCCTTGATCGGAAAATTAATGAGCGGATTGATCATGCCATTGAATAGCAACGAAGGGAAGCTGTTCGGACTGGAAACATCGCGGGGTGTAGTCAGGCTCAGCCCTACCTTATAGCGCCAGTCGCTTGCCAGACTGATTGTATTACTGCCCGTGCCGACAAAAAGCTGGTCATCCAATCCCCATAAGCCACCACCGCCGCCGGTATCAATAACCTTGATGCAGATTACATTGATTCCCTCTTTCAGCACCCCCGGCGCCATCTTATATTCACGGGGTAGATCATACCGGTTTTCGGTTTTCCCGATCAGCTTACCGTTAACATAACACTCATCGCTGTCGTCAATGGGCCCCAGACTTATGATAGCCTCCTTATCGGCATCACCGGCGGTGACGATGAACTCCTTCCTGAACCATACCACTCCGTCGAGCCCCGGTAACCCGCCACCTTCCCAGGCCTGGGGCAGTTTCATCTGGTCCCAGACAGAAGCATCCGTATCAGGCATGTACCATCTGGATACAACACCGGGATCCTGGCTGTCGATTGCATTTTGCCAGGCTTTCATCTTTTCTTCGGCTTCCTTTTGCAACTGTTCGAAGTCTACTGTCTTCATCTTTTCAATAACAGCCGAATAATCCTTATCTGCGTACATGGTTTCCTGACTTGTCCATGTTTCAATATCTGTTCCGCCCCAATTGCTGTTGATCAGACCAATGGGGATGTTGAGCTGTTTGTTCAGGTTAGTGCCAAAATAATAGCCCACGGCTGAAAAAGCCGGTGCGCTTTTATCATTGCAAATCTCCCAGTATGCCTCCAGGGTGTTGTGCTGAGGTTTCATACCCATGTTCTTGGGCACATAAAACAGGCGGATATTTTTATTCTCAAGAGCATTTTTGTCTGTTTGCCAGTTGCGTGACTGGGATAAGGGCCATTCCATGTTTGACTGGCCGCTGCATACCCATACATCACCAATCAGGATATTCTTCAGCACAATTGTGTTTTTACCGGAGATTGTCATGTCAAATGGTCCACCGACCGGAAGTGGCTTTAATTGTACCTTCCAATCACCACCGGCTCCTGCTTTCACTGTGACTTTCTGATTTAACATCATTACGGTCACCTTTTCACCTGGTTTTGCCCAGCCCCAGATGTTAACGGGTATATCGCGCTGCAATACCATGTTATCCGCGAGGATGTAAGGAAGGGTTACATCTGCAAATACAGATGAGGTAAGCAGGAGAACCAGTGCAGTCAGGGAAATCAATATTCTTTTTGCCCTTGTGATGATTAAATAGCAGATTGTTTGCATGACTGGTGATTATTTGATTAAGTTTTCTGGTCGCATAGCCTGATAACCAACGTGCTGCATATATGCATCCAGGATGATCAGCGAGGTAAAGGCTTCAACTACGGGCCACATACGGGCCACGATGGTGGGATCACGACGTGTAACAGCTGCCAGTTCCTTGTTTTCCAGGCTTACCTTATCAATAGTCAGCTGAGGCTTGGCAATGGTTGGTGTGGGTTTCACGGTTACACGGGCGATGATATCCTGACCGGTGGTCAGACCGCCGGTGATGCCACCTGCCTGGTTGGAGGTAAATACCACTTTTCCATCTTTGATCCTCATGGCATCGTTGCACTGCGATCCGGTCATCCTGGCTGCCTCCATACCACAGCCTATCTCAACAGCCTTTACGGTTCCGATACTCATCAGCCGGCCCAGTTCACCATCGAGTTTATTAAAGACAGGTTCGCCCATGCCTGCCGGTACACCGGTAACAACCACCTCCACAAGGCCCCCTGAGGAATCACCATCCTGCATGATACGTAAAATCTCGTCATACATGGCATCGGCCGTTTCGGGATCGGGACAGAACAGTTTGGGATTGATTCCATATTTTTTCCGTATATCCTCTTCCTTATAAATGGGCCGTTTAATATCGGGGATACGGGTTTCCAGTTCCGCCAGGATGGCGGCCTTCTCGAAAAACCGCATTTCCGGTTTCATCCTGCCCGAGGCGAAAAGGTCGAGGTAAATGGGATCATACTGCTTTCTGACTTCGCGGTAGGCAGCCGCCTTCTTTTTGATTTCCTCAACAGGCATATCTTTCATGCGGATCCCTGCGGCCTCCCTGACAAATGAAACTACCTCGATACCATGGTCCTTCAGTATTTTTTTTGCAATGCAACCCGCTGCCACTATGGAGGAAGTATAGCGCCCGCTGAAAAAACCGGCTCCGATGGAATCATCCCATGATCCGTATTTCTGGTAGGAGGCATAGGAAGCGTGTCCCGGACGTGGCGTGCGGTTGGTGAGCTGGTATTGCTCAATATGCTCGAGATGCCTGTCGACATTAGGTATTAAAATCACCAGCGGTGTGCCATTTGTATAGCCTGCATTTTTAAATCCCGGCATGGTATCGGCCGCATTTAATCCGCTGAAGAGAATGGGAACATCGGCTTCGCGCCGCGGAGAGGTAAGTTCACCCTGCCCGGGCTTCCGGAGCATCAGCTCAACGTATATTTCCTCCTCGGTAAAACGATATCCGGGCGGTACGCCCTGGATATTAATTGACAGTCCTTCCTG
>Ga0256868_10002018_pt1 | contig 10702 bp, 9 predicted proteins | sample RVTome_13_FD_187341 | JGI IMG/M metagenome (GOLD analysis project Ga0256868, IMG submission 187341) | Soil microbial communities from uranium-contaminated site in the Upper Colorado River Basin, Wyoming, United States - RVT92D227 HiSeq ... | reverse complement strand
TATCGCCAAGGCAATTAGCAAGCTCACCGGAAGAAAGATAGCAAGATTCAGTATGGAAACTAAGATATCGGTATATCTTTTCATCTTCTTAAAAAGCGCAGAACCCTTAAAACCATTTGAAAAAATGAGGGAGCTGGGGTAGAGGTTTTCAACCGATAGTTTTCCAGCAAGCTCCTCGGTAAAAGTTATTCCATCATCCACACGGATGCCTTTCAGACGGCAACCCAATAGCTGGTCGACAGGCAATTTCCCCCGCCTTTCGTCCAAGGCCACAACGATTCTGTCAATTTGACCGTCTTTGCAGATTGAAGAGATCTGGTTGAATTTCCCAATAATCACCGGGACTACTTTCGTTTCCAAAACTCTCACTCCTCTCATCAATAAATCCTACGATTTCAAATGAGTCTTGGCCACTTTGTAAGATTTCTTTTTGGATCTTTTGGGCCAAATCGCCCGTTCCAATAATCAAAATTTTCTCTTTGAATATACTTTTATTGACCATCCAGGGATAGATAAGCCTCCATACGAAATTCATCAGGAATATCATAAAAAGACTAATCGTAAAGAACCCCCGGCCGATCGCCAAAAAAGGGGCGAAATAGTAAATGACCGACAAAATGACTGAAGAGATCCCCAGGGCTTCCAACATTTGAATTCCCATTCTCATCCTTTTGCAAAAATTCCTAAACTCATAAAGGTCAAAATAATAAAAGATCGTTTGCATCACGAAAATGATCAGCATGATTTTCCAGCCAAAATAGTCTAACTGATACTTCATCCCCTCTCCCCCCCCATATCTGAAAATTCCACCCAAAAGGACACCACTCAAAATGAGGAGGCCATCGATAAAGGCAAAAACTAAGCTGATGGATTTGCGGCGAGAATATCCATTTGTCAAATACATTTTTATTTCCTTTATCGCAATCGAAATAGCTTTTTAAGACGTCCCTTGGGTTCCATGTTTTCCCTGCCGTAACCGTAACCAGAATAATAGCGATCGGCCCCATAGTAGCGTCCGAATACTACTTTGGATTTAAACGTGATGTTGTTTAATATCACCCCTACAATTTTTTCCGGTTCTATTAACTTGACGGCCCTTTTAACGGTTTCCCTCGGAGTTACACCGGCTTTGATAACAAAAATGACCCCATCCACTAATTTTGATAAAATTTCCGGTTCCGCTGTCGCAAGAAGGGGGGTTGAATCAATAATTATAAATCTATCATCATATCGGCCTTTCAATTCACTCAGTAAAGCTTTCATTTTGTTTGATCCCAATAATTCGGCGGGATTGCTCTGAATACTTCCTGCTGGCAAAATTTCCATCTTTTCCACCATGGTTTCCTTTAAAAATTCAAATATTTTCCCATCTCCTTTAAGGTAATCTGAAAGGCCCTTCCCATTTTGGAGGCCAAACCATTTTGAGAGCGTTGGCCTGCGCAGGTCACATTCTACTAAAAGGGACCGGGCATGGAAGTCCTGGGCGATTCCGGCAGCAAGATTTGCTGCAACAAAAGACTTCCCTTCGTTAGCAACGGCGCTTGTTACCAGAATGGTTCTTCTAGTTTCAGGAAAATTGTGCCGAAGGATGTATGTTCTTAGTTTTCTAAATTGCTCTGCACCCAAAGCATCGGCCCGAGAAAGGGTAATAATTCTTTCATCAATGATTGCTTTTTCCTGATCTTTGGGCTCGGATTCCATCTCTTGCATTTCAATGGCTATTTCTTCCATTTTGGTAATGGGGGATAGACTTTCTTTTTGTTGCCTATCTTTTTCAGCTTTTTTTAATGCTTGATAAACAGTACTCATTCATTCTCCTTTTCACGTGTTTTTAAAAAGTAATTTTAGAAGCCTTTTCCATGATATTTTGGAAGAAATTCTCAACAACTTCTTTTAAAGTTTTTGCCCACTGGAGTAATTCCAATTTCTCATCTGCGTAAAAAACATATCCCCACCAGAAAAAAAATCCTCCAAGGCATAAAAGTATAATAATTTTACTATTGAAAGGAGAAAATATTTCTCGTTTTTTATGAAATTTCTTCGCATCCAGATTACTGGCTACTTCATGAATGGTCCAGTCTCCGATTATTTTCTGATCCATTCCATATCCAATCAATAGAGCATTATCACAGATCACATTAATTAGTCTGGGTATTCCCTTTGAATATTTATAGATTTCGTTTAGAGCTTTGGGAGTGAAAAAATGAGGGTCAAACGCACCCGCCTTGATCAATCTTCTCTCAATATATTTTTTGGTCTCTTCTTTATTGAAGGCTCGGATTTGGTAACGGAGAGTCACTCTTTGCTTTAATTGCCGAAATCTTGATTGGTTCAAAATGTCATCCAGTTCAGGTTGTCCCATCAAGATAACTTGGAGAAGTTTGCTCCGGGGTGTTTCTAAATTGGTGAGCAAACGAATTTCCTCAAGCATATCCGGGCTGAGTTTCTGCGCCTCATCTATGATGAGAAGCACATTCTCGTTATGAGAGTAACAAGTCATTAAAAAATTATGAAGTTGCGCGAGATATTGGCCCTTTGACCCCTTATTAACTTTAAGTCCAAAGTCCTCACAGATATAATGGAGAAAATCGGTAGTCCCTAATTTGGGATTAAATATAAAAGCAGTTCTGGTTTTGCCATCTAATATACTTAAAAGAGAATGGATAAGAGTTGTCTTTCCCGTACCAACTTCTCCAGTAATCACTGTAAAACCCTTTTTTTCCCTGACTGCATAAACGAGATGCGCTAAGGCTTCTTTATGATTTCCACCGAGATAAAGAAAGTAAGGATTCGGAGTAATCTCAAAGGGCTTTTCTTTAAGACCATAGAATTTCGTATACATTTATTAGCCTGGCTTATTAAGTAGCTTTTTTGACAACTTTGGCTTTATGCCTTACTGATTTCAATTTTGGGGATATTGGCCAATACTTTCAGCCCCAACGTTGTTTCCACGTCCTCGGCATCTTTGAAAGAACGATCCCATTGTTCTTTAAAAAAGGCCAATCCAAATCCCGAAAATATTCCCGCCAGGAAACCCATGAGAATGATTTTAGGAATATTGGGTCTAAATGGTTTTTCAGGAATCCTGGCTGGGTCAATTACTTTAAATTGCTCACCTTTCTGCCGCCGTTCTAAACTCTCTGCCGTTTGGGATTCGGTACTTTTTCTCAACAGACTTTGATAGGTCTCTTTTGTGTTGGTGTAGTCCCGGTTGAGTGCGATCATGGTCAGTTCGCGAAGGGGAGCGTTATCTATTCTTTTTGAATATTCAACGATCTTCGCCCTAATGTTTGAATCTTCTTTCTTCAGCCTTTCAATCTCAAAATCGTTAGCCGCAAGCTGCCCTTCCATTTCTTTGGTAAAAAGATCCGTTTCATTTTTTTCCTCACTTTTCTCTTTCGCCGGTGTTGATGGCGGGGAAACTTTCATCGAAGCCGAGGCAACCTTCTCTTCCTCTCTCTCCCCCTCCGGCATGCCGGCTGCTATAATTTTTTCCAAATCTGCAATTCTTTTTTTGGTTACCTGGATATCGGGGTGTTTTTCTGTATATTTCACTTGAAGATCTTTTAATGATTTCTTTAGTTGATCGAGTTCTGCCACATTCGGATTCTTGATTTTCGCTTTCGGCAAGGCCGGGGATAAAGTTTCAGTTGAAGTGGATGAACTGGTAGGCAGTATTTTTTCTTCTTTTGGATTTTCCATTTTTTGTAAAGAAGCCATCATTTTTTTCATTTCAGTTAATTGCTTTTGGATGACTAATTTCCGATCTTGCGCTGACCTTAAATTCTCGCTAATTCTTTGATGATCTGTTTGAAACTTCCCAAGAAGGGAAAGATTTGTGTCGCGTTGTTCCGGAAGTTCATTCATAAACTGCCTTTTGAAAGCCGTAACGGCATTTTCCTGCTCTATCAGTTTTACCTTCGTGGCAGCCAATTCAACACCCAAGAATTCAGTTGTCCCTTGAGCAAGTTGTTCCCGGTATTTTAAATTTTCTTCAATGAAGAGAGAGGCTAATTTATTGGCCACCATGGTAACGATCTTTGGGTCTTTTCCGCTGTAGGAAATTGTAAAGTATCCTTCATTCCCCCTAATTTTCACCTGAATATCCTCCCGCAGCTTTTCTATGATCTCTTCGCGGGCAAGAGTCTTTGCCTCTTCACTATAGAGACGGAATTCGGAAATAATCAGCTCCAAACGTGTTCGACTCATAATTTCTTGTCCGATGGACTGAAGGCGGTCTTCAATCCTTGCGGTAATGGTAGGTCTCACAAAATCAACCGGGACCTTTTGGGGGGTTACCAAAATCGTTGTAGAGGCCAAATATTTCTTCGGGGCCAAAACGGCATAGGAGGCAGCGGCTATCATTATGATTACAAAAGGAATGATGATATACCAAATCCGCCTGACAAAAATTTCCAGATAGTCACTCAGATTAAAAAGCTTTGTAGGGTTGATCATTGTAGTTTCTCCAAATTAACAATAGGTTTTAAAGATGTTAAGAAACAAAAGTCAAATCAAATGGCTGCGTTTATGCGAAATATCGCTCGGTTTTCGATATAATCCGTGTTGTCAGTATTTGAATCATTTCCGCTGTGGGAAGCTTCCAGAGACAGACTCAACCATCTGAATACTTGCAAGGAAACATTCCCGCCGGCTCTATAGATCCAGTCTTTTCGGTCTGAAGCATATTCAGTCCTTCCCAGACTTCCGGAAACTCCTAAGGTAACTCTTTGGTGCGGCCTGTGGCTGATGGTTGCGATAGCCGTATGATATTTGGTGAATCCGAGGTTTTCAGCCGTGAAGTAGTCTTCGGTATATCCCCCTTGAACAGAAAGGGTGTAGGTAGTCTTCTCCGCACTCTGGGTAAGCCCCACGTTATAAGAGAATCCGTTTGTTGAAGATCCATTCTCCGTTTTCTGCCAGAAATATCCCACCTGAATTCTTCCAGCAAGGGTGGGAGTGAAGGCATGCTCGACGCCGATGCCGGTGTTATGCACATCGTAATCACTCCCCGGAGATTCAAAATCGTGCCTTGTGAAAGTATACTCTACGAATGTCGAAGTTCTGGGGTTGAAACGGTATGTATAGCGACCCCTGGCCATGTGACCGTCAAAATCCGGAGATTTTTCGAAATCGCCATGGGTAAAGCCGTACTCTAAAATGATCCCGTTACGGATGTTGAACCAATAGGTGAGCCGAGGATTAATATAGTTTTCCTGGCTATCTTCAGAAAGGGAACTCTGGTTTTGATAGATCATATTCCGATAATTGAGCTCAAAACGGTCTTCTTTTCCAAACTGATATGCTACCGAAGGCTCAACTGCATTTCGGATGTAGATGGATCGTTCTCTCTGAGTTCCCAAAAGGAATTGTTCGGGCAAGGCTTCGGCATTATACGCCCTTTCTCTGGGTTCTTGCGACCTGACGATATAATCCCGTAAACGAAAGGTGAGCCTTGGGCTAAGAGAAAACCAAGTGTTTAGCGCTCCTGAATGGCTGATATAATTATCTTGGAAATTGTGGGCATAAAAAACCAATCCCAAACGATAATCCAGATCGATCCCATATTTAGCGGGGGTATCAGCACTACCGGGTAGTGTAGAAATTTTCAGCCCGGGAGAAATGGTAGTAATCCACTCGTCTTGTCGGTTCGTAGAGGTTAGATTGAGATTATCTGTATATTCCTCCTGGACCGTAAGGGAGGGATGGAATATGGATAAAAAATCCCCAACGTCTGCACGGGCGATAGAAGAAAGAACAAAAATGAAAATTGCAAATTGTAAAATGCAAAATGCAAAGTTGCGGTAAAGCGATAGGTGCTCGGCTTGAGATTTGTGAGTTATTTGATATTTATTTTTCTCTTTTTGTATTTTTCCCCCTTTTTCTTTTTCACTTGTTGTGAGTCCCGTATTCCGCTTATTAAATTTTCCCATTCTTCCACCCTTCCATTATTTTTTTTCTTACACCCCACACCCTACGCCCTTATGGAACGATGATTGTGTCACTCGCTTTTAAATTAATATTTGCACTTAGATCCTCTCCCTGAATAATTTTTTTGTAGTTGACAATGATTCTCTTTTCCTTACCATTTTCTTTTCGGAGGACGATGATTTTTTTGGGATTGGCCCAATCCGTAAGGCCACCCGCCATAGAAATGATCTGAACAATAGATGTTTCACTTCGGAGGCGGTAGACACCCGGGGTTCTTACTTGGCCGGAAACGTATACTTTAAAACTGTTTGCTTCCATGACCACTACTGAGATGATTGGATTATCAATAAATTCCTTCAATTTCTGAGTTGATTCCTCTTTTAATTGCAAGGGAGTTTTTCCGGCCGCCTGAACATCATCAATGAGAGGAAGGGAAATCTTCCCATCCATTCTCACCGTAACTGTCCGGGTTATGGTTTCCTCTCTCCAGACATTAATATAAAGGACATCTTCCGGCCCAATCACATATTCGTTGCTATCAGCTACAATTTCACCCTTCGGAGGCTCTTTCCCAGGCGTTTCGCTGGCTACCTGGGAATAGGAAAAAGAAAAAAGGATAAAAACGATTGAAATGACAATGAAACCGTGGAAAAAATATTTTTTATTCATTTAGTCTCCCAATTCAGAAAAGTGTTCGAGGATTAGAGGATTAAAGGAGTCAAGTGTTCCCTATTACTTTCCTAACGAGATCGATCGTGTCCGTGCCATCCACAGGAAAACAGATCTGATCAACCATTACCTCGTAACCTTCACTTTCAAAGTCGCAATATTTCAGGCTGCCCTCAAAACGGGACTTGGCTACGTCTCCGGCTGACGAGTCGGCGTAGGGGAGGAGGGCAGCTAACCTCTTTTCTCCCAGGCAACCGAGGATGTCGCTATCCCGCAATTCTTCTATGAGTAAATTCGCCAGCGTCTCGTAACAGGCCTCTTCCCCCTTGCCGTTGTCATGGCTGGGGATTCGGTTAAGGGTTAAGATTAAGATACAGAAAAAATCCTGGTATCGCCGGGCACGTTTTACTTCCAGGTCAAGAAGGTAAAGGAAAATCTCCTGGTTTAAAATACGACTCAGCTCCCCTTCTCCCGCCTTTCCGGATTGATCAGCCGAATAGCTCATCCCATGCTCCTTTATCCCTCAAAAATTATTTAAGCCGTCCAAATTATATTTTTGAATCTTATACAGCAAAGCTTTGTAACTCACCTGGAGTAATCGGGCAGCTTCCTTTCGATTCCAATGAGTCTCGTTAAGGGTTTTTTGCATCAGCTCCTTTTCAGCAGATTCTGTCGCTTCTCTTCGAATTTTTTTGAGGTTCAAGAAATCCAATCCTTTTGTTCCGTTTGGAGTAAAACCATCATGATAGGAAGGATCTATTTCATCGTTGTTTTGACTTTGGATAAGGCTTCGAGTGGCCACCCTTTCGCCAAAAAGGATAATCCGTTTAATCATATTTTCTAATTCCCGTATGTTTCCCGGCCAACTATATTTCTTAAAAACATCGAGGGTTTCTGCCGAAAGCCAAGGGGATGATTTGCCGAATTTTTTCTTGTAAAGATTAAAAAAATAAAGGGAAAGGGGAAGAACCTGCTCCTTGCGTTCCCGGAGAGGAGGAAGAGTGATACTCATCACGTTGATGCGGAAAAAAAGGTCTTCCCGGAACTTCCCTCCCATCATGGACTTTTCCAGGTGGTCTTTGGTGGTTGTAATTACCCGAGTATCAACAGAAATGTCTCCGTTCCCGCCAAGGCGGGAGAACTCCCCATCCTGAAGGACTTGCAGAAGCTTGGCCTGAATGGAAATATCAATTTCCCCAATCTCGTTAAGCAGAATTGTTCCCCCATTGGCCAGTTCGAATTTTCCCGGTTTTTTCAAATAGGCTCCTGTAAAAGCTCCTTTTTCAAAACCAAACAGTTCACTTTCAAGAAGATTTTGGGGGATGGCAGCACAATTCACTTTGATGAAAGGTTTCTCTTTTCGGTGAGAATTCTTGTGGATGGATTGAGCAACCAATTCCTTACCAGTTCCACTCTCTCCTTTTATCAATACGGAAACGTCTGTTCGGGCGATTTCTTCAATAATCGTCCTAATTTTATTCATCTTTGAGCAATTGATAAAAAAGATACTGAAGATGTCTTTCATCATAACTCCCCCCCACCCTCTCCCTCCCCCTCGAGGGGGGAGGGTTGGGAAGGGGTGGTTTATTTTAAGTGATGTTTACAAAAAGCAATCTCGATACCAAGAAAGATAAAGTTTTCCTCTAAACTTCTAACCTCTTATAATCAATCTATTAAGAAAATTTTTTTGAACAAAATCATAATTTTTTTAAAGATTTTTAAGGGATAAAAAAGGAAATAAATGAGGGGAAAGTGGTAAATAATTAACACTTTGTGTCATTGTTAGAAATATTGGGGAAAAATTCCAAATATTTTTCATTTATTTCCTTGTCTATTTCATCATCTTTTCAAATCCAGTTTCCTTTTTTCTTCTTTCATTTTTATCGTTTTATTTGATGAATTTGCAAAAAGTAAGAAAAGTCGGCACTCCTGCGAAAGCAGTCCGCCTCAGGCGGACAAAACTAGTTGAATTAATTGGATTCCCGCTTTCGCGGGAATGACCCAAATGGAGCAAAAAGGACTTTTTACGAATCCATCTTATTTTGCTGTCCAAAATACCTCTTTTTAAAAGTTAATTTGGGCAAGCGGTATATATTATTCACCAAAATTCGGGTATAAGTAAATAGGGCTAAATCTGTATTTTTGGAAAAAAATACTGTATTTTTTGAGTATTCCCCTCACCCTAATCATTTCCCCCACCTTAGGCGATGAAAAGAAGGGATTAAGGGGAATTTTGAATTTTAAATTCTTTAACTTTGGAAAGTATGGATTTATAGCTGATGTTTAGAATATCAGCAGCCCTTTTTCGGTTCCAATTGGTCTGTTCCAGGGCTTTCAAGATCGCTTCCGTTTCCGCTTTTCGAGCTGCTTCCCGATTGACTTCTTTTAAAGAAGGGCAGCCTTTTTTAGTTTCCTTATCGAATCTTTCCCCACGAAGGTCTTGCTTGGCCAGCGAAAGCAATTCTTTGAAAATTTCCTCTTCATTTCCTAAAACTATATATCTCTGAATCAAGTTTTCCAGTTCCCGCACATTCCCCAACCATTGATGTTGTTGGAAAGCTTTTATCAGCGGAAGGGATAAAGGGTTAATTTGTTTATGATATTTCTCCCCAAATTTATTCAAGAAATACTCAACAAAAACCGGAATTTCTTCTTTCCTTTCCCGTAAAGGTGGAATCGTGATGTTCACCACGTTCATCCGGTAATAAAGATCCTCGCGGAATCCCCCCTCCCTTACAGCCTTCTCAATGTTGCGATTGGTAGCTACCAGTATCCGTACATCCACCCGTACATCTTTCTTTCCGCCTAATCTGGAAAACTCCCGGTCCTGCAATACTTGAAGTAATTTGGCCTGAAGCGAAGGGCTAATCTCGCCAATCTCATCCAGGAAAATGGTTCCTCCGTTCGCCAGTTCAAACTTACCTGGTTTCCGCCGGTAAGCTCCTGTAAAAGCTCCTTTCTCATACCCAAAAAGCTCACTCTCCAGAAGCTCAGTCGGCAAGGCCGCACAATTCACTTTCACAAAAGGCTTATCACGGCGGACAGAGTTGAGATGGATGGAGCGAGCGACCACCTCTTTACCTACTCCACTTTCACCCTGGATTAAGATGGTCACATCGGTGTTAGCCACCTGATCGATGATTTCCTTAATGCGGTGCATCTTTTCGCTGACGTAAATGAAGATCCCTTGTTCTCGGGCCATCATCTCACCCACTTCAATAAAAGTGGAAGAAGAGGCGGAAAGGGTTGGGCGAGGCTTTTGAAAAATTTCATCGGAATCTTTCAGCAAGCGTTTCATTTCTTGAATCTTCAAATAAAAACGGGCGGAGGTGAGGGCCGCCCCTACCTGGGTGGAAATATAGGAAAGAGCCAATTTATCCCCTTCGCTAAAGGCTCCTTTCTTGGAATGACTGAAGTTAAAAACACCAACTACCTGGTCCTTTTCCCGAATCGGGAAACAAACCAGGGATCTAACGTGGTTGTTCAATCCATCCACTTCAACAAAACGCGACTCTTCTTGGACATCGTTGACCATCACCGCCCGGCCTTCTTTAAAAACCCAGCCGGCAATTCCTTCTCCAGGCTTAAAACGCTTTCCATTAGAAGAAGGAGTTGCGTAGTAAACGCTTTTCTTTTCATTCTTTCCCCGAGCGGCCCGGATGGACAGCTCTCCTGAAATTGGGTCTTTTAACATAATGGAGCAGTTTTCAGCATCCACCTCATCCATCACCGCATCCAGGATCACCTTACAAGTTTCTGCAAAATCAGGAACATAACTCATCGCCCCCTGGACTTTACGGAAAAGGATAAATTCTCGGTTTTTTTCACCTGCCGGGGAAAGATTATCAGAAGAATGGTCGCTCACTTTTGGATGGCTACTTTTAAAAAAGCTGCTGGCCTCCATCTATTACCTCCTTCTTAAAATGGGACGCAGATTTTCGCAGATGTTCGCAGATAAAAATTCAAAAAAATGAAAATTGCAAAATTCAAAATACAAAATTGTAAAGAACCTAAATAACCCTTAAGTCCCGAGGGTGCTGGAGCTGGTGGGTAGCGATCGCCTCGGCTCTTCATTCAATCTTTTTTCCTGCGCCAAAGTTTG
>Ga0256868_10002015_pt1 | contig 10716 bp, 13 predicted proteins | sample RVTome_13_FD_187341 | JGI IMG/M metagenome (GOLD analysis project Ga0256868, IMG submission 187341) | Soil microbial communities from uranium-contaminated site in the Upper Colorado River Basin, Wyoming, United States - RVT92D227 HiSeq ... | reverse complement strand
CCACCACCCCGTCGGGCGTCACGCCGAAGGCCAGCAGGTAGTGCGGGCGGCTCAATACCCAGGTCCCCAGGTCCACCAGCAGGATCACGGGGATTCCCTCCGAGATCTTCTCCCGCAAGCGCGCGAGGGTGAGATTCACGACCTCCGCCTCGAACCCCCGACGCCCCGCCGCCGCCGCGAGGTCGGTGATGAGCGTACCCTTGAGCCCCGCGGTCATCGTCTCCCGCACGATCTCCCCGGTCCGCACGTCCCGCCCGAGGAACCGCAGGAGCATCGCGAGCGAGGAGGGGCCGCAGGTATTCTCCTCCTGGGGCAAAAAGGGGACTCCCGGGATCACGGTCGAACCGGCCGCCGGGGCGCGCGTCTCCATTCCCGGAGTCGGGGCGGACCACCCCCGGAAGCCGTCATTGCGCGCGCAGCCGCCCAGAACAAAAAAGGCGCCGCCCGCGAGCAGGGCGGCGCCCTTGCGGCGTCTCTCCGTCGTTTTCAGCGGATCACGACCTCCTTGTTCATCAGCTTGATGACCACGATGATGAGGATGATCAGGATCGCCACGCCGATCAGGAAGCCCAGGGCGCTGTCCGCTCCTTCGGCCATCCGGTCGCTGAGGGAGGCCAGGCGGTGCAGGTCCCGGTCGCTCATGGCGCGGATCTTGGCCATCGCCTCCTCCGCCGAGACCCCGTAATCCGTGAGCTTCTGGAGGACGATCTTCTGCTCCAGGAACGCCTGGATCTTCCCGATGTCTGCGTCCCTGACCGTTACGCCGTCCGACCCGTGGGACGCAATGACGCCTGCCAGCGCCTCTCCCCGGATCGACCCGAGCACTCCCATCCAGCACGCCATCATCAAGGCCAACGAAACAAACCAGCCCGCCCTCCGGATCGTCTTCATTTGCCGACCTCCTTCGAGGATATGCCGTACGCTCCCGATTCCGTTTCCCGTATCTTCTCAAAAAAACCATCGCCCGACAAGACCGGGGCCCCCGGATCACCGCCGCGCGGCAGGACGGTCGATGCGCTGCGCCGAATCCCCGATACACGCCTCTCCTCGCCGGCTTCCCTTCAGCGGTAGCGGGAGAGAAGGATTTCCAGTTCGGCCAGGGCCTTCTCCCTTTCGGCGCGGCATGTCTCCCGGTCCTGCAGACAGAGTCGATCCGCGTTCTCCAGCATCCGTATCCACCTCTGCCGGTCCTCCCGCAGCCGGCCCACGAAACCGTTGAACGCCGCGCCCAGCTCCGGCACCAGGTCGCCGTGGCGGACAAAGAACGGCTTGACCGGCTCCCCGTCGAGGCAGTTCTCCAACGCTTTCTCCAGCCCGTAGATCGGCCCGGCGATCTTGTAGAGCAAGGAAATGCAGAGCAGGCCCGCGGCCCCGCCGACGAGGAGCACATAGGCCAGCATGGAAAGGGCGACGACCGAAGCCAGGGACTCCGCCAGATGGCGCAGGACGTAGAAGACGGAGCGGTATCCGCCCGTCAGAGGGGACGAGAAGAACTGGTAAAGGACGAGAAACAGGAAAAGCGTTCCCAGCCCGGAAACGGCCAGCCAGGAAAGAAGGAACCTTCTCCAGAAAGCGTCGAAGCGGGCCGGAGTAGTCCGCCCCCATCGCGTCGGGCTCACCGGACGATCCTCCCGATCTTCTCCTTGAGATCCTCCCAGTTCCTTGCAAACTCCTCCTCCGAAAGAACGGAGGTCCGCAAGGCCTCCACCTCCCCCCGGACTTCGTCGATCAGACCGAGGGTGTAGGACCGGACGTCGTCGATTTCCCTCTCGAAATCGATGATCCCTCCGGGGCTTGGGACGCCCACCGGGGAGGAGAGGTCCCCCGTCGCCGAAGCCTCGAACACCTCCACCAGACGGGATATCCCCCGGCGAATCCCCCGCACGTGCCAGAAAAACGCCAGGGACCCCCCCGCGAAGACGAGGGCGAACAGGACGACGAGCCGCCGGACGAGGATCCCCCCCACGACCCGGAAGGACGTCGGGAAAACGAAGTGGCCGCTGTAGGAGGCATCCCAGAGAGCCTGCCGGATGTCGCGGAACAGCAGGAACGCGATCAGCGTACCGAAGACAAAGACGATGACGGCGATCCGGATCGCCGCCCCTCCCTGGAGCCTGGGGTTGACCAGCTTGCTCCGTCGCCGGACATGGGGATGGGGAGATTGCCTCATTGCTTTCCGTGACACCCTTCGCACAGCACCACGAACCCGCGCCCGGGATCGGACCGCCTCGTGTAGTAGGTCCGGTAGACGGGCTTCGTCCCCGCCGGAGCGCCCCGATTCGCCGGCTCCTGCGCCGCGTACGCCCGGGTCGGGGAGAGAAACGGCCCGTGCGCATTATGGCAGGTAAGGCAGAATATCCTTCCCTCGACGTCCAGTCGGAAATCGTCCGGAACCTTCATGCCGTATGCCTTGTCCGCGGGCCGGATGTGGCGCGGGTGGATCACCCCGAGTCCGTCGAGGGAGTGGCAATCCAGGCAGAACGAGTCCGACCCCGGGACGAACCGTTCGGGGTCCTGCGCGGCCCCCGGGGAGACGTGGCAATGGGGGCAACTCGCGGGATTTTGGAAGTGGGAATGGGGATCGGCCCCGGAGCCCGTGGTCATTTCCCCGGCCGCGGGGGGAACCGGAAGCAGCGCAAAGGACAGGGCGAGCGCGAGGAGGAGTCCGCCGAATGCCCTTACCGCCATCTCCTTTCCGACCTCCCGTCCCGTCATCGGGTTCCTGCTCCCTTTCTACCCCATTTCCCTTAGGAATCCAACCGGCGGACCCCTACAACACCCGGACCGGCATGACGATCATCGGCAGCCCCGCGAACACCAGCTTCTTCTGCGAAAGGAACGCGGTATGGTTGTGGAGCAGCCGGTTGAAGAATCCCTCCTCCTTGAACACGAGCTGCCCCGCGAAGAAGACCGCGTTGGGGAAATCCGCGGCGGCCCCCTCGGCCAGGTGGCCGATGATCTCGATCACCTCCGTCCCCACCTCGCAGCGCGCCTCCGCGTAATACCCGTGCCCTTTGACGAACTCGACGTAGTTCTGGAGCTGTTTGCTCAGGTCCCTGCCCAGATTCTCCATCTCGGCCGCCCCCTTGAACGTGCTGGAATCGATGACCCCCGCCGAGAGGAACACGAAGTTCCGGAAGGTCCCCGGGAACGAACGGACGATGGAGAAGAAGACGTGCATGCCGAGGCCGTTGTACCCGGACACCATGATCACGGCCGTGGGGGCGTCCCGCCGGAGCGCAGGCTCCTGGACGGCCGGCACGGTGACCGTGGGGAGCTGGAGCAGCAGTTCGTCCAGCCGCCGAAGGTGCCCCTGGGCCTTCCGGTAGTGCCGCCGGATCAGGAAGCTGGCAACGATGAACGACCCCGTGATGAGCAGCGTCACCCATCCCCCTTCCGGGAACTTGATCCAGACCGTCAGGCAGAGGATCGAGGCGGTCAGCAGGAACCCGACGCCGTTCATCCCGAGCCCGGACTTCCACCCCTGCGCCTCGTGGCGGTCCTTCCACCAGTGCACGCACATCCCGAACTGGGAGAGGGAGAAGGTGATGAACACGTTGATGGAGTACATGATGATGAGGTACTTCACCGACCCCCCGGTGATGTAGAGCATCAGGTACGCCATCCCCCCCATGAAGTAGATGCCGTACTTGGCCACCAGCCTCTCGGAGAGGTGGGCGAACCGGTGCGGCATGTAGGAGTCGATCGCCATGTTCGAGAGGACCTGCGGGCCGCCGAGAAACCCGGTCTGGGCGGCCACGAACAGGAGGGCCGCCTCCGAGGCCATGACGAACGCCACCACCACGTCCCCCGTGCCTGACCCCCACAGCGGCCCCAGAAGCTTTCCGAAGAGCACGGCGTTCAGGGTCTTCCCCTCCGCGGGCTGCACGTCGTTCAACACGTACCCGAGGATGATCCCGCCGGCGATGAAGGAGAGCGAGACGGCCATGTACAGCATCGCCTTCTTCCCCGTCTGGACCCGGGGCTCGCGCAGCGTCGGCATCGAGTTGCTGATCGCCTCGATCCCCGTGTACGTGCCGGCCCCCATCGTGTAGGCGCGCACCAGGATCGCCCCCAGACCGAGCCACCCCATTTCCCGGACCGCCCCGGACAGGTCCGTGGACACGGCGTTGGCCACCTCGGGCAGTTCGGCGGCATGGTGCCCCACCGCGTAGAGGACGAGCGGGATGTGGCTCAGCATGAACGCCATGAAGATGGGGGTGAGAATCGTCACGGACTCCTTCACGCCGCGCAGGTTGAGCCAGATCAGCGTCATGATCACGGCGGCGATGAACCAGAACTTGAAGGAAACCCAGGCAAGGGGGAGGAAGCTGAAGACCGCGTCGGCCCCCGCGGCAACGGAGATCGTGATGGTCAGAACGTAGTCGATGACGAGGGCCGAGCCGGAGACGACGCCTGCCCTCTCCCCGAGCAGCTTGGAGGCGACGTTGTACCCGCCCGCCCCGGAGGGGAACACCTCGATGATCTGCGCGTAACTCCCCGAAATGATGAAGATCGTGAAAACCGTGGCGACGGCCACGAACAGGGCCAGCACCGTGTGGTGGCCGAGGGCGAGGAACGCCTCCTCGGGACCGTAGCAGGACGAGGAGATCCCGTCGGCGCCCAGGCCGATCCAGGCGAAGAAGGCGATCAGGGAGATCTTGTGGAAGATCTTCGGATCGAACAGGTCGCGGGGAGCTCCCAGCAGGAACCGCTTGGCGCGCTGGAAAAAGGATGGATTCCCCATGGATGAGTCCCGGCCGCCCCCCTCACGTCACGAGTTTCCATGATATGCGGGCCCGCCCCCCCCCGTCAAAAAAAATGGGGGGCCTTTGTCCCTAAGGCCCCCTATCCGGTTGGGGTTGACTGACTCCCGGCCATCCTATGAACCCTTTATCGGCCGTTCGCCGGGGAAACTTGAGGGAAAGATGCGCGGGGAATCAGAAGGACATCCCCTCCTCGGAATACGCCATGTGGTACAGCAGCACGACGAGATTGTGCAGAGCGCCCTTCTGGTCGTTCACGAAGTTCCGGTACACGCCCACGCGCTCGAACCCCATCTTCTCGAACGCCCGTATCGCGGGCTGCTGCTCCTCGATCGCCTCCGCCATGAGGTAGTGCAGGGCGGCCTTCTCGCCCAGGTGCCGCATCTCCCGGATCATCGACATGCCCAGGCCCCGCTGCCGGAAATCCGGAGCGATCTGGATCCGGACCGTCCCGACGCGCTGCTTCCAGCCGGTCTTGTTCCTGTGGAGGGTGGCATCCCCCACCACACGGTCCTCCTCGAGGGCGAGGATGGGGAGCACCGAATCGTAGTCGAGATGTTCCGCCCACCGTTCCACCATCTCCTTTCGGTCCACGTCCACCCGGAAATACATCTTGTCTTCCGGAGGGATCCGGCAGAAGAATTCCCAGAGCCGGTCTGCGTCCTCCCGGCCCATCGGGCGCAGGGTGAGCCGCGCACCGTCGCGCAGCATGATCTCCCTGGGATATCGATTGAGTGTTATCATCGGTTTCCTCCTCAGGTTCCTGTACCGGTCACCACTCCTCCTTGAACGGCACTTCCACCGCGTCGTACCATTTCGAGAATTCCATGGGGTCGTGGGGGGGCAGCCCCTCCTCGTGCAGAAGACCGTCGATCGCCATGTGGGCGTAGGAGAGGGCGTGGTCCATGAACCGCAGGGCGTCCGGAGACTCTCCCGCGGGATCCCCCGCATGGTGCGCTTCGACCGCCTTGCCGAGATCCCTTTTCGCCGCGGGGAGATCCTTCGTTTCCAGGATCCTGCCGATCGCCTTCAGGTGCCTTCCGATCTGGTTGTACGCCCGCCGGATATCGGCGGTCGTGGCGTCCATCTTCCTCCATTTGCCGAAATAGATCAGGTCGTGGGCCGCCCGCAGCTCGGGGTTCCCCCGGCCCCAGTACGGGCATATTGCCGTCCCGTCCGGGCCTTTGACCGGCTCGTGGGAATCGTAGACAAGATCCGCCCCGCAGGAGGGGCAGGTCATCCGGGAAAGGGGCATGGCAAAATTATAGCGCAACCACGCCGGTACGTTGTACAACGCTAAGTACTCCGCTTCATAAATGCGGTGTCGCGCCGAGAGCGTCGATGCGCCGCGCCTTGGCGAAGGCGCGCGACTGAGGATGGGGGGGGACACTCCCACCGGGGACATTCCTGATTCATCTCCGGGATGCGGGAGAGGAGTGTCCCCGCCCATCAGGAGTGTCCCCCCTGAGCGCAAGGAGCGCAACAAAGCGGGAGCGGATGCAGCGGCGCTCGAATGCAACCGTATTTGTGAAATGGAGCACTTAGGGAGGAATGCCGGGAACCATCGAACGCGAAAGGAGGGGGGCCGATGAGCGCGGTGATCGTCGAACGGCAGGGGGGCGTGGCAACGATCCGGATGAACCGACCCGACCGGATGAACGCGTACGATTTCGAGATGGGGAAGGAGCTGCTCGATGCCGTTTCCGCCCTGGGGGACGACCCGGGCGTCCGCTGCATCGTTCTCACCGGGAGCGGGAGGGCGTTCTCGGCCGGCGGCGACGTGGCCCTGATGGGATCCTTCCCGCCTCCGGCCGCCGCGAACTTCCGGGAACTCACGATCCGGCTGCACGCCTTCATCGCGTCCCTTCGGCGAGTCCCCAGGCCCGTCCTCTCCGCGGTCAACGGCGTCGCGGCGGGGGCGGGGATCTCCCTGGCGCTGGCGGGCGACCTCGTGGTCGCCGCGGGGTCGGCCCGCTTCACCCTGGCGTACCAGAACATCGGGCTCTCGCCGGACGGCGGGGCGACCTTCTTCCTCGCCCGGGCCGTCGGGACCCACCGGGCGATGGAGCTCACCCTGACCGGCAGGACGCTCACCGCGGAGGAGGCGGCCGCGTGGGGGCTCGTCCAGCGGGTCTTCCCCGACGACTCGTTCGAGGCCGGGACGGCGGAACTGGCGGCGCGCATCGCTTCCGGCCCCACCCTCGCCTACGCGAGGGCGAAGGAGCTGTACAACCGGGCGCTGTGCCAGCCGCTGGAGGCGCAGCTCGAGGACGAGCGCCAGCGGATCGCCGAGTCCGCCCGGACCGGGGACTTCCGCGAGGGGGTCCGGGCGTTTCTCGAAAAGCGGCCGCCCGCCTTCCGGGGGGAATAGCGACCGCCTCTTCGCGCGCCCCTTGACCTGCCCATATAGGTATGTCAGCATACCTACATGGACAGGCCGTTGACCGACAAGCAGCGCAGCGTCCTCGAGTTCCTCCGGGAGTTCGCCCGTTCCCGCTCCTTCGCCCCCACCGCAAGGGAGGTGGCGGACCGTTTCGGGATCGCCGAGAAAAACGCCTTCTATTACCTGGAGTTGCTGGAGCGGAAGGGATACATCCGCCGCCACCGGAAATCCCCCCGCAGGATCGAGTTCCTCGGGGAGGCGGCGCTTCCTTCCCCCTTGCGCGTCCCGGTGCTGGGACGGGTGCCCGCCGGGAGCCCCCGGGAGGCGATCGAGCTCGCCGGGGAGGAGCTGCTCTTCGATCCGTCTCTGGCCGGGGAGGGGGAAGTCTTCTCCCTCCGCGTGAAGGGGGACAGCATGGAGGGGGCCCACATCTGCGAGGGGGACTACGTCCTCGTCCGGGCGCAGGAGACCGCCGAGGACGGGGAGATCGTGGTCGCCGTCGTCGACGGGGAGGCCACGGTCAAGAGGATCCGCCGCCGAAGCGGCGGAATCCGTCTCGAGCCCGCCAACCCCGCCTATGCCCCCGTCGACGTTCCGAACGGGTCCCCGTCCTTCCGGATCGCGGGGAAAGTCGTCGGCGTTTTCCGCAAACTGTAGGAACGCAGGAGGCCGCCATGACCGGTCGCGCGCCCCACACGGCCGCCGTCTCCCCCGCCGCCGCGGAGATCGAGCGCGCCTCCGCCCTTTGCCTGCGCCCCGCGCCGGGAAATCTCGCCGGCTTCTTCGGAACGGGAGCCCACCGGCTGGCGCTGCGCGCGCTGGCCCGGCCCCTCCTGGCCGGAGAGCCCGTGGTGGCGGTGGACGGCGGGAACCGGTTCGACCCGTACGAGATCGGCAAGGCGGAGAGGGCGCTGGGGGGGAGCGGAAGGGGGGCGCTCTCCCGCATTCTCGTCTCCCGCGCCTTCACGTGCCACCAGATGGAGGCGCTCCTGTCGCGGCGGCTTGGGCCCGCCCTCGACCGCTCAGGAGCGAGGATCGCGGTCGTCTTCGGCCTGCCGGAGACGTTCACCGACGCCGACGTCCCCTTCGCGGAGGCGTGTCGGGTCTTCCGGAGCTGCCTCTCCTCGCTGCGCCGGCTCGCGGCGGGCCGGACGCGGGTGGTGCTGGTCGGGGAGGGCGAAGCCCCGGGGCTCCCCGGCGACCGGGCCGGCTTCTTCCGCCACCTCGTCCGGATCGCCGACCCGTGCCTTCTCCTGCGCCGGGAGGAGGAAGAATGGCGGGCGACGCTGCGCGGAAAGGCCAGGTAACGCATCCATGGGCCGCACGGTGCTCCCCTTCACCCAGGAACTGTACCGCGAGGAGGAGTCGTGGAAGGCGTTCCGGCGCGCGCTGCGCCGGGAGGACCGGGAGCTGTTCGACGAGCTGTTCGCCGCGGCAAGGTACCACACCGCCGCCTGCACCTGCTCGGGGCGCGCCGTCCCGTTCGAGGCGATCCTGATGAGCATCCTGATCGAGGAGCGCCGGGCGGTGCGGGAGCTGTCGGCCCGGCTCGCCGCGCTCGCGGAGCGGGTCGAAACCCTCGCCGGCCGGCCGGAGGACGAGCCGTGACCCGCCTCCCGCCACAATCGAGTTTCCTGTCGACAGGGCAGCCGGGAACGGCTCCGCTGCCTCGGAGGGGGCCTTCGTTCGTGGCTCGCCGTGCGGTAAACCCGCACGGCTGCGCACCCCCCCTGCGGCCGCTGCGCCGGCAGCCGGGGACCCGGGGCGAGGCGGGGGGTTCCACGAGGCGGCCTGTGGAGCGAGGTTGCTGGTCCGGCGAGCGGAACGGCAGCGAGCGGGCGAAGGTCGCGAGCGTAGCCGAGGGGAATCCCCCGCGAGCCAGGGGCCCCGGTCACCTGCACTCTCCCGACGGGGGAGCGCCGGCTGGATCTTTCGCGCCGGCTTGCGGGAACGGACGAACCGGAGTAAGATTGTATTACATGTATTACATAGGAGGTGCCCCATGCTCGCCATTCGCCTGAGCCCGGAACTGGAAGCGCGGCTTACGAGGCTTGCCCGGGAGACCCGCCGGAGCAAGTCCCATTATGTCAAGGAGGCGCTCGCCCGCTACCTCGACGAGCGGGAAGAGGAACTTCTCGACCTGGCGCGACGGGAAACGCGGGCCGCCACGGCTCCATCGCACGGGACGCCGGGCGCCGGCCACCGGAAGATCGACCGGCGCAGCCTGGCCATGCACCGAGCCATCGCGGAAAAACTGCGGAAGGACCCGCGCATCCACGAGAGGGCGAAGGAGAACATCCGGCGCTGGCGGCGGCAGGGCGTCGACGTTCACGCCTTCCGGGAGTGGGAAGCGATTCTTGCCGGGGGGATCGAGGAAACCGTCCGCGTCCTGTGCGGCACATCGGAAGAATCGGAAAGGCTTCGCCACTCGACCCCCTTCACCGGCATTCTCAGCCCGAGGGAGAGGAGGATATTCTTTGCGAAGAAGCCAGCTTGAGCATGTCATTCGAGCGGCATCGAGCATCGCCGACGACCGGGAAATCATCGTGATCGGAAGCCAGGCGATCCTGGGGCAATTCCCCGACGCCCCCCTGTCGCTCCTGACGTCCGTCGAAGCGGATGTGATCCCGAAGAACAGGCCGGAACTCGCCGAGCTGGTCGAAGGCTCCATCGGCGAAGGCTCTCTGTTCCACGATACCTTCGGCTATTACGGAAACGGGGTCGGCCTGGACACCGCGGTCCTTCCGGCGGGATGGGAACAGCGACTGGTCAAGATCCAGAACGATAACACCATGGGCGCCATCGGGTGGTGTCTCGACGTGCACGACCTCGTATTGTCGAAGTACGTCGCAGGAAGGGAAAAGGACCTGACATTCAACCTCGAGGTCATCCGGCGGGGATACGCGGACAGGAACCTCCTTCTTGAGCGGGTCGACGGCCTTCCGCTGACGAAGCAGGGCCGGAAGCGGATCGCGCGCCGGGTCGAAGCCGCCTTCTCCCGGACCGGTTCCGGTCGCTGAAGAGAACCCCGGAACGAACCGTGCGAAAGGTTTTTCCCGAGAGGAAAGGGGCCCGCGGCGGAGCCGGGTCCGGGCGCGGGTCTCGCTCCGCTGCCTCGGAGGGGGGTCTTGCTCCTCCGTCCCGACGGGGACCCTGGCTCGCGGAGCCCCCCTCCTGCGCCTGCTCCGCTCAGGCGTGGCGCCCTGTTGCGCGGGCGCCGGGATCGAGTGCGCAGACGCCGGCGGCAACACGGGAGGGGACCCGGAGCACCGGCCTCCAGGGGCCCATTCCCTCAGATCCCGGCATTCGAGAACCCCTGCATCCCCGCCGGCTTCGTTGCCCTCCCTCGCCGTACCGCAGCGGGTACGCCTCGTTCGGGCGCCTCGCCGGTCGGGGTGCATCGGCCCTCTCGGTGCACGGCCTCTTCGGGAACGGATCCCTGGAGGCCGGGCAGGGCTTTTCGCGAACGGATGAGCGCAGGCAGCGAGCGGGCGCAGGGGCTCCCCCGAGCGGGAAGCCGAAGGCGGAACCGGCGGAGGCCCCGCCGTTTGTAGGGCAAGAGGCTTG
>Ga0256868_10002014_pt1 | contig 10724 bp, 11 predicted proteins | sample RVTome_13_FD_187341 | JGI IMG/M metagenome (GOLD analysis project Ga0256868, IMG submission 187341) | Soil microbial communities from uranium-contaminated site in the Upper Colorado River Basin, Wyoming, United States - RVT92D227 HiSeq ... | reverse complement strand
TCCCCTTATTATAAGGGGAGGTGGGGAGGGGTTATGTTCTTTTTTCTCCATCCTTAATAACTCCCCTCAATCCCCTCTTATCATAATTATGAAGTATCTTCCAAAGAAGATCCTCAAACACCTTGGACTGTGGGATCTGAAATCCAGGTCTCCTACCAAATCAACCGGGCCGCCAAAGATAGCCGAATGCAGTATCGACTATTCCACCTCCGAGCTTCCCGTTTCCGATAAGCGGCTATATGTAGACGTGGAGTATTTCTCCGAGGCGTAGGCTCTCCGAGCCGGAGTCCGGAGTCATATACCGCCTGATTTCTAAAAGTATAAGTTGGGGCGAATGTATAAGTTTGCTCAGATTTCCTCTATCTTCAGCCTTTCTATTAAAATCATGCACCCATTGACTGCATTTTACTGTGACATAATCAAAACCGCGGTTTATAAATCCGGCATGCGAGATCCACGCCACAATATCCTGCGGCTGAATTTAGATTGACATACAATGAGAAATTCTCTATACTCCGTTCAACAAAAAGCGCGTTCTTATCAACTCAATTTACATGCCTTATTAAGTATATCATACAAGAGATTGATCATGAAAACAAATTATTGTTGACTTCTATTTTGCCTGTGATAAAAATATAATAATTGATACAATTAAAACAAGGAGAAGCCGTATGAAGATCAGTAGAAGAATTTTTTTAAAAATCTCTGGGGCCACAGCCGCAGGGGCTGTAATAGGCGGCCTGGGATTCGACCTGTCCCCGGCGGAGGTTTATGCTCAAGATCTCAGGATTAAAGGAGCAAAAGAAACCACTTCAATCTGCTGCTATTGTTCCGTAGGCTGCGGCCTTATTGTGCACACGGACGCTAAAGGTAAAGTCATCAACATAGAAGGCGACCCCGATCACCCCATAAGCGAGGGCGCACTGTGCGCAAAAGGATCATCTATATATCAAATAGCAGTCAATGAAAACAGATTAAGAAAGGTTCGTTATCGCGCGCCTTATTCCGATAAATGGAAGGAGGTCAACTGGGACTGGGCGTTAAATAAAATAGCGGCCAATGTCAAGAAGAGCCGGGATATGAGTTTTATTGAGAAGAACGCAACGGGCCAGACAGTCAACCGGACAAACGGCATCGCCTCTGTGGGCAGCGCGGCCCTCGATAATGAGGAATGCTGGCTTTATCAAAAATTTCTCAGGGCACTGGGTATGGTCTACGTGGAGCATCAGGCCCGTATTTGACACAGCGCGACTGTAGCGGCTCTGGGAGAGTCGTTCGGACGCGGTGCAATGACCAATCATTACATTGATTTTCGCAATTCCGATGTTATTTTATGCATGGGCAGCAATGTCGCGGTAAACCACCCTGTTTCCTTTAAATGGATTCAGGCGGCCAAGGATAAAGGCGCGATTTTTATTCATGTGGATCCGAGGTTCAACCGCACTTCCTCGAAGGCTGATATTTTTACCAGGTTGCGTTCAGGAACTGACATCGCCTTTCTCGGCGGGATGATCAAATACATTCTGGAGAATGATCTTTACGACGAATTTTATATAAAAAATTACACTAATGCCCCGATGATAGTAAATACCAGATACGGCTTCGATGACGGCCTTTTCTCTGGGTATAATCCGGGAGAAAGGGCGTATGACAAGTCAACCTGGGCGGTGGAAAAGGATGCGGACGGGATCCCGGTAAGTGATATGACGCTTAAAGATCCCCGCTGCGTGTTCCAGATTTTAAAAAAACATTATTCCCGTTATACCTTTCAGAAGGTAAGTGAAATTACCGGAACACCGATTGAGGATCTGAAAAATATCTACGATATGTACGGATCAACCGGAAGCAAGGATAAAGCTGGCACTGTCCTGTACGCGATGGGCTGGACTCAGCATACAGTCGGGGTACAGAACATAAGGGCTATGTCCATTATCCAGCTCCTTCTGGGCAATATGGGTATCGCAGGCGGTGGAATCAACGCCCTGCGCGGAGAATCTAATGTTCAGGGATCGACAGACCACGCCCTTCTCTTCCATATACTTCCCGGATATCTGCCTGCGCCCAGGGCTCAGTTGACGACCCTTGAAAACTATAATAAGACGACGCCGTCGTCAAGCGATCCGAGAAGTGTCAACTGGTGGAAAAATCGCCCAAAGTATATCGCGAGCTTATTAAAATCCATGTATGGCGAAAAAGCCGACGCTGAAAATGATTTCGGATATTCATGGCTTCCCAAACTGGACTCCGCCCAGGATGCTTCATGGCTCAATCTGTTTGACGAGATGTATAAAGGCAATTTCACGGGATTTTTCGCCTGGGGAATGAATCCCGCATGTTCCGGTGCAAACTCCGTAAAGGTACGCACCGCGCTTTCCAATCTCGACTGGATGGTCAACGTGAACCTATTCGACAACGAAACAGGATCTTTCTGGAAAGGTCCGGGTATGGATCCAAAAAAGATTAAAACAGAGGTTTTTCAGCTGCCCTGCGCTGCCTCAATAGAAAAAGAAGGAAGCATCAGCAACAGCGGCAGATGGATGCAATGGCGGTATAAGGCGATTGATCCTCCCGGAGACGCGGAGTCTGACGGAGATATAATATATAAACTGTTTTTAAGCATCAGAAACCTTTATGCCAGAAATAACGGGGCTTTCCCCGAACCGATTTTGAATTTAAAGTGGGATTACGATTCCAAAGGCCATTTTGATGTCCATAAGGTGGCCAGGGAGATCAACGGTTACTTTTTGGAGGATATACACGAGCATCCCGTAGATAAAAAAGCATATAAGAAAGGAACACTGGTGCCCAGCTTTGTTTATCTTCTGGAAGACGGCCGGACTTCCAGCGGAAACTGGCTTTATTCCGCAAGCTACACAGAAGCCGGCAATATGGCGGCCAGAAGAGGGAAAGACGACCCTACGGGACTTGGCCTGTATCCGGAATGGTCATGGTGCTGGCCGGTTAACAGGAGAATCATTTACAACCGCGCATCCGTCGACCTGGACGGCAACCCGCGCGATTCCCAGAGGCTCCTTATCAAATGGGATACGGAAGGAAAGAAATGGATCGGCGATATACCCGATTTCGGAGCTCCTCCGGGCCATAATGGCGTTTACCCCTTTATAATGAAATCCGACGGAGTAGCTTCCATATTTGGACCGGGAATGAATGACGGCCCTCTGCCTGAACATTACGAGCCGTGTGAATGCCCGATTGAAAGAAACCTGATGTCAAGCCAGAAAATATCCCCTGTCGTAAAAATATTCACGGGCAGGCTGGACGTATACAGTTCCAATGATCCCAAATATCCCTATGTATGCACGACCTATAGGGTAGCCGAACATTGGCAGACAGGCGTACTTACGCGATGGCTGCCATGGCTCATCGAAGCCGAGCCTGAAATGTTCTGCGATATCAGCTTCGAGCTGGCAGAAATAAAGGACATACATAACGGGGACAAGGTTGTAGTTGAGACTCCAAGAGGCAGGGTTGAAGCGGTGGCTGTTGTGAGTTCCCGTTTTAAACCCTTCAACATCGGAGGAAAAACAATTCATCAAATAGGCGTTCCATGGCATTTCGGATGGATACATCCAAAGGACGGCGGGGACAGCGCGAACCTGCTCACACCTACAATCGGCGATCCCAATACGTTAATTCCGGAAACAAAGGCTTTCATGGCGAATGTTTATAACATCACAGAAAATCCGGGGAAAAAAGGATAGGAAAGAGGTAATTTAAATGGCAGAAGGAAAATCAATCTTCATAGACACCACAAAGTGCATCGCCTGCAGAGGATGTCAGATAGCGTGCAAGCAATGGAATCAGCTGGGAACTGAAAAAACGCATAACCGCGGGGGTCGCCAGAACCCCCCGGATATGTCGGTCAACACATGGAAATTGGTCAAATTCAGAGAATCCCCCACGGATAAAAGGCCATTGTCCTTTTTCCCGGACCAATGCCGTCATTGCTTGATTCCCCTGTGCAAGGAGATAGCCGACATGGAGAATAAGAATTTAATTACCTTGGATGAGAAAACGGGTGCTGTCGTCTTTACTCAAAAGACAAAGCTCAAACCGGAAACTTTTCAGGAAATCCGCGAAGCGTGCCCTTATGATATTCCAAGATACAATTCTAATTCAATGCACATGGCGAAATGCACTATGTGTATCAGCAGGATTAAAAACGAAAGCATTCCCGCGTGTGTCAAAACCTGCGCAACCGGAGCAATGCACTTCGGTGACAGGGATGATATCCTCGAAAAAGCATATAAGCGGCTTGAGGAAGTAAAAAGCGCCTATAAAAACGCCATACTAGCTGACCCTGAAGATGTCAGAGTAATCTATCTCTTCACAGGGACTTCTCAGCTATTATTGGGGAAGAAAAGAAACAGGGATGAAATTTCAAGGAGAATCGCCCTTAAACAAATATCTCAGCCCTTGAGATTTATAAGGAATATGTTGGGACAATTTCCAGGCTAAAAGAAATTCAGCGACTCATTGCTTTTCCGGAAACTTTTACTTAAAGGCCTGTCCCGGGAATATTAGTTCCGGGAACAGGCCTCTTTTTTATACCAGAAAAATTAGGATCATTTGGAAAAAATAATAAAGAGAATTCATCATCTCAAGAAGAAAAAACCCGGTTATAAGGATATGCTGGACTTCTTTCTGAGAATCAGAAAAGAACAGGAAAAAATCAGGGCATTCTTAAAAACCGACCCCATTCAAATCGGGGAAGACAGGAAAGTCCTGCTGTTGAAGGAAGGATTTCCTTTGCTTCAAAAAGAAGATTTTACCTTGGATATCGAAGCTTCTGTCTCTCTCTTTATGTCTTTATTCCGAATAGGCAAAGAAGCAAATCCTGTTATGGCGGAGCAGGCAAATAAAATTGAAGAATTATTGAATAACAACGAATTGAACCTGAAAAACCTGTTGGGAAACGGATACAATGAAAAAGAGATAGAGAAAACCATTGATAGATTAGAGCTGAATAAAAAAATTTTCTTCTTTTTCATTAAAGAAAGCATAGGCCCTTCAATTAAAGCGGGATTAGATCGAATCACCGTGAGTCTCGATTCGAAAACATGGGGGGAAAATTACTGCCCTGTCTGCGGTTCCTCCCCGTGCCTTAGTCTGCTGAAGGGAGAAGTCGGCAAACGGTATCTCTGCTGCTCATTTTGCGGATTTCAATGGAGAACCGAACGCCTGATTTGCCCTTTCTGCGACAACAAAGACCGGGACACACTCAGTTATTTCTATGACAAGGATGAGCAAGCCTTTCATATCGATCTCTGCGATAAATGTCATCAGTACATTAAAACTATTGATCTCAGGGCTGTGGAAGGATACGATCTTTCCCTGGAGGACCTCGCCACAATTCATCTGGACCTTTTAGCCTCCCAGGAAGGTTATAAGCGGCCGGTTCTGAATCTCTGGACTCCATAAATTTAATACCGATAAAATAATCTTCTTTAAACTGCAGTAAAAAATTTATCTCCCGTAAAAAAAGTATTATTGTTATATAAAAAATACCGAATTATATAACAGGGTGATAAATCAAAACTTATCAATATTCCGGCGGGAAAAATATGTTTGAAACAAGCAGATTCATGCAAACGAATTACTTACTGGAAAGAGCCCTCGATGTTGAGTCTTTACGGAGAAAAGTAATCGCGAACAATATAGCAAACGCTACCACGACCAGAACGCCGGAGGGGGCCCTTACAAAAGATAAAGAGCAATACTTGCTCCGGTAAACGTAAGACCTTTCTATAAATCGCCTCTCCTGCCGGACAGGATTGAGCACGGTTCGGGCATGGGCGTAAGGATAATAAAAATCGAGGAGGATCAGAAGCCTTTCAGGCTGGTGTACGATCCCACTCATCCGGATGCGATTAAGTATAGAGGAAAAGAAAGGTTATCTTGAAATGCCGAACGTTAAAGTTGTGACGGAAATGGTTGATCTGATATCCGCGTTCAGATCCTACGAGGCGAACGTAATGATGATAAATAACACAAAAGCCATGTTCGCGAAAGCTATCGAAATCGGCAGAGTATAAGATCCAAACAATATAAAGGAGCTGAATATGAAAAAGGAAATTCTACGGGAAAATGAAATAAACCTCTCTCACGACTTGTCGGCTAAGCGCGATATAAAAATAGATAAACGGGAATTGCATAAGTGGGATGATGAATCATTTATCTGGGGAAATTTTAAAACAGCGTAGGAGTTACACGATGTACATATCCACGGAACAATCAACAGGAAATATTATTAGAATGAAAACAAGCCACCCGCTTCATTATACAGGGATAAAAGAACAGCCGCTTGATGATGATGTTTCGGGTTCCTTTGCGGACGCTTTAATGAAGGCGATCGGAAAAGTGAACAATCTCCTGGTGGATTCCAATGAGCTTGGCGAAAGGATGATTCACGAACCTGAATCGGTCGACATACATACTGTCATGATCGCGGTGCAGAAAGCCGAGATTGCCCTTAATTTCACCAAATCGGTGCGCGATGAGGCAATCAGGTCGTACAGGGATCTGATGAATTTAAGGTGATGACATAAATTTGGATATATATATTGCCACATGTCCTTAGCCGAGGGGATAATGACAAATGAATAATAATATTAAAAAGGCCAAGACATTCGATGCCCTGGAATGGATGGCTGCCATGTGTTCACATATCCCAAATAGGGGAGAACAAATGGTTCGATATTATGGCTATTACAGTAATCTCTGTCGGGGCAAGAGGGAAAAACAAAGCAATGTTGATGGCGTTCCCTGCATTCTGGAACCTGAAGGCCCATCAAAGGGATACAGTAAAAATTGGGCTAGGCTGATTCAGAAGATATACGAGGTGGATCCGCTCACATGTCCGAAATGTTCCGGCGAGATGAAAGTCATAAGTGTTATAGAGAATGAGGGGGTTACCCGCCTGCCTGGCCATTAATAGCATGAATTGTTTACCAGCCTCTGAGAACTGAAAGGGTGATCATATTCTTTTAATAGGGGTGTCAACGGCGATGGCGGGCAGGTAAAAAAGATCCTCAAACATTTACATCTATCTTCAGCCTTTCTGTTAAAATCATGCTCCATCAACTGCATTTCAACTCAACAAATCAACTCAAAGTGTCTTACCAGCAGGTCGGCAAGCCCTGTTACATCATTGAGGTCCAAGACAGGGACTCCTGTCGCCAAGGTTGAGTTAGTCATAACAGCTATAAGGTTGGGATCCTTAAGAAATGAGGGGGAGTCATGGAGTTCCGGCCTGAATATCTCCACCTTGGGGAAGGCCTCTTCCTTATGTCCCTCGACAAGGACGATGTCCATTTCATGAAAAAAATGTATCAGTTCATCAGGTCTATGGTCATGGTCCACGTCCATGACAAGGCCTATTCTGGTTGGCGATGATATAACCGTCTTTTCAGCGCCCGCCTTCTTATGTCTCCAGCTGTCCTTGCCCGGATGGTCAATATCAAAATCACCTTCCTTGTGATGCTTGATGCTCCCAACCCTTAATCCTTTCTTTTTTAATTCCGGGATTAGCCTCTCCAGAAGGGTTGTCTTTCCTGATCCGGATCTCCCCGCTATGATAACAATGGGAGGATGTAGGTTATCCATCCTGTTCCCCCTCTTTCTGAAATATAGACCTGAATATCCTGTCGTCCGCCCTAATGCATTCTTTTTTCAGGAGGTTATATTTATCCAGAAGTTCTTGGCCTTCCTTTGTCAGATGGGATCCCAGCTTTCTATCCGTATGGACTATCTTGATATTCATATGGGCCTCCGTAGCCTTTATCTTGCTCCACACCCCCTTATAGGACATCTTCATTATCTTGGCCGTCTGGTTAAGTGATCCTGTCTTTTCTATTGTCTCAAGGATCTCCTGTCGTCCTTCACCTATGATGATCTTCCCATTTTCATCCACAAGCCATTGTTTTGAAAGAAGCCTGATGAGTCCCATATGAATTTCTCCTTATGAAATTTCAAATGATTCTGGATACTAGATATTAAAGACTGGATACTGGATCCAGGATACTAGATGCTAGATATTTAATGAATGCCTTTTTATTTTATTCAGTTATCCAGTATCCAGCATCAAGGATCTATCTCCATCCATAATTGCCCGCTCTTTGACGGATCATACCCTCCCAGGGCATTCACTCGCTCCCGAAAGATATGTGAACTGATTGTGTCCAGTACTGCCTGAATATTCGGGGTCTCTAGTATGGAGGATGGTATAATCAGGTCGTATTGTTCCCTGTCTATTGGAATAAATCCCAGATCAAGGGCCTTCGCAGCGGCAAAGATGCCCATGCCGCAATCAGCTGCCCCGCTCAGGATATCAACAGCAACGGCCATGTGCGTAAATTCTTCATGATTATAACCAGTTATGGAATCAGGACCTATTCCGGACCGGTCAAGTAGATGCTCAAGCAATATCCTTGTACCGGATCCTGTCTGGCGATTAACAAAGTTGATATCATTCCTTGTAAGGTCATTAATCCCTTTTATACCTTTCGGATTATTCTTGGGGATAATCAGGCCCTGATCTCTCATGACCAGGTGAAAGACACTTACCTTGAGGCCCTTAAGGTATCTTCTTATATATGATATGTTGTATTCACCTGATGCGGTATCTAGGAGATGCGCCCCTGATATATGGCAAAATCCCTTTTTCAGGGCGATAAGCCCGCCCAGGCTGCCCACATTCCCGGAAGAGATGCGGATATCGCGGCCACCATGCCTTATCTCATCCGCAATGATGTCTATTGTGATATCATGGCTCCCGATAATGACCACTGTATTAAGAAGCTCTTCTTCATCAACAAGGAGTCTGGTCTCAATATCCTCATCTTGCGATATTCCTTCCACCTCTGGAGGAATCCGCAGGATCCCTTCCGCCCTGGTAAGTGTAGTAATCGATCCTGAGGCCCTGGCAAGGGGGGTTGCTATCGCGTGATGGCCGACCTTGCCGATGTTTACCCTGATGAATTCTTCTGTCCCCAATTTTGAAGGGATATCTTTTGAAGGTCTGACAGTTATAGTCCTGGACCTGGGGGGGATTATACCCTGGAGGCCAAATAGCAATGGTTTGGCAAATTGTTCAAATGAGAGCACGGCCGAGACAGTATAACCGGGGAGACCGATAGTTGGTTTGCCATTAACGAAGCCAAGGACAGTGGGTTTGCCAGGCATCATGGCAACGCCATGCACAAGGACCTCTCCGTTCTCCATGATGATATCAGCTGTATAGTCTTTAGATCCAGCTGAGGAACCGGCATTTATTATTATAAGGGAGGCATCCGAACCGGCGGCGTTCATCAGGCTATCACGTATATCCCTTTCTACATCCGGGACAATGTCATAGATAACAGGAACAGCGTGGCTCTCCCTGACCATGGCTGAGATGATAATGGAATTTGATTCAATGACCTGATTTTTTAATTGACTGAAGTCCTTCATGTCCCTGTAATGCACCAGTTCTGTACCGGTTGGAATAATGGCCACCAAGGGCCTTTTCCATACCCTTATGGTAAAGACCCCGGATGATATGAGGGCGCCCATATCATAGGAACGGATTTGGTGGTTTTGGGGATACAGAAGTTGAGTGGCGACTATGTCCTCGCCCACCTTTCTTATATTCTGCCAGGGATAGGCAGGCGAACGGATCTCTATAATTTCATGATCCTGCTGATGCAACTTTTCGATCATAATAACCGCATTGTAGCCTGCAGGAAGGGCCTGACCGGTATTTATCCATATGGCGCTCTCACCTATCCTTAGAGATCGCGGGGACTTTTCATTTGTCCCGTAGGTCTCCTCGGCCCTGACGGCTATACCATCCATGGCGGCAGAGTGATAGGAAGGTGAGGATATCTTCGCGAACACAGGTTCAGATGTTACCCGTCCAAGTGCATCCTCAACATTAATCTCTTCAGGGATGGTCCTTTTATCCTTCCATACCTTTGAAAAGATATCCCGAGCTTCTGTGAGACTCTTCATTGACAGATAGACATGTCTTTTCATTTAACAGGTACCCCTTATCTATGCGGTCTTAAAAAGCATTACCTTTACTGTCTCTCCCTTATAAAGGCCTTCTGTGTTCCTGTCTATCTTTAGTAGACCATGGGCCTCAACCAGTGTGGATATCAGTCCCGATTTGCCGAAGATCGGTTCAGCGAATAACCGACCGTCTCTCTTTTCAAGTCTTACCCTGATATAATCGTCCCTGCCGCTTGCTGATTCGACGTTCCGGTTGAGTTCGGCCTCTGTGTAAAAATGGGAATCCTCAAAGGCATTAATATCACCTGACAGCCTTGATAAAAACGGATTCAGGAAGATCTCAGCAATAACCATGGCAGAGGCGGCATGCCCTGGTAGGCCGAACACGGCCTTGTTTCCGAACCTAGCGATTATCGTTGGTTTTCCGGGACTTATTGAGATGCCATGCACAAGCAACTCCATATGATCAAAGGATTCAAGGACCTTGACTGTCATATCCCTTGCCCCCACGGAACTGCCTCCGGATATCCACAGGGTATCGGCTGTTTCAATGCCCCTTTTGACCATATCCCTGAGATCATTAAAGTTGTCTTTGCACAGCCCCAGATTGATCGGTATTACACCGGCCTGGCGGCAGAACGCGGTCAATGTATAACTATTTATATCGCGCACCTGACCTGGCCCGGGTCTTTGATCAATCGGGAGTATCTCAT
>Ga0256868_10002010_pt1 | contig 10731 bp, 4 predicted proteins | sample RVTome_13_FD_187341 | JGI IMG/M metagenome (GOLD analysis project Ga0256868, IMG submission 187341) | Soil microbial communities from uranium-contaminated site in the Upper Colorado River Basin, Wyoming, United States - RVT92D227 HiSeq ... | reverse complement strand
GAATAACGCCCCCGCACTGCCGCCGCGTATTCTACTATGCTGCATCGTGTCACCTTACCTCCTTTCGGTAACACCAATTCTGACATATCGATACCCCTTTCGGTAACATTTATTATGACTCAATTCGGGGTATTGACTTTTTTTCTAAGGATTGCTACTCTTATACAGAAGAATCGAGGATGTTGTTATCTAATATCAAGGCTGCGCATCAGATTGACATATAAAAGAGTGAGGCGGCTGAGAGCGGACTTGGGTATCGTGGACAACCGGAGAGGCTATGTAAACTAGAGCGGGAAGAGACCTGCGGCAGCAGCTCTCTTCTTTGTTTTGGCGATGGTCGGTCAACCACCACCGTATTTATTTTATCACCGGGCCTGCCCGGTTGGCAAAGGGTGGGAGGGTCGGTGGTGGCCAGTGACTGATTGAAGCGATCATCCTCGCCCAGGGAGTCTCTCCGGGATGGGACTGACGGGTCGGTCTTGGGGAAGGAGAACGATACCTCAAATATTTGTAAGGTAGAGCAAGAATAGGAACGAAAGGAGAAGAAGATGAAAAAGCGAATATTTGCTGTGGTGAGTCTGGCTGTGGCCTTAGCATTGCTAATGGTGGGTGTAAATTGTGCCGCACCTGGTGCTGGCCCGTCCGTCTGGACAGACAAAGCAGACTACTACCCGGAAGAGATCGTAACCATTTCTGGTGCCGGTTTCACTCCAGGCCCGGTCGTTTTGACAGTAACCAGACCAGATGGAGAAATAGAGCAAGTTCTTGATGTCTCCGCAGATAGTTCAGGAAGCTTTACGGCCACTTATCAGCTTGACGGTATTATGGGGACATACATAGTAAATGCTGTAGACTCGGCCGGGCAGACTGCACAAACGACCTTTACCGATGGCTCCACCGGGGTTAGCGTGGGTCCTCAAGTGGGTACGCTTACCTGCGGCACACCTGGCTCGGTAACCTACCTCATAACCGTCTATGGATCCGGGAAGAAGGGTAAGGCGGATCTCACCGCCGAAGACTTACCAACCGGAGCGACTGCCGAGTTTAATCCGAGTCATATTGAAGTTGACGACTCAGCATGGCCAGCGTATTCAACATTGACGATATCCACAGATGGTACGACACCGGGAGGAACGCGCACCTTCACTGTAGTTGAATGTCCCGGGGAGGGTGGAAAGCATTCTGCCATTGGCACGCTGACAATTAGCTGCGGCTGTGCCGACTACTGGCACGATGTGGATGGTGATGACTATGGTGGGGGTTCCTCCGAATGTCTCACGAGTCCCCCGGCCTACCAGTATGCCACCGTGGGCGGAGACTGCGATGATAATGACGACCAAGTCTACCCCGGTGCCACCGAGATCTGCGATGGCAAGGACAACGACTGCGATGGTGCGCTGCCAATCGACGAGAACGACACCGATAACGATGGCGCCCTAGACTGCGAGGACGGCTGCCCCTCTGACCCTGATAAGACAGAGCCCGGCGTCTGCGACTGTGGTACCCCGGACACCGACACCGATGGCGATGGGACGGAAGACTGCAACGATGGCTGTCCCGAGGACGTCAATAAGACAGAGCCTGGCGAATGCGGCTGTGGTGTTGCGGATACCGACACTGATGGTGATGAAACCCCTGACTGCAACGATGGCTGTCCCGAGGACGTCAATAAGACAGACCTCGGCCAATGTGGCTGCGGTACTCCGGATACGGACACCGATGGTGATGGGATGGCAGACTGCAACGACCAGTGTCCTAATGACTCCAATAAGATAGTCCCAGGTCAATGCGGTTGTGGTGTGGTTGATATAGACTCTGATGGTGACGGCGTGGCAGACTGCAACGATGACTGTCCCGATGACATCAATAAGACAGACCCCGGTCAATGCGGCTGTGGTAACCTGGATACCGACACCGATGGTGATGGGACGGCAGACTGCAACGATGACTGTCCCGATGACATCAATAAGACAGACCCCGGCCAATGCGGCTGCGGTACTCCGGATACCGACACCGATAACGATGGCACCCCAGACTGCAACGACGGCTGTCCCTCTGACCCGAATAAGACGGACCCGGGCGACTGCGGTTGTGGTACCCCGGATGACGACACCGATAACGATGGCACCGCAGACTGCAACGACGGCTGCCCCACTGACCCACTGAAGATAGCTCCCGGTCAATGCGGCTGTGGTGTGATGGATACCGACTCGGACGGTGACGGCACCCCAAACTGCAACGACGGCTGTCCCTTTGACCCCTTGAAACTGTCGCCTGGTGTGTGTGGCTGTGGTGTTGCCGATGCCGACACCGATAACGATGGCGCCCCAGACTGTAACGACCTCTGTCCTGGCGATCCCGCTAAGACAGCTCCTGGCGCCTGCGGATGTGGTGTGGCCGATACCGACTCCGATGGTGACGGGACACCAGACTGTATTGATGGCTGTCCCTCTGACCCACTGAAGATAGCTCCCGGTCAATGTGGCTGTGGGATCCCAGATACCGACTCCGACAATGATGGTACTCTGGACTGCTTAGATGGCTGTCCCAATGACCCCAACAAGACAGCTCCGGGCGTCTGTGGCTGTGGTACCCCTGATGACGATTCCGACAGCGATGGCACAGAAGACTGTAACGACGGCTGTCCCAATGACTCCACTAAGACGGCTCCCGGCATCTGCGGCTGTGGTGTTGCCGACACCGACACCGACGGGGACACAATAGCCGACTGTATTGATAACTGCCCCAGCGTGTCCAATCCCGCGCAAACAGATTCAGATTCAGATGGTATTGGCGATGCCTGCGAGAGTGCAGCGCCCACGGTCCTTCCTGGACCGATACAGCATATCCTCCTTATCTACACCACCGAAGGCGGCACAGTAACCGAACCCAGCGGGGCAATTGTTGACTATCCTTACGGGATTTTTTACTATTATCCTGGCACGGTGGTTGACCTGGTGGCCACCCCGGATGCCGGCTATCGCTTTGTGGGATGGACCGGCGGTCCGGACATCATTGCCGATGTCGGTGCTGCAACAACCACCATCACTATGATCAGAGACTGCGCCATAATGGCTAACTTTGCGGAGATACCGGAGACGCCCGAGATAGTACTGTACGACCTCACCATCTCCAGCACTGCTGGAGGGTCGGTGACTGTGCCCGGCGAGGGGACATTCACCTATAACGCCAGCAGGGTGCTTGACCTGGTAGCTGAAGCAGATTCTGGCTACAGGTTCGTCAACTGGACTGGTGATGTGACCACTATTGCCAATGTCAATGGCGCCACCACCACCATCACCATGAACGGCGACTACTCCATAGTCGCGAACTTCGCCCAGATACCCCCAGGCAAAGTTACCCTCACCGTCTCCAGCACAGACGGAGGGTCGGTGACCGCTCCTGGAGAGGCGACTTTCACCTATGACGAGGGAACGGTGGTGGACCTGGAAGCCGAGCCTGAGGAGGGCTACCGCTTTGTCATATGGATTGGCGATGTTGACGACATAGCCGATGCCACCGCTGCCTCCACGACGATCACGATGAACGACAACTACTCCATCACGGCCACCTTTAAGTTTGGTACAGGGTGTTTCATCGCCACGGCCGCCTACGGCACTCCGATGGCCGAGGAAATACAGGTTCTGCGTGACTTCAGAGACGAGTACTTGCTCACGAACCCGGTGGGGAAGGCCCTGGTAGATACGTATTACACGGTCAGCCCACCCATAGCCGAGTTCATAACTGAGCACCCCAGCCTGAAGCCAGTAGTGAGGGCTGGATTGGCACCCGCTGTGGCCATGAGCACCATAACTGTCAACACTACTCCGGCCGAGAAGATAGCCATAGTGGGCCTATTGGTGTTGCTTTCAGTGGCACTGGCTATATGGGCAACCAGGCGGCGAGGTAAGGGTCCGCAGTACGTGTGAGACTGAAACCCGCCTCACTTTTTCGCCCTGCCAGTCGAAGGATTGGCAGGGCGAAAGTCTATCAAGGCCCGCGTCTGTCATTGCGACGAGCAAAGCGACGAAGCAATCTCGTGAGGGGCACGAGATTGCCACGCTTCGCTCGCAATGACTGAGAGGATTTGGGGGAGAGCAGATTGCCACGCCAAGCAGTCAGCGCCATGAGTGCTCGGCTCGCAATGACGAAAGGGGTTGAGAGGGAGAGGGTTATCGCTTTGAGGAAAGTCATTTTTTTGTTACAATTGGACGCCGAACAATGGGTTACTATTTAGGCGTAGATATTGGTTCTGTCAATGCCAAACTGGCGGTCATAGATGAGAAGGGCGGAGTCATTCAGTTTGATACCGAGAAGGTGACTTCCAGCCCCCGGGCTGCCGTCAGCTCACTTATCGCCAGGCTGGGCCAGAAGCTCAATCTCCAGGAGATTATCGCTGCTGGCGTATCCGGCTCGGGCAGGGGCGTTATCCCCGAAGAGCTGGGCTGGACGGAATACAGCAGCTCACTGGCAATTGCCTCCGGCCTGCTCCGTCGTTACCCCGACGTCAAAACTATCATACAAATCGGGGGGCAGAGCACCCTGGTGATAGAGCTGGAAGATGGCTTGAAAAAGCCGTGGAAGGTGGAATCCAATCCCCTTTGCGCTGCCGGCACAGGAAGGTTCCTGGAGCAACAGGCATACAGGATTGGCATCAGCATGGAAGACTTTGCCAGCCTGGCACTGAAGTTCAAGGGCACTGCCCCCAGGATAGCCGCCCGGTGCAGCGTCTTTGCCAAGACCGACCTCATCCACCTCCAGCAGAAGGGCGTCTCGGTGGACGCCATGCTCTATGCACTCTGCGAAAGCGTGGCCCGGATGGTCGCCTCTTTGAAGAAAGGAACTTTCCAGGAGCCGGTCTATTTTGTGGGCGGCGTTGCTGCCAATCCCGCTGTGGCCAAATCCCTCAACGATATGATTTCTGCCAGGAATGGGCATCGCGTTGAGGTAATCATTCCCGAAGGCTACCTTCATATGGAGTCCCTGGGTTCAGCATTACTGTCTATAGGGAAAACCTCCCAGGGCGTTATGCTGTCAGGAACGGACGCCGAGCAGCGCCATTTTGAAACGCCCAAGCTGGAAATTGTCGCCGTTGAGGATGGTAAGGATGGTCAAAGGATAGAAGAACCATGTGTTGGCTACCTTGGTGTTGACGTTGGCTCCACCAGCACCAAGGCAGTGATAATGGATGAATCTGGCACACGATTGTTGGGGAAGAACTACCTGATGACTGCGGGAAGACCAGTTGAGGCTGTCAGACAGGTCTTCAGGAACTTGCTTCGGGAGGGCGGCGACAAGGTCAAGATAGCTGGCGTCGGCGTTACCGGCTCGGGCAGATATCTGGTGGGTGGCTTCATCGGGGCAGACTTGATTAAGAACGAGATAACGGCTCAGACCAGGGCTGGTGCAGAGATAGACCCCGAAGCCGACATTATCGAAATCGGCGGGCAGGACTCCAAGCTGGTCATCAAGAGAAATGGCGTTGTCGTGGACTATCACATGAACAAAGCCTGTGCCGCGGGAACGGGAAGCTTCATTGATGAGCTAGCCGAGATGCTCGGCGTTTCCGTGACCAGCGGTGAGTTTGCCAATCTGGCATTTGCTGCCCCCCATACCATTGAACTGGGGACGAGATGTGCTGCGTTTATGGGTCAGGCGGTGGCTTCGGCACAGCAGGACGGAGTGCCCCTGGAAATCATTACGGCGAGCCTGGCCAACTCCATAGCCAAGAACTATCTCTCCAAGGTAGTGGAGCACAGAAAGCTGGGCGACAACGTTATTCTCACAGGAGCGGTATTCTATAACAAGGCTGTAGTCTCCGCCTTCCACCAGCAACTTGAAGGTAAAAAATTGACTGTCCCCGAACACAAAGAAGTCAGTGGCGCCATAGGCGCAGCCCTCCTGGCCAGAGAGACTGTAGCTGGACAGACATCGAGGTTCAAAGGCTTTCGGGAGGTTGTGGACAGAGAGTGCAAGCTCACTACATTCGTGTGCAAAGGGTGTGATAACAACTGCACCATTACCCGCATGGAGATGCCCGGTGAAGAGCCCAGTTTCTATGGTAGCCGGTGCGATAAGTATGATGCCATAGCCAGCCACGCCAAGAGAGAGACATTCTTCGATAAGAGAGAGCAACTGCTCTTTCGAGAATACAAGAAAGATTCGGGCACTGGACCCAGGGTGGGCATTCCCAGAGGACTTCTGGTGTACGACTATGCTCCGCTACTCATCGGTTTTCTCAATGCCCTCGACGCTAGGGTTGTCCTTTCCAGCCAGACCAACAACGCAATCATGGAGCAAGCCATCGAGTTAGGCTACACCGACAGTTGTTTCCCTATCAAGCTTCTCCATGGTCATGCGGCAATGCTTAAGGATGCGGACTATATCCTCTACCCCTGCGCCATTCGCCTGGGTAAAAAAGATGGGGACGCGAACCAGAAATACTCCTGTCCCCTAGTCCAGGCCTCTCCGTTCATAATACGCAATGTTCTTGGCTTTGGGGAACGGCTGCTGATACCCATCATTGATTTCAGTCGGGGCGATGATGAGGTGATAAAGAACCTTGCGGAGGTCGCCGTGAAGATGGGCTTCGGTAGAAAGAGAGGGAAGGAGGCGGCTCTGGCCGGCATTGAAAGTCAGCGAATGTTCGAGGCTGACCGGGCAGTGCTGGGCCGGGAACTATTGGAGCAACTGCGCCAAAGCGACCAGTTGGGCGTGGTTCTCTTCGCCAGGTCTTATATGTCGCAGGATGCCGGGGCAAATCTGGGCATAGCAGAGAAGCTCGCTCAGCTTGGGGTTGTGCCCGTACCGCTGGACTTTTTGCCCCTCGAGTCGGTGAATGCCAAGGATTACTCCGACCGTCCTTACTGGTACTATGAAAATAAATATATAGCCGGCGCGGCTATAACTGTCTCAGACCCCCAGCTTTATGGGTTGGCGCTGACAAACTTTGGATGCGGCCCGAACTCCTTTATCCTCCACCTTGTAGAAGATATCATGGGGGGCAAGCCTCTGGGGCAGTTGGAAATAGACGAACATGCCGCTGAGGCTGGTATCGTTACCCGCCTCGAAGCCTTCGTCGATACCATTCAGGGATTCGCACGTTCCACTAAGCCACGTGAAGTGTCACACAAAGATATCTATCGGAGAGCATTTCCGCCCGTCATTGATACCACGAAGACCTTTATTATTCCCAGGATGGCGCCGCACATTGAGCTTGTAGGTGCGCTTCTAGAGGGCAGCGGCTTCAGAGCAGTTGTGCTTCCTGAGGCCAATGAGCGCAATCTATTTTATGCCGATAAGATAACATCGGGCGTGGAATGTTTGCCCTATCGGGTAACCCTGGGCGACTTTCTGAGGTTCTGTTACGAAGATGGCACTGACTTGAAAAACGTCGAGGCAGTTATGGCCGGGGCATACGGTCCCTGCCGCTTTGGGAAATATGCCCTGGAACAAATCAAGATACTTAAGGAGGTGGGCTTTGACCTTCCCATAAGGACCACTGTGTCGAACAATGCGTATCGGGATACAGAAATTAGCCCTCGTTTTGCCCGCCTCGCCTGGAAAGGCTGCGTGGCTATTGACTATCTCCAGAGGTTGCTCTGGCGCACCCGCCCTTATGAAAAGCGGCCGGGCTCGGCAGACGAACTTTTTGATGAATATCTCGGTAGAGTTGTCGGTCGCGTCCGTAAGAAGGAAAGTTTCGATGATATCCTGCGCCAGGCCACTCCTGATTTCAAGTCTCTCATTGACCCTGAACTGCCCCGCAGGCCTCTGGTGGGCATTAATGGCGAAATCTTTCTGCGCTCCAACAGATTTAGCAACCAGAACCTGGTCAGGGAGTGCGAAAAGGCTGGGCTGGAGGTCGTCGTTTCTTCCATGGGGGAATGGATTAGATATATCTTCTACCGGCATGTTGAGGATGCTATAAGGGACCGCAAATTCCTGAAGGCGCTGATTAGCTACGTGATAAACCGTGTCTGGGAGCATGACGAGCACACGGTAGTCAAACATTTCTCCGACTTGGTCGGAGTTGATGAGAGGGAGTCCTCGACGGGAGAGTTACTGGCGCAGACAAGCCGCTGGCTTTCCCCGAAATGCGGAAGCGAGGCAGTTCTCAGTATAGGTAGTGGAATCGAATGGATGGAGAATCCTGAGTTTGCTGGAGTGATATCGGTAATGCCCCATGGCTGTATGCCCGGTGGAATTGTGGCTGCCATGTCCGAGAAGTTCAGTGCCTTGTATCGCAAGCCCTGGATCAATCTCACCTATGACGGCTTTGTGGAAAGCACCAACCTCACGAGAATCAATAATTTTGCTGAGGTCATCAGATTTTGCAGCCAGGAAGGAAAGAAGGGCACTTAATAGTTGCCTGATAACTTTGTAACACATTGAATGTATATTCATCCTTTCCGGAGCCCGGTTTAACCTCCTTCAGAATATTAATAGCCGAGTTATGTTTTTAAGTTTTTCGGTTGGATTCTTGTGATTTAAATCGCAGGGTGACTTGATTTCTAAAAGATGATATACTAAAGGGATTATGTCTCGGTCTTATGTTTATCAATCACTGCGGGGCGTTGTAGAGCCTTTGCTCCTCTTCATTATAGGCGAATTATTGCCCATACATGGCTATGAGATTGCCAGAGAGCTGGAGCGCAGGAGTGAAGGCTATTTCAACCTTACAGCAAGCACCCTGTACTCGGCATTACGCCGTCTGGAGAGCAGAGGACTTGTGTCCAGTACGTGGGAGCAGATTTCTAAGCAAAAGCGCCGGTGTTATGAGTTGACCGAAAAGGGTCGTCAGATTCTGGCTGAAGAATTAGCTCAATGGCAGAAGTTTTTTGGGGCTACCGAGCGAATTATAGACAGCCAGTGAAGTGAAAATCCAAATCCTGGGTGCCCATTTAGCTGAGGTAAAAGGGGCACGGCTAACTTCTCTATTAATTGATGGTGTTTTGGCTGTAGATGCCGGCGGACTTACCTCCGCCCTTTCTCTGCCCGCACAAAAAAAGATAAGAACCGTTTTGCTTACCCATCACCACTTCGACCATACTCGCGATTTGGTGACTCTGGCTGCTAACGCCCGCTACTACTGGCGAAAGCAACTGGCGGTTTATGCCCCGAGGTACACGCTCGATATTGTCACTAGCTGCCTTCTCGATGGCAAAATATATGCCAATTTCTTGGAATATCCCAGTAAAGAGAAACCGACTCTTATGCTTGAGGCTATTGAGCCTTATAGCAGAAGAACCATTGCCGGTTATGATGTTTTGGCAGTACCGGTAGAGCATTCTGTACCTGCAGTTGGCTATCAAATAACCTCTTCGGAGGGTAAAACCCTGTTTTGCACTGGCGATACCACAGTGGGGGTATCTGATTGCTGGCAGCACGTTTCTCCTCAGCTGCTTATTACTGAAGTTTCCGGCCCCGATAAGTATGGAGACTGGCTCAAGAAGGCTGGCCATCTTTGTGCCGGATTTCTAAAAGAGGAGCTCATACAATTTCGCCGACTCAAGGGGTATTTACCTCGCGTCATTGTTATTCATATCGGGAATCCTTATGAGCAGGAGATTAAGGAAGAGGTAGGTCAAGTAGCTCAGGAACTGGAAGCCGACATAAGCCTGGGCTATGAAGACATGAAAATCACCCTGTAATCTCCACCCACGGAGTCACTGGTCCGCTTTTCTACGGGCAAGTATTTATGGCTCGTGCCTCAAGCTGGCGCCATGGCGCCAGCCTTTTTCTTCAGGGTACCTTGGGCAATTCAAGCTGGGCCTTCCTTACTTCTTCCTCAGGATAAGCATAATCCTGAAGTTTACCAGATAGGTAGGCATCATAGGCAGCCAGGTCGAAGTGCCCGTGTCCACTGTGAGCTATCAAGATGGTCTTTGATTTACCTTCTTTCTTACACTTGAGGGCTTCATCAATAGCTACCCTGATATTGTGACATGGCTCAGGGCCGCTGATAATGCCCTCGGTGCGGGCAAACTGTACCCCTGCCGCAAAGGCGGCAGTTTGAGGCACAGCTACAGCTTCAACCAAACCCAGTCTGTGGAGGTGACATATAGTAGGTGCCATGCCATGATAACGCAGCCCACCGGCATGAATTGGAGGCGGGACGAAGCCGTGACCCAGGGTGTACATTTTGATCAGGGGAGTCAGCCCGACCATGTCACCAAAATCATACGCATACAGTCCTTTGGTTATGCTAGGACAGCTTTGTGGCTCACAACAGATAATGCGCATGTCCTTCTTTTTGCCGCTAAACTTATCCCGGATCCAGGGGAAGAACTGCCCGGCGAAGTTTGAGCCACCGCCAACGTTACCCACGATAATATCAGGATAGGCGTCTGCCATCTCCATTTGCTTCCGGCATTCCTCCCCGATGATGGTCTGATGAAGCAGGACATGGTTAAGCACGCTGCCAATCGAATACCTATAGTCTGGACGGCTTGCCATGTACTCTATTGCCTCGCTAATAGCCAGGCCTAAACTACCAGGACAATCAGGCCATTTTTCCAGCATAGCTCGCCCTGACTTGGTCTCGGTGCTGGGGCTGGGGACGCAATTGGCCCCCCAGGTCTCCATGGCGATGCGGCGATATGGCTTTTGGTTATAGCTAATCCTGACCATAAACACCTTGATCTCTAGACCAAAGAATGCCCCCGCCAAACTCAGGGCGCTCCCCCACTGCCCGGCACCGGTCTCAGTGCTTAAGCCCTTGAGTCCTTG
>Ga0256868_10002009_pt1 | contig 10735 bp, 12 predicted proteins | sample RVTome_13_FD_187341 | JGI IMG/M metagenome (GOLD analysis project Ga0256868, IMG submission 187341) | Soil microbial communities from uranium-contaminated site in the Upper Colorado River Basin, Wyoming, United States - RVT92D227 HiSeq ... | reverse complement strand
CAAATTGAAGCAAATCGCGTTATTATTGAAGGTCCAGAAAAAACACTAGTAATAAATCAACCAGAAGTAATTTTAATGAAACAAATGGGGCAAGAAATTTATCAAATAGTTGGAGCTGCCGAAGAACTCGCTCCTGGAGAATTAATCATAGACAAAAAAGACGAATTCCAAGAACAGGAAGCAATTAATGAGACAGAGATTAATGAGGCAGAAATTAAACCTACTATAACTGAAAACGATATTATGTTGGTTGCCGCTCAATGTAATGTCGATCCTAAAGAAGCAGAAGCTGTATTAAAAGAATGCGAGGGAGATCTAGCTAAAGCTATTTTAATGATTAAAAATCGACCTTAATAATTTATTAAAATGTTAATTAAGAGGAAAAAATTAAGAAGTATTAACCATTCAAATTTATAAAATAGAATAATTTTGCGTAATAATAATGTCTAAAATAAAAAAAAAGCCAATCGATAGATCAACTACAACGGTAACTAAAAAGGACATAAATTTCGAAAAGATTCTTCAATTTGCCGGCTTATTTTTTCTTATTGCGTTTTCTTGGTTTATTGCTTATTGGATTTTTTTTGATGTTATTTTAAATAAAGAAGAAATTGTTACTGGAAGAATGCATGTAGCTTACTTGATTTTTACAGCTTATTCTGCTGTTTTCTGTTTTGCGTTGACCACAAAAATAAAAAAAAATAGAGACAGAAAAAAAACTATATTTGTGGATTGGTTGATAGCAGAATTTTTTTTCTGCATGTTTGCTATATTTGTTGTAGCAATTTATATTTGGTAAAACGATTTTTTAATTTTTTTTTTTTACTTGTAATCTTCTCTTGTAGGATTGAATACTTCTATTACATCGGTATCGTCTAGTACATGTGCTCCGTGTTTTTCGTAAGTATTAAAAACATAGCTATCACCTTCAATTGCTATAAATTCGTAAGTTTCTGTGAAAAGCTTAATTTTTCCTTTAATAACGTACCCTATTTGATGCGATATGTGATTATGTAAAGGTATTTCTGCTCCCTTTTTTAAATTAAAAAAGCACATCATCACGCTATCGTTATATGCTAATGTTTTACGATAAATTCCATCTAAAGCTTTTACAGCTTTAACAGAACTTTTATTTATAGGATTTTTAACCATAAGTAATACATAATATATAATACAAAATAAAAATTGCATACAATTGTTAATTATGAAAGAAAAGTTGTCTTTAGAAGATATTCAAAAGAATGTTGATAATTTTATAACTAATCACGGCGGATATTGGCCTCCATTATCCATGTTATCCGCTGTTATTGAAGAGGTTGGAGAATTAGCGCGCGAAATAAATCATTCAGAAGGTTTTAAACCAAAAAGAACGAACGAACCAGCATTAATAGGAGAAGAACTTGCAGATATTCTATTTGCAATTGTTTGTATAGCAAACTATTATAAAATAAATTTAAATGATGAATTTGAAAAAGTTTTAAAAAAATATTCGATTAGGGATTCAAATCGATTTCAATAACTCAATAGATAAACGCTATCAATTTTAAGTATTATTTATATTTTCCAGCTTTTAAAAAACATTCTTATAGTTATTTTTAGGAAAAAATAATAAGAACACATTATTAATTGATATTGATATGTTAAAAGATGGACTTACAAAGCAAGAAATATTGAACATATTAGAGCATAAATTATCTAGGGATTTATCGTACGAATCAGGATATATATTAGGCTCGATGTGCACTAAACCGCAAGCATTTGGTAGAGAAATTTACATTAAATATTTAGAAAAAAACTTGGGAGATCCAGGTTTATTTCCTGGTTCTGCGGAATTAGAAAACGAGTTAGTAAATGAAATTGGCGAGCTTTTTGGATCTCATAATGTTATTGGATCTTTTACTACAGGAGGTTCTGAAGCTAATATAATTGCTATGCGAATAGCAAAAAAAATCAGATCTGATATTAAAGATCCTGAAATTGTTGTGCCCTCATCAGCGCATATGTCTTTTGATAAAGGTGCAGATCTTTTAGGGATAAAATTAAGAAAGGCAAGGTTAAACGATAATTACGAGTTAGATTTAAATCATTTTAAATCTCTTATTAACGAAAATACGTGCGGAGTAGTAGGGATCGCAGGTACTACATCGCTAGGTTTAATTGATCCAATTAAAGAAATTGCTAAAATAATTGAAGATAGTAATATTTTTTTTCACATTGATGCTGCATTTGGAGGCTTTGTTCTTCCATTTCTTAAAGAATTGAATTACAAAGTACCTGATTGGGACTTTAATGTTAACGCAGTTAATTCTATAACAGCAGATCCTCATAAAATGGGACTTGGGATTATTCCTTGTGGAGGAATTTTTTTAAGAAAGAACGAAAAATTAGAAAAGGCTTTTTTTGAAATCCCATATCTCGCTGGAGGTACGTTTAAACATCTCCAATTTGTTGGAACTCGGCCCGGAGGTCCTGTAATTGCATTTTGGGCGATTATGAAATACCTTGGAAAAAAAGGTTTTATGGAAATTGTGGATAACTGTATGAAGAATACAGAATATTTATCAAGGAGAGTAGCTGAAATTAAAGGAATAAAATTAGCTGCAAAACCAATTTTAAATGTCGTTGGAATTACAACTGAAAGCGGAAACAGTATTTGTGAAATTGAAAAAGAATTAAGGAAGAAAAATTGGATGCTCGGTAATTTTGCTGATTTCAATTTAATTAGAATAGTAATAATGCCTCATATAACTAAATCTCATATATCAAAATTCTTAGACGATTTACAACTAATAATAAAGCAATTAAAAATATAATAAAAATTATTTTTCCAACTCGTTCCACGAACCCAAACCAACCAACACCACATTTTTACCTATTATTTTCGATATTTGTTCTGCTCTTTTTAAAATTAATTTATCTGTGATATTTTCTTTTTCAAAAATGAAAACTAAGTCCTTCTTAGTCCAATCTTCAGACTTTAATTGATTGATAATTCTTTCGCACTTTGATTTAATTCCTATTAAAATATTTTCAGAAAGAGAAGGATTAACAACTGTATAGTCTTCGGAAAATAAAGGGCCGCCGGAAACTATGATAAATCTGGGATCTATACCTACATTTTTTAATGCTTTTTTTGAAGAGTTTGCTGAGATTAAAAACAGGTTTTTTTGATTCGCCAACTCAATTATTTTTTCCTTTATAGATGCTGAAGGAGATGTTGCCATTGAATTTGCGTTTATTTGCAGATATTTCGAAAAAAAGGGATTAAGTTTGTTATGTAAAGTTTTTAACGACGATATAAATTGATTCTCGAGTTCTTCATTTAATTCGTAAGTTGGAACCGTTTTTCTAATTATTGTTTTTATATCTATTAAATTATCTATAGCTGATAAAAGAGTCTTAATATTTTCAATTTTAATTTTTTGACTCACTTCAATTTATACTTAATTTTATGTTATTAAGTTTAATAATATATTTATAGTCTAAAATTTATTTTATAATAAGTAGAAATGTAAAAAAAGCAGAGATTGAATATGGCTAAAGATAAAAAAAAAATTGGGATAAAAACTTCAAAATATTATACTAAAAATTGTACAGCTTGTGGCTCAAGTTACCCAAATTGGTTCACTAATTGCCCTAAATGTGGATTAAGATGGGACGAAGTAAAAGAATCTGCTAAAGAGGTAGAAGATATAAAGAAAACAATAAAAATCGTTGTAAAAATTACGGAAGAAGATTTCGACGAACCTATAAATTTAGTTCAATTAATATTTAGTGGTGATCAAGGGAAAAGTTGGTTCAAGACGAAAATGGCCATTGAATCAGATTATTTTATCGCTGAAATTGAAGATGTTCCCCATGGCACCGTTATAATTTATTATATTGAAGTTTTTCTGGCAAATGGAGAAAAATATATTGAAAATAACGAGGGAAAGTATTTTTATTATAAAGTAGGAGCTCCAATTGAAGAATCTGAAGAAGAACCGTCCGCATCTGACTCTAAAACAATACAAAATAATATAACATCTCAAAATCCAAATTCTTCAATATCTGAAGCAAGTAACCAGAAAATTTCTGTATTTGGTAAACTCCAAACTGAAATCGATCCAGATTTAAAGACATGCTCAAAATGTAATTCAAAAATTAAAAAAATGTGGAATACTTGTCCCTTTTGCGGTAATAAGGTATAATAATTTAATTTTATTAAATTAAAGTTAAAATTTAGATAGATTATTCTTGATATTTTTTCTGGATTTTAATAAGTTTATAGCTCTTGTAAAAAATAGTTTTTTAAAATGTTTTAATTCCTTAATTTATTAAAGAATTATTAGAGTTTACTTCCACATTTATTGCAAAAAGCATAATCAGACGATAAAATAGAACCACATTGATTGCAAATAATTATTTCTTTCTTTTTTTCGGGCTGAGATTGAGCTCGAAAATTTGGTTTTACCTTTTTTCCTATATCTTTAGATTGATCGCTACTAATATCTGCAACATTTGGAATAAAATTAAGAAATGGATTTTCTTTTGCTGCCACTTTCTCATCTGGTGAGAACGGTACAAACGCAGAAGTTGTTGAAATTGTTGGTTTCCTTTGATATAAAGTTGCAAATAGACTAGAAGATGACGCTTCGGCTTCCTCTGGAAGTTTTGCTTCAGTTGGTATTTCTAGTGTAGGAATTATCTCTTCCTCCTCTTTCTTCTTTTTCTTTTCCTTCTCTTTTTTGATTTTTTCTTTTTCTTCCTCTTTTTCTTTTCCAACTTTCTGCATTGCTTCCTTAATTTCTGCTGCTTTTTTCTTTTTTTCTTCTATTTTTTTCTCTTTTTCTTCTTTGGCTTTCTCTTTCTCTTCTTCTTTTTCTTTTCCAACTTTTTGTATTGCTTCCTTAATTTCTGCTGCTTTTTTCCTTTTTTCTTCTACTTTTTTCTCTTTCTCTTCTTTCTTTTTCTGTTTTTCGAGCTTCTTGAGTTCTTTTTTATCCATAATAGTTTCGGGCATATAATCTACTAACGAATCAGATTCAATCTTTGCAGGCTGGAATTCCTCGGGAGGAGTGACTGGTTCCGGTATATTTGATGCAAAAGGAATAGTTTTAGGTTTATACGAAGGCATTGAGGTTGTTTCTGAAATTGAAGGCGTTGCAACGAAGATTTGTTTTTTTTCTAGTTCTACTTCGGGTATTTCTACTTCGGGTACTTCTACTTCATTAGAAAGAATTTCCTCAGGCGTTTTGAACTCAAATTCTAAAGCCTTTTCCACAGGTGCTTTGGTTTTAGATTTTGAATCAATTTTAGATACTGGTTTTGGAATTGGAGTAGGAGCAAATTCAATTTCTGGTTCAAGTTCTATTTTAGGAACGGTTTTAGTCTCAATTTTTAGAGATGGCTCTGGAACGGGAGGCGCAGCAAATTCTATTTCTGGTTCAGGCTCTATTTCAGGTTCGGGTTCTATTTTAGGAACGGTTTTAGTCTCAATTTTTAGAGATGGCTCTGGAACGGGAGGCGCAGCAAATTCTATTTCTGGTTCAGGTTCTATTTTAGGAACAGGTTTGACCTCTACTTTCATGGTTGGTTCTGGACCGATAACTGCTGGAGCTTTTGTAGCTGTAAGAATATCTCCTGGATTAAAAACAATTGCATTACTTACTAATTGATCAGGAACTCCTGCTCCCACCATTAGACAAGCAAGAATATAAAAACAATCTCCAACCCCTTCTCCTGTTTTAGCAGAAGTTTCCATGTAATATAAATTAAAATTTTTTGTAAATTCGTTTATCTCTTCAATTGATACTGCTCGAGTATCTACTAAATCGCTTTTATTTCCAACTAAAAGTAATGGAATATCGCTTTTTACATTTGCTCTGATTTCTTCGATCCATTGCGGTAAATGCTCGAAACTTTCGTAGAAAGTAAGATCAAATATTAATAATGCACCTAACGATCCTCGATAATACATTGGTCTGATGGACGAGAACCTTTCTTGGCCCCCTGTATCCCATATCTGTAACTTGACTTTTATCGGCCCTTCTTCAGTATCTATTGAGATGGTTTTTACGTGGAAATCTACTCCAATCGTCATTTTGTAATCCTCTGTGAAAAAACCCTTCGAGAACCTTAGGGTTATAGCAGTTTTACCAACGCCGCCATCGCCAACGACGATACTCTTGAACAAATAATCGTATTCGTCTGCCATTTAAAGTCCACTATAAATAATGCAAATTAATTATTTTAATTTATATAAATTATTATTCTTATAAGATATAACTATTAATATAAATTTATAATTTTATTTATACCGAAAAAGTATAAAGTTGAATTCGTCAAAAAGAAATTGTTTTCATTAGTTAATTAACTAAAATGAATAGAAATATAATTCTCATTTAATACAAATTTTCACATTTATTTTAAAATTAGTTTAAATTTTTATTTTCACAAAATTTTTCAAAATCATAGAGTTATTCTTATTATGGCTTTACAAAAAATGACCTGTAAAAAGTTAATAGAAAAGAAACAAAAAGGCGAAAAAATCGTCACTATTACGTCGTATGATTATGCCTTTGCCAAGATCGTTGATGAATGTGATATTGATTTAATTCTAGTAGGAGATTCTCTTTCAATGGTAATGCTCGGTTATAAAAACACTTTATCAGTTACAATGGATGAGATGATTCATCACACTAAAGCAGTAACTCGAGGTGTATCAAACGCTTTAATTGTTGGTGATATGCCGTTTCTTTCGTATAAAGTTGATATCGTTGAAGCAGTTAAAAACGCAGGAAGATTTATCCAAGAAGGGGGTGCTGAAGCTGTAAAAATAGAGGGAGGCACCGAAGTTTGTCCAATTATAAAAGCTATGATTAATGCTGATATTGAAGTTATGGGGCACATAGGTCTTACGCCACAAGCTATATATCGATTTGGAGGATTTTTAGTTCAAGGAAAAACTGTTGAGGCTGCAAAGAAATTAATTATAGATGCCATTAATTTACAAGAGTCAGGAGTTTTTTCTATTGTATTAGAAAGTATTCCGTGGCAAATTGCAAAACTAATAACAGAAATACTTAATATTCCAACTATTGGAATCGGTGCAGGTAAATATTGTGATGGTCAAATTTTAGTAATACATGATATGCTAGGTTTATTTACTGAATTTAAACCAAAATTCCTGAAATATTTTGGTAATATTGGTGAATCTATAAAAAATGCTATTAAAAATTACAAAAACGAAGTTGAAAAAGAAGTCTATCCTAGTATTGAGTATTCGTACGAGTACCCTACAGATGATTTGAATTATCTCAACGAATGGTTTAAGAAAGCAAATCTGAAAGAAGAAGCGCTAAAGTTAAAGAATAAATTGAACCTATAATAAATTTTTTTTGCTTATACCATTTTCTTTATATATAATACTTTAATCTTTCGTTTTTTTCGTGTTTTGTGGATATTTCTATTTTTGAAATGAAGCCAAGGGAGAGATTTGAACTCTCGTTGATCAACTCTGCAGGCTGACGCTTTCGGCACAAATTTAAAAATTAATACAACCGGGCTAAGCGACCTTGGCAATAATAAATTTTTGTTGCAAAAAAAAATTATCTAAGCTAAAAAAAATAAGCTAATATTAAATTTTAATTTTATGATTAAAATCATTTAAATGAAGATGTTAAATCGTTTTTAATGTTGTTTGCTTCGGTCTTGATTTTTTCTATCTTTTTTATGGGAACTGAAACGCTCAAATAAAATTGAACTGGTTTATTTTCAATTTCAACTTTAATTTTTTTTACGTATTCGATATCGTCTTTTACTAAAGATAATCTTTCGTCAATACTTACTTGGTTATCTGATAGTTTTTGAAAAAATTCTAAATTATCGTTGATTTTGTCGCTAATTGACTCTTCAAAATTTTTAGAGTCCATAATTTCGTAGGATTCTGAATAATAATCGGAAATAATTAATCCCGTATTAGTGTACAAAATAGCGTAGTTACAACCGTAATCTTTAACAATTTTTTCGGTTTTTTTATTAATTAATTCTAGATTCAGTAACTTGTTTAAAGAATAAGAAATTGCTTTTGATAACGAAGAAATATCGTAATAAGTTGTTTCAAAAAACTGGAATTTCATGTCTTTATTTTGATTTAAAATTAAATTTTTTATCATTTCAACACGATTTCTAAAATCCTTGTTCTCTTTGAATTTAGGATCAAATTTATGGAAGCAGATTAAAATTTCGTTGTCATATTTCATATCTTTATATATTTTGAGTAGATCTTGTAAATAATTGATTGATTCTTCAATTTTAATTTCGTCTTGGATATCGACGAAAAAATAGAGGTAATTCGTCTCTGTAAAATAGATTGGATTGTTAATGTAAATCTCTCTATATTTTCGTTGTCCACCCATATCCCAAAAATTTATAGTCCAACGATTTAAAAAATCGAAAGAACTATAATCGATCTTTATGGTGGGCTTTAAAGATTTTACTGTTTCGTAAAAATTGTATTTTTGTCTTAAGGCAATTAAAAAGCTCGTTTTCCCCGCGTTATCTAAACCAGCAATAACAATTTTTATTTCGTGCTCCAATTTAATCATTCCAGCAATTTTTAGTTAATTTTTTTTTTTATATTATTAATTCCAGCGTTTATATCTTATTTTAATCGATTACTCGTTTTAATTGTAATAATAGTTTTAATTCGTTTATTTAATGTTTTTTATTTCAGTAGATTTGATTTTTATATTAGTTTTTAATAAAGCTTTTTAGCAAAAGGTTCATATACATATTTTAACTATTGAAAAAGGAAAAAGATATTTATGAAACCTAGCGACATCGATTTTTACAAATTAGGATTTGAATTTATGGAAACTAAAACAATGTTCGTTTCAGATTACAAAAATGGAAAATGGGACGAAGGGAAATTAGTACCCTTCTCTAATTTTGAAATCTCCCCCGGAGCATGCGTTTTAAACTATGGACAAGGAATTTTTGAAGGTTTAAAGGCTCTCCGTACTAAGAAAAGCGAAATAGTTTTATTTAGACCCGAAGAAAACGCCAAAAGAATGAACGACAGTGCCGAAAGATTGCTTATGCCTCAATATGATGTTAAAAAATTCGTTGAAACCGTGAAAAAAGTAGTTTTAGCGAACGAAGACTACATTCCACCGAACGATAGCGGTGGAGCTTTATATATCCGTCCTTTAATGATGGGCAATGGCCCAATATTAGGCGTAGCCCCTGCGCTTGATTACAAATTTATAATATTCGTTGTCCCCGTAGGACCGTATTTTCCAACGGGTTTTAAAGGAATTGATTTAGAAATATCCAAAAAGTACACGCGTGCTGCACCAGGAGGCTCAGGCTTTGCAAAAACGATATGCAACTACGCTCCAACTATGAAACCGGCTAAAGAAACAAAACAAAAAGGATACGCACAAGTGATATATTTAGACGCTGTTAAAATGGAATATATTGACGAAGTGGGAACAGCAAACTTTTTTGCCGTTATTAAAGGAAAGATCGCAACTCCTAAAGCGATTGGAACTATTCTTCCGGGAGTAACGCGAAAATCTGTCTTAGAAATAGCCGAAAAGAAATTAAATATAGAAGTAGAAGAAAGAAACGTTTCATACAAAGAATTATTCAAAAATACTTGTACTGAGGCGTTTTGTACGGGTACTGCTGCGGTTATAACTCCAATTAGATCCGTAAGTATAGAGAATAAGAAAAAAGTATGGAACGAAGCAGGAGATCCAGGAGTGATAACTAAAAAATTGTACGATTTATTAGCAGGAATCCAATACGCGGACATTGAAGATGAATATGGATGGGTTGTTAAAGTTAAATGAAAGTTTTTTTTTCTTTTAATACCTTTTTTTAAAGCGTTTATAACTAAAAATATTTTATTTTTTGCGGAATAATGTAATTATAAGCGGGATCAACCAACCGAGTACAGCAAAAAGAAGTATCCACTCAAAAAAAGGTTCGAGCTGTATAAAATTAAATAAAACGACGAGGTAAACAAGGCTCATCGAAAAGGGGCCCAGAATACCATATATACCAATTATTTTTGGAATTTTTGTGTCATATAAAACGATTAACCATCCCATAAAGAAAGCGCCTAAAACAAAACCTGCAAATGCTAATACAGACGATATATTATGTAATCCAAAATAGTTTCGATCTTCCGAAAAAATACCCACCATAATGTATCCAATGTTTCCAATTATGCTAAATAAAAAAGCATAGCTTCCTAAGCGAAATTTTAAACGAGAAAGGGAATTAATATCTTTTTTTTCGGGCAGTGGTGCTAAAATCTTTTCCATATAAAAACTAAACGGTATCGTAAAAATACCCGCAATTATACCAGCTAGATCGTATAAATAAGGCGCTGGACTATAACGAATACTTCCTAAATCGCTTATGTTATGCAGCCAAATGTTAAAACTTTCTGGACCAAAGAGAAAAGCAATAATTACTGCTATAACTAATAATGGTATGTATAAAGAAAACCCAATAATTACGGAAATTCGAACTATTTTAAAATTAATTATTTTATTGTAAAGAATTGCTCGAATTTTATTTATAGTTTGTCTGAGCGTAATAATTTATTTTGTTTTTGATTATTTTTAAAAATAATGTATATTTAAAATAAAATTTTAATTATTATGATTTTTAAAACAGTAAAAAAAAACAAAACTAAACGATTAATTGCACGAATTTACATCGCAGATACATTTTCTAT
>Ga0256868_10002007_pt1 | contig 10738 bp, 8 predicted proteins | sample RVTome_13_FD_187341 | JGI IMG/M metagenome (GOLD analysis project Ga0256868, IMG submission 187341) | Soil microbial communities from uranium-contaminated site in the Upper Colorado River Basin, Wyoming, United States - RVT92D227 HiSeq ... | reverse complement strand
AGGAGAAAGATTATGCTTCTTAAACTCATTGAACTCCAATTCCAGAAGTGCATGCCGTTGGGCTATTTCTTTATTTCGATCTGTCAATTTCGAAATCACCACCGAGAAATGGAGGACAATGAGGAGGAGAAAGAGAAAGGCGATCATGACCACCGCTGATAAATAATATAGACCTGTAATCTGAGCAAAAAATTTGGAAAGGAAAAACTCTGGCCATAAGCTGAATATGAAAATAGCAACTCCTGTAAAAAGCCACAAGATAGAGTATTCTTCCCGAAGCCTTTCCTTTCTAATCAGCTCGAAGGTGATCAAAAGTAGAATGATACTTAGCGCGCCAATAACAATCTGAATCTGTATTAACATCTTTCTCTCTCCTCTCTTAAAGGGATCCTCTTCTTGAAACAATCCACAAATATCGCCAGGAGAACTTTCACCATATAGTAGACAGACCTGATCTTCGTAATGGAAGACTCACCAGAATATCTCGGGTTCATACTCACAGGAACCTCTCCCATTTTCAAACCACACCGGTTAATCAAAACCAAAGCCTCTGGTTCCGGGTAATCCTGTGGATAATCAGACGCAAATAACTTAATCGCCTTTCGATTGGCAGCCCTGAACCCTGAGGTAGGATCGGTTACCTTTTGTCTCAATATCACCGAAATCACTTTTGAAAAGACAGAAATCCCCACCCTTCTCATCATCGATGCTTTATACTCCGCTGAATCAGCTATAAAACGTGAACCAATAGCCATATCCCACTGCCTTTCTTCCAAGGTCCGAAGAAGCTTGGGTATCTCTTTCGGGTCATGCTGGCCATCCCCATCCACCTGAATGGCAATGTCATAGCCTTTCTCATTGGCGTATTTGTAACCAGCCTGCATTGCCCCGCCAATCCCCAGATTAAAAGGGAGTTCTAAAACGACAGCCCCTTTCTCCTTGGCTCTTTCAGAAGTGAGATCTGTAGATCCATCATTCACCACCAGGATATCCACCTGAGGCAGATGGTTCCTAACCTCCTCTATCACCTTCTCTATAGAACCCTCTTCATTATATGCAGGAATGATGACTAAAACTTTTTTCTTCATTTTTGTTAAGACGATACGATTTTATCAAATTAATAAAAAGTAGGGATTGCCTTCAAAAGCTCCCAACAATTGGAGCACTTCTACCAAGTGGCCACCTGGAGAGCAAATAAGCCCAATTTTCTTATCCCTTTTCATTGACCCTTTCTGACCCTTTCGATCAAACTGAGTCATGGTCTTGGTTTCCAAGAGGTGAAGCACCTCAGGGTTTGTAAAAGAATCATCAGTTGAATCCGTCGCTTTCTCAGCCATGCCCCAAGCGTCCAGTTAAGGACAAGGGAGAAAAGAGAGGCTTTGTAAGCCACCCCATGAAGATCATTGAAATGCTTATGGATGTAGTGCAAGTAAGCCTCCACAAAATAGAGCTGGGTCAATGGGTTCTGATAAGCGCTCCGTCCCGCAAAATGGATCATTGAGGCCTCTGAGATCAAAAAAGCGTGGTATCCACCCTGTGCGATACGGAGACCAAAGTCAGCATCTTCACAGTATAAAAAATATCGCTCATCGAACCCTCCCATTTTCTTGAAGAAATTTAACCGAGTGATGAAACAGGTTCCTGTGATATAACCGTTGTATTTGATCGAATCGATCGTTTCACTTTGATTCCATATATCTAATAGATAGCGCCTTGGTTTTTTTAACTGCCTGCCCCTTAACAGGAGGGAGATCGGATATTTTATTATATTTACGATATGGGGCAGCGATCGGCAAGAGGGATTGCTTTTTCCCGATCCATCAACGGTGTGAGGCCCAGCAATACAATCCATCGGATATTTTCCTAAGAAATCTAACAAAATCTTTAAGGTCTCTGGATAAAGCTGGGTATCAGGGTTCAGGATACACAGATAGTGTCCAGCGGCCATGCTCGCACCTTGGTTCACCCCTCGAGCAAACCCCTCATTTTTTTTGTTTTCAATCATAATGGCGTCGGGGAACTCAGCCCGAACCAGGTCAGAAATGCCGTCCTCTGAAGCGTTATCCACGATAATGATTTCAAGTGAAAGTCCTTGGGCCGCCTCATGGATGGATCGGATACATCGCAGAATAAACTCCTTGGATTTATAAGTCACGATGACCACACTGAGGTCAACCAAATTTTTGACTGTCATGAGCCTCTCTCATTTATCTGTCTATTCCCTTCACTCTATCTCCATTCTATCTTTGCCTTTTTAAAAACATTCTCGACAATTTCGATATTTTTCTCCCAGTTAAACCGCTCGACCACCTTTCTTCTTCCATTTTCCCCCATTTCTTTACAGAGATCGGGATGGTTCAGGAGATAAAGCATCTTTGAGGTGAGTTGTTCTACATCTCCAAACTCAACTAACAAACCATCTCTACCCTCTTCGATTACCTCTGGAATGGCTCCGACCTTAGCACCGATCACAGGTTTGCCACATCTCCAGGCCTCCAGATAGACGATCCCGAAAGAGTCATATCTGGATGGCAGTACGAAGATGTCACAGGCGGCAAAGGCGTCTCTCTTTTCTTCTTCGTTGAGATATCCAAGATCGAGCAGATTCGATTCATCGAGCATGCGTTTCTTCTTTCTCCACATCCTTGTAGGCAATCCGATACTCACCAAGACCAGGTCCTCCATCTTTTGCCTGAGCCTCTGCACGGCATTTAAAAGGTGAAGGATCCCTTTATCATATCCTTTCGGCCCTGCAAAGAGGATAATTTTTTTCCCCTTCAGTCTGTATTTCCTCCGGAATCTCTCTCCATCAGCGTTTTCCCATTCATTTGGATCGATTCCCATCGGAATCAGATGGATTTTAGAAGGGTCAATTCCCATCCTGATCATTCTCTCTTTTTCATAATGGGTACATGCGATGACGGACGTTGCGTCTTGAAGGACTTTCCAGAGAAGTGGGTTCTTGAATCTTGGATCTTCAAAGTGAATAAATGGCGAACAGACAAAAGGTATCCTTAGGGCCTTGCACGCTCTCCAAACGAGGTAGACAAGGGCATAGGGGGAGGGGGTGACGTGGATTACTTCATATTTCTCATTTCTGAATTCTTTCTTCAGATTTGATAGGTAAGGTCCGAAAGAGAGAAGGGATACGAGGTCTCCAATCGCATTAGGCAGAAGATGTCCATCTACCTGTTTCAATAAATACATGGTTAAAGTGATCTGCCATCGGGCTTTCAGCCTTTTGACTCTCACCCCATTAATCATCTCTTCCTTTACCGATGAGTATTTTCCGAATAGAGGGTCGACCCATCCTCTGCCTGTTATGGCGTTGGCAGTCAGGACCGTGAGGAGATGTCCTTTTCTTGCAAGCCTGTTTGAGATATCTTGAACATATTTCGAGCTACCGAAAAGTGTCCCCGGAGAATAAATAGGAGTGATATGACAAATGTTCATGTTATTTTATATACTGATTCATCTATGGTTTTGTCAAGAATCCGGCTTTTGAGTGAGATGGTTGAGAATGTGACACAGTCCGAGATGGCAAGTGATCCCTACAGACTGGTACGATAAACTTCATTAAAGGCATCAAGGGTGTTCTTAGCACATCTTTCCCATGTAAACAATTTAGCCCTCTCTATCCCCTTTTTAATACATTGGGTCCTTAACTCCTCGTCAGAAAGTATCCGCCAGATTCCGTCCGCAAGCTCATCCACTGAATAAGGATTGATTAGGATCGCTGCATCACCTGCAACTTCGGGTAACGAAGAAACATTCGATGTCACAACAGGGACGCCACAAGCCATTGCTTCAACCACTGGCAGCCCAAACCCTTCATAAAGGGAAGGATAGACAAATGCTGAAGCGCCATTATAAAGGAAAGGTATTAATTCGTTTGGAATAAAACCTGAAAAAATAATCTCTTTCTCTACACCCAAAGAAACAACTTTATCGAAAATGGATTGATAGCCCCATCCTTTTATGCCAGAGATGACCAATTTTACATTGATCTGTTTTTCTTTTTTCAATTGAATGAAAGCTTCTATTAGCCTCTCTACATTCTTTCTGGGCTCCAAAGTACCTAAATAAAGGATATATGGGTAATCAATCCCAATTCCTCTCAATCTACTCTTTAGAATTCTAACATCTTCAATTTTTCGGAATTCATCCCCTACTCCGCAATAAATTGTCCTTATTTTATCTTTAGGGATATGAAGGTATTTCATAATATCCGTTTTCGTGTTCTCAGAGATAGCAATAATGAGAGAGGCATTCTCCTTAAAGTAATGAAACGCCTTCTCTTGATGTTCAACAACTTTTCTTTTATGAAACTGTGGGAAAAGGATCGTTGTCAGATCAAATATCGTCCCAACAATACTGCATCGAATGGGCAAAAGAAATATTCCCGGGGTCCAAAAAACATCCCAACGACTCAAATATCTTTTTGAAATAAGAGTTCTACCCCCCAGACTTGATAGAATAGCGAACAACCATTTTCGATATTGTTCTTTTATGACAAAACCTTTATAATTCAATCCCTCAAAATTTTCCTTGGTCTTCTTCGTTAAGAAGGGAAAAAGCAGAAATTCCCTTCCTTCATTGAGTTTTAAAATATTCCGCACCAAATTAATTGTGTAAGATCTGACCCCCACACTCTCTATGAGCAATGGGCCTATGTCCAATATAGTCTTCATTTATCTTTGAAAAAACCAGGTCTTTATTGTAGACAATTCCCTATGAGAATAAAGTCCGGTTGTGAACAGACTAACGATGTAAAGCACCACTGCTCCAGATAGAATGAGAAAGAGGTTCCATCCTTGAAGCCAATGAATAAAAAGACCCATAAGCCCTAAAGAGAAGATAATTTTTAACAAGGAGGTATCAAAAATTGGGGCTTCCCAGTAATACTTTAATACGTGATATTGGATGATCAGGTTTACCCCCTCCGTCGCCAGAGATGCAATGGCTGCCCCCACATATCCATAATAGGGTATTAAAATAAAATTCAAAGCTAAATTCAATACAGTGTTGAAACCGCAGATGATGGCCAATTGTTTTTGTTTCTCAACGGCAATCAGACAACTCCCTGTAAAGTTGGTTAGAAAGATGATGGGCGTCAACCAGATCAATATTTTCAAAACTTCTTCCGATTCAGAAAACTCAGCCCCGTAAATGAGCGATATGATCTCCTTGTTCAATAACATCCCACCCAAGGCAATAGGCAGTCCTAAAGTGATCAAGAATTTAAAAACACTTTTGTAAATAGGAAACGCCTTTTCTTTGCTGATCCTGTTTTCTCTTGAAATGATGGGGAATGTTGCAAGAACGAGACTATTCGAGATGATCAAGAAGGTCATGACGATCACATCAACCGCTCCGTAGATTCCTGTTGCTTCTGCTCCCTTCCATTTGAGTAGCAAAATCTTATTGATCTGCAAGTAGAAAGTTGTGAAAGCCATGGTGAGTGCAATGGGAAAACTATCTCTAATAATAGGCCAGAAACTTGCAACTCTTTCTTTAAGAGCAAGTCGAAAAAAATTCCTCTCAACCAATGCCCAGCTTCCAATGAGATTCAGTAGACTGAAAAAAAGAAGGACAATTGAAATCCAGATGAGTCCCAATCCAGCGTGAGTAGTCAAAAAGATGGTGATAAGGAGGCCCGACCGGAGAATTAGATTAAAAAACGTTTCATACTCGGCTTTTTCAAAGGCGATAAAAACCGATCGGAATGAATTGGAGAGGTAATTGAAAGCTGTTGAAATACCAAGGACGAAAATAAGAAAGGCTTCTAAAGTTTTTCCCTCAAAGAGTAATAGATAAAATGATAGCAACAATATCCCGGCAAGGCAGGAGAGGATTTGAAATTTAAATTTAGAGGAGAAGATGGTTGAAGCCATGGATCTATTCGCTGCCACATCCCTGGTAATCAATCTTCCGAGGCCAAAGTCCCAGAAAAATGTGAAAAGATTAGCAAAAGAGAGGGCGTAGATAAGTCTCCCATAGTCCGCCTTTCCCAAGAATCTTGCTAATAGGATGGCCATAAAAAAGTACAATACTTTTTCCATTATCTGAGATGAAACAAGGAAGATAGAATTTCTACCGATCGATTTAAAGGATGACATACTTTTTTTCTATTTTATGATGACCAGAAGATTTTCCCAAGGGCAGGACCAAGATCTCTCGTTTCATGTCTTACCCCCATAAGATAAGGGTTCCAGGTTCGGCTCACTTCGATCTTGAGAAAAATTTCAGGGGCTTCCATATTTTGGATTGGATACTGCAGCGTATGCCAATCATTATCTTTAAAGTCTAAATGATCGATAATTCTCCTATTAACAAAAATCTTGGCCTTGACCGGATGTTTCTTAATATCCGGGTTCCCAAACCGAATAGGAATATTTATCCATTTGCCTTTCACCTCAAGAGGGATCATTACTACCTTCTCACCCCATCGGTACTCTATTTCCTTTTCCTTGAATTCTTCTGGATATAGTCCTATGCTTTTTTCTGGTAAAAAAGAAATTTGATACCTCTGGTAAATCTGTAAGGGAATGGTCAGGAGAGAGATTAATGATAGTACGATAAATATCTTTTTGTCGGATGATCTTCGACGATTTTGTTCAATCTTGTTTTCTTCTTCATCAACGAAAAGAAGCCCTATTAACAACCAAAACATCAATTGCATCTCAATGTTCCAAAGATGGTTGTCCCCGAAAAAGGTCAAAACAAAACCTATGATACCAAACCATAATCCCATCTTAATGAAATTTTGTTTCCCTCTTATTATTTGAAATCCTTTGGTAAAAATCTTTCCTAAAATCCATAAAAAGGCAAAAAGCCCTATCAATCCCAACTCTGAAGCGAGTAGAAGGAAATAGTTGTGTGGAGTGAAAACTAGGAATTTATCCCAGGGGAGTCCAGAAGAATATCTTTGCAATAAGAAATTAAACCTCCCAACCCCTACTCCGAATAGGGGGAAATCTTCCACTATACAAATAGTGTCCTTCCAAAGAGGTAATCGAACGTCCAATTTTTGTTCAATGGGAATTCGCCAATTCAGGTCTGCACTAAGCAACTCCAAGACGTTTCCCTTCCATATAATATAGATATAAAAAGAGGGAAAAATAATAATGAAGGAGGCGACAACGATATAGATTCTTTTCCAATTTACAATCTTTACAGGAGATTTTCCCCCTCTTTCTTTTATAAAGGAAAAGGGGAAATAGATTCCCATGAAAATTAAAAGGGTGGCAAAGGCAATCCATGAATTTTTAGACCTGCTAAGGATTAAGGAAATGATGGAAAGTATAGCAAAGATCGAAAGAGATATTCTTTTGAAGAAAGGTTTATTGATTCCATAAAGGATTCCTAAAGGGAAAGTTAATATGAGATAGCCTCCTAAGAGGTTGCAATTGTCAAACATCGAGAACATCCTCGTCGGCGATCTCTCATAACCAAGGATTCCTCCAAAATATTGAATGAATCCTAAAATAATCACGATCCCCCATCCCAAGGTCAATAGGAAGTATACCCGGTTCAAAATCTTTTCCTTTTTAATAAAATTCGTAACTAAGAAAAAAAGTAAAACCCCTTCTAACATCGTAAAAGTAGAGGTGAAGATATAAGAATAATAATCGTATGGGTTGCGAATAAAAAGCATCCTTTTCAATACACTCAGGATCTTTTCTTTATAAAAGAAGTCGAGAGGGTAATGGGTCGTGAAGTTTGACAAAAATGAACTGATCACAACAAAAGAAAAGATAAGAATTGGTAAATCGATCGGACTTTTAAAAAGGATAACCTCTTTTTTATTGATGATGACTTTAATAAGGCAAGCCATTAGAAGGCACAAAAAGATCAATTCAGAAGGAGAAAAGAGGGGAAGATGGAGAAGCCTTGGAGCTTGGTTCAAAAGAGGAAGGGTCAACACAAAGATATAAATGGCATATTCCAGAAAGAAAAAGGCAAAAAGGACGATCAATATAAATCCGAAAAAAGTAAAGGGGTTCTTCGAAAAGACGGAGAAGTAAAAAAGAAAATAACCGATTAAAGCAAATAAGAAAAGAGCAATTCCCTTGCCAAAAAGAGGTAGTATCTTAATTTTTATCTCTTTCAAAACATCCACCTAAGCGATCACTTAACCTTTTGGATATTATTCCCAACAAAAAAAATAAAAGCAAGAAAATATCATCTTTCTTGCTTTTATAGAAAACTCTGAATTTACCAGTTCTCTCTTCTGATGAAGCAGTCGGTGCGAAGCTCCTTTCAATCTCCTCAATCTGTTGGATGGAGGTAATTATTTTGAGCAGTCATAATATTCACGAAGTGTCGCACCGGCTTGAATACTGGAACACCACCAGAGAAATCGGATCTGGTCTGGCATTCTCGATGGGACATACTTGAAATTGTGAAGCGCTTTCTTTTCATATCGCACCTCTGAGTTTCGCCCAGGCTAAACCTAAATATTCATAGAAAGCCCTTTCAGCCTTGGAAATCCCAGCGCCACTTGGGTAGAACATACCTGGACTTATTTTTTGAAATTCTTTTACTAAGTGGTCTGTCGGTGCCGGGATAGGATGCATACCTACCCTTTTAAAGAGGGCGATGGAACGTGGCATGTGGGAAGCCGAAGTTATCAAGATAAACCGTTCTTGACCAACGATCTCTTGAATCAAACGAGCTTCATCCTCTGTATCCTTAGAAATGTCTTCGAGGATTAAATCTTCTTTTTTTACCCCTATGGCAATAGCAACCTCCGCCAAAACTTGCGCATTTGATATTTTTTCAAAAGGGCTTCCTCCCGAGAGGATGAGCTTACTTTTGGGTAGTCCATTATAAATACGAATACCTTCTACAAGACGAACGAGGGAGTTTTTAGAAATTTGGCTGGTAATAGGAAGTTTTGGGTCAGAGGTATGTCCCCCACCGAGAACCACGATCCATTTTACGTTCTGGATATTTTCCAGACTAAGCAGGGGCGGATACTGATATTCCAAGGGTCGGAGAAGCATATCTGGAAAAACGTCAAAGCTTAAAACGCAAAGGAATATGATACCGATTAAAACAACAATTTTCCCAGTCTTTTGCCTTCGAGTCAATGAGAGAAGAAATAATCCCAAAAGGAATATTACGAGGATAAGTGTTACAGGAAAAAATAGGGGAGCTACTATTTTTTTCAGTAAAAACATCCTTCAAACCTACCCATCGGTCCTCTATCAGAATAGTGGCACATTTCGTTTGACCAGAATTGCAAAAATTGACTGAAAAATGTAGTCAAATTTCCAACAATAAAATATGAAATTTAGAAATTAGGAAGATATGAAGTTGAGTTAACATTAAAAACAGAACTTGTCGGCATTTTTCTCCATCGCATTGATCATTGATATGATTCCTTCATACTCATTGTCAAGTTCGTCAAATAATGCCTTTCCAATATAATTGCAGGCCAAAGAGAACTCTAACCAACTCTGTGTCTCAGATGCCTCCTGCATTGAATCCGTCAATTTGTTCTTAAATACTGCTGCGTACTTTCTCTTACGCCACGCCTCTGCAAGATTAGCGCAAACTGCTCTTGAAGACCTCCTAATCTGATCTACAAGAGAATATTTTTCTTCAACAGGAAAGCTCTTTGTAATCTGGTAAATACGCATCGCAGCTCCAAATGCCTTTTGATATACCTCCAGATCCCTATAGTGTTTTTGCGTCTTCTTCCTTTCCATTTCAACTTCTCATCTTCTAAACTTCACAACTTCATGTATTAGTTGCCTTTCCATCTAATCCTCACAACTTCATAACTTTTTATCTTCTTGTTTTTCATATCTTCTTAACTTCTCAACTTCTTATCTTCCCATCCTCTTCCCTTCATATCTTCAAATCTTCCCATCTTCATATTTTCTTACCTTCATTTTTCTTCGGGGAGGTTGTATGGTTCATACTCCGGTAAAATCTCCTTAAATTTCCTCTTAATGCCCATAGCATCCTGTCTTCCCGCCAGCACTGTCAATTCGTCGATCTTGGCTTTTAGCCAGTTAAGATCACATGGTGCTTTACGAAGGACGGATATTTTTTCATGTCCGGTTGGGAAAACGCCTTCCCCTTCGGTGATGAGTTCTTCATAGAGCTTTTCTCCAGGACGAAGGCCAATGAACTTAATCTCTATATCTTCATCTGGCTCAAAGCCAGAGAGTCGGATGAGATCCCGTGCCAGATCAAGGATCTTTATAGGTGATCCCATATCCAAAATAAAGATCTCTCCGCCTTCTCCCATTGAACCAGCTTGGAGAATGAGCTGAGATGCCTCAGGGATAGTCATAAAGTATCGGGTAACCTCTGGATGGGTGACGGTAACAGGGCCTCCTCTCTCTATCTGCCTTTTAAACAACGGAATGACACTTCCAGAGCTCCCGATCACGTTCCCAAATCGCACCGACATGAATCGGGTTGGATTAAAGCTTTTACTGTAGCATTGGGTAAGAAGTTCGGCGACCCTTTTCGAAGCCCCCATGACATTTGATGGCCGCACGGCCTTATCCGTAGAGACCAAAACGAAGCGATCGACTTCGAATTCTTTAGCTACATCAAGAAGACTATGTGTTCCTTTAATATTGGTGAATATGGTCTCCCATGGATTAAGCTCCATGATGGGAACATGCTTGTAGGCGGCTGCGTGGAAAACCACATCAGGTCGGTATTTCAAAAAAACTCTCTTTAAAACCGACTGGTGCAGCACATTACCCAAAAC
>Ga0256868_10002006_pt1 | contig 10738 bp, 10 predicted proteins | sample RVTome_13_FD_187341 | JGI IMG/M metagenome (GOLD analysis project Ga0256868, IMG submission 187341) | Soil microbial communities from uranium-contaminated site in the Upper Colorado River Basin, Wyoming, United States - RVT92D227 HiSeq ... | reverse complement strand
GTATGGCCTTTAGTGCCGTACCCATCGAGGTGAAAAAAATAGTGCGGTCGGTTGTTAGTATTTTAAAAATTCCTGTAATAGCCAAGCTCAGCCCCAATCAGGATAATCTGATTGAGGCCGCTGCTGCGGCAAAAAGGGGAGGTGCGCAGGCAGTATCGGTAATTAATACTGTGGTGGGCATGGCTGTAAATATTGAAACATTCAGACCCCGGTTAGGAAACGTCCTGGGAGGCCTTTCGGGACCGGCAATAAAGCCTATCGCTCTGGCAAAAGTCTACTTACTGGCAAAAGAAAAAATCCTGCCTGTTATCGGAATGGGCGGTATTTTTAGCTGGGAAGATGCTCTGGAGTTTCTGGTAGCAGGCGCCAGTGCAGTTGGAATTGGTACCGCAAATTTTGTACAATATGATATAGGAAAAAAGATAATAGAGGGCTTGAGGAATTATCTTGAAGAGAAAAAAATTTATGATATTAATGAGGTGATTGGAAGGTTAAGGGCTTGAAAGATAAAAAATTATCCCTGAAGGACAGATTGATTATAAGTGTGGATCAAAGTAAGAAAATTGATGTAATAAGTTTATGTAAAAAGATTCAAGGGAGGGTATCGACTTTAAAATTAGGCCTGGAATTGATATATAGCTTAGGGCCTGCTGTGATTGGTACCGTAAAAAGTTTTGGTTATAAAGTGATGCTTGACGCAAAGCTCATGGACATACCCAATACAATAAAGGGTGCCGTTGAAGCTATCGGAGATCTTGATGTAAACATGGTGACCATACATACCCTTGGCGGAAGGCGGATGCTGGAAATAGCGCGGGAAACATTGGAAAAGCAGGCAAAAAAAAGAGCAAAATTCAGGCCGCTTCTTTTTGGAGTTACCATTCTTACCAGTCTTGATAATAAGGATCTTAAAACTTTAGGATTTAAGGAAGATTTTTCTCGTTCCGTCCTGGGTCTTGCGGGAGTTGCTCATGAATCGGGAATTGACGGAATAATATGTTCGCCGGATGAAGTTGAGGCGGTAAGGAAAAAGCTTGGCACTGATTTTTATATTGCAACACCCGGTATCAGGCTTCCGGAAGATTCAGCCGGGGATCAGAAAAGGATAAACACTCCCGAGGAGGCAGTGTCGAAAGGGGCGGACTTTATAATTGTGGGCCGTTCTATAACTACCAAAAAAGATATAGGAGGAACCATAGATTTATACCTTGAAAAAATAGAAAGGATGCTATGCAATGATTAAAGTAATAAGTCAAGTTGAAGGAATAGATATATTCAGAATACTCCAGCAAACCGGATCTGTAATGGAAGGTCATTTTAAACTGAGTTCAGGAGATCACAGCAAATATTATCTCCAGTGTGCCAGACTGCTGCAGTATCCCGATATCACACTTGAGCTTGCCCGTAAAGCTTTAAATTTAATAAAAGATAATATTGATATAAAGAGTATCAATACTGTGATATCCCCTGCTGTAGGAGGTATCCTGTGGGGTTATATGTTAGCTTACGCGGCAGGCTGCCGGATGATATTTACCGAAAGAAAAGTTGAAGAGGCCCAGCTCCGGCGTGGATTTGAAATAGAACCCGACCAGAAAATTATTATTGCCGAAGATGTCATTACTACCGGCGAGTCCGTAAATGAAGTAATGGAAATATGCAAGAAAAAGGGTGCACAGGTAAAAGCAGTAATCAGTATAGTTGACCGTTCAACTGGTTTGGATTTTGGATGTCCGTATTATTATTTAATAAAACTCAGCATTGATAAATATAAGCCTTCCCAGTGCGGACTCTGCAGTGAAAATATGCCTCTGGTATACCCGGGCAGCAGATAAAAATATAAGAAGTCATGGAAAAAGATTGATATTAAGTATATATGTTTGTATACTCTGGTGTATCTAATTTTTTTTCCGGTAAAGGAAGCTTCATGGCTTTAAACAATTTAAGTGAAAGTGACAGGAAAAAGGGTCTTGAAAGGGCACGGCAGGTAAGAAAAAAGAGATCTGAAATAAAGGATCTGTTAAAGAAAGGAAAGACTGATATACGGTCACTTTTTAAGGATGATAAACTCTTTGAAAAATATGTAATGAATATGAAGGTTATAGATTTGGTAGGTGCAATTCCCGGAAATGGTAGAGTAAATGCCCTGAAAATTTTAAGTGATTTAAAAATAAGCCCAAATAAAAAAGTCGGTGGACTGGGCAAAAATCAAAAATACAGTTTTTACAGGTTTTTCGGCATAGTTTAGGCTGACAGATTTTCAAAATCTTATGGCAGTTAGAGGAAAATTATTTATTGTCTCCGGACCCTCAGGTTCGGGAAAAAGCAGCCTGGTCAGTGATATAGTAAATGAAGCGGATGATTTTGTAAGATCCATCTCAGTTACCACCAGACCTAAAAGAGAAGACGAAGCAAGCGGCAGTCATTATCATTTTATAAGTAAGGATAAGTTCGAGAGACTTATAGAAAAGGATATGCTGCTTGAATGGGCACCCTATGCCGGTTATCTATACGGCACCCTAAAAAGCTTTGTAAGTGAAAATTTGAGAAAAGGTAAAAACGTAATTCTGGTAATCGAGGTCAAGGGTGCCATGCAGGTTATAGAGAAGGTAAAAGATACCTATTTAATCTTTATTACGACCTCTTCATTTAAGGAACTTGAGGAAAGGATAAAAAAAAGAGGAGCCGAAGGTCCGGAGGAAATGAAGAGGAGGCTGGAAATTGCCAGAAGCGAACTGGACCATATTAAACATTATGATTGCATAATTGTGAATAATAATTATAATGATGCTTTGCTTAATTTGAAGAAAGTTCTAAATTCTCAAAAAGGAGGAATGACATAAATGAAAGTGCAGTATATTGATGAATACGGAGATAGTATAAACAGCAAGTATAAATTATGTATAGCAGTAGCTAAAAGAGCAAGAGAACTGGGAGAATACCTCTCAGCGCAAAAAAATATGGAAAGAATAAATGTGGTAAAACCACTGGTTGATGTAGAATCACATGACCCACTGGAAATTGCCTTTAATGAAATAAAAGAAGAAAAAGTGACTTTCGTAAAGAAAAAGAAGGAACCTGTATAATTTGGTTTTAAAAAAATCAATATTTTTAAAAAAAAAGATAGTTCTCGGAGTCACTGCATCTATTGCCGCCTATAAGGCAGCTTCAATTTGCAGCAGGCTGGCTGGTATGGGTGCTGATGTAATTCCGGTGATGACTCCAAATGCTCTAAATTTTATAACCCCGGTTACTTTAAGCTCAATTTCCGGAAATAAAACCATTGTGGAACAGTTCACAAACCAGAAGAAAATTTACCATATCTCACTTTCCCACAGCGCAGATATTTTTTTGATTGCGCCGGCTTCAGCTGATACCATCTCGAAATTATCTTATGGGATTGGCGATAATTTTTTAACTACATCGGTAATTTCCGCTACCTGTCCCGTGCTAATTGCACCGGCTATGAATGAAAGCATGTATCTTGATCCTGTAATTCAAAAAAACATCCAGAGGTTAAAAGAAACCGGAAAATATTTTTTTATAGGACCGAAGGGCGGCAAGCTTGCCTGCGGCGAGGAAGGCCTGGGAAGACTTGAAGATGAAGATATTATAATTGATAGAATAGGAGAACTTCTAAGTTATAATTCAGATCTTAAAGGCAAAAAGGTTGTAATTACTGCAGGCGGTACGAGGGAATTTATTGATGCCGTAAGGTATATATCCAACAAATCCAGTGGAAAAATGGGCTACGCTCTTGCCGAGGAAGCTTATTTTAGAGGCGCCGGGAAGGTGATTCTTATAAGTACCACAAAAAACCTTCCGCTGCCTTATGGGGTAAAAGTAGAATATACAGGGGATACGGCAGAGATGAAAAAAGCCCTGCTTAAATATTTTAGCGGCAGCAATATTACTATAATGGCAGCTGCCGTAAGCGATATTATTCCACTTAAAAAATATGATTTTAAGTTAAAGAAAAAAGATGATATATTATCCAGAATAAGGTTTAAAGAGAATGAAAATATCCTTAAACTCCTGGCCGAAAAAAAGAAAAAAAACCAGTATCTTGTCGGGTTTGCTGCCGAGAGCGGCTATAGCGGCAAAGATGTCATGGAAAAAATAAAGGATAAAAATATCGATATGATTGTTGCCAATGATATCTCCAGAGAGGGAATTGGAATGGAAAGCGATTACAATGAGGTTGATATAATAAAGCGGGATGGTACTGTAAGGAAACTTGCCAGGGATAAAAAGAGAATCATTGCCAGAGGAATCTGGGACGAAATTATAAAAAGTTAAAATAGAGTTTAATGGAGCCGTAAGAAATTTATAGGAGGAATAATGACAAAGAAAAAGGATTTCTTATTTACTTCGGAATCGGTTACCGAGGGTCATCCGGATAAGATGGCCGATCAAATTTCCGATGCTATTCTTGATGCTATGATAGCCGATGATCCAAGATGCAGAACTGCAATTGAAACTTTACTTAAAACGGGTATTGTAATAGTGGCAGGTGAGGTTACCACTTCTACTTATGTGGAGATACCCGATGTTGTAAGAGAGGTTATTAAAAATATTGGATATACCAGAGCAAAATATGGTTTTGATTACGAGACCTGCGGCGTTATTACTTCTATCGGAAAACAGTCTTCTAATATAGCCCGGGGTGTCAACAATGCTTATGAGGCAAGAGTGGGAAACGGATATGAAAATGAGTTTGACAGTCAGGGCGCCGGGGATCAGGGAATGATGTTTGGTTATGCATGTAATGAAACCGAGGAACTTATGCCTCTCCCTATTCAGCTTGCCCACAAGCTCTCCCACCGGTTATCGGAAGTCAGAAAGGCAGGAATATTGCCATACCTCCGGCCCGATGGCAAGTCCCAGGTAACGGTAAGATATGAAAATAACATACCGGTTTCCGTAGAAACTATTGTAATAGCCACCCAGCATGCCCCTAATATTGATATAGAATCACAGATAAAGCCGGATGTGAGGGAATTCGTAATAAAACCGATTATTTCCGAGCAATATTTAAGCAAGGATTTAAAGTTGTTTGTTAATCCCACCGGAGAATTTACTATAGGCGGTCCCATGGGCGATACCGGAGTTACCGGGAGGAAGATAATTGTAGATACATATGGCGGTATGGCAAGAAACGGAGGAGGGTGTTTTTCAGGGAAGGATCCTTCCAAAGTTGACAGATCAGCCGCTTATGCCGTAAGGCATGTGGCTAAAAATCTGGTTGCAAGCGGAGCTGCTGATAGACTGGAAATAGAAGTAGCTTATGCTATAGGCGTATCGCACCCGGTATCAGTTATGGTAGAAACATTCGGTACCGAAAAAGTGGATGTCGCAAAAATTGAAAAGGCGATTAAAGAAATATTTGACCTGAGACCGGCAGCGATTATAAAGAACTTGAATTTACTAAGGCCGATTTATAAAAAGACTGCGGCTTACGGTCATTTCGGAAGACATGACAGGGATTTCACATGGGAGAAGCTGGATAAAGTTGATGAGATTAAGAGTTTTCTGGGCCTTAAATAATTATTTTGTTTAAATGGTTAGAAATAACAAATATGCAGAGGTTTATGTAGACATAAAAGCCTTTGACATTGATCATGCTTTTGACTACAGGATACCCCCCCATCTATCCTCGGATATTAATACCGGAAGAATTGTCGAGGTTCCCTTTGGAAATAGGACTGAAATTGGTTATATTGTAAAAATCAAGGATAAGTCAGGGCTTGAAGATAATGAAATAAAAGATATCGTAAGAGTAATAGATGCAAAACCCGTTTTTGACACCAGGAAACTGGAGCTTATTAACTGGATCAGCCAGTATTATATCCAGCCTCCGGGGAGTGTTATTAAGTTTTTCCTTCCTCCCGGAGAAAAGTATAAGCAGGCAATTGCAAGTCCCAGAATTCAATTTAAATTTAAGGACTGCATAACTTTAGAAAGAAAAGCTTATAACAAGGTAAAGGACAAAATAAACTGGAAAAAAAACAGCTCGCAGAAAAAAATAATTGAATATCTGATACTGCACGGCGAAGTTTTAAAGGAAAGATTAATAAAAGATACCGGCTCAAACTATTCCAGCCTGGCCGGTCTTGCGGATAAAAATATTATATCCATAGTGAGAAGAAGGCAGAAAAGGGATTTTAGGTATGATTACAAGCCGTATAAAGATTTAAAGAAAAAAAAGATAATTTTAAACTTCTATCAAGAAAATGCGCTGTACAGCATAGAGGATGCCATACGGAGAAACATTTTTCACAAATTTTTAATCGAAGGTGTGGCGGGCAGCGGGAAAACCGATATTTATATAGCCGCATGCAGGAAAGTCCTGGCAAGTAAAAGAAAGGCACTTATTCTCACTCCTGAGATTTCCTTGATCCCACAGCTGTTTTCAAGATTCGAATCCGAGTTTGGGGCAAAAGTTTGTGTATATCATTCCAATATGAGTGAAGCGGAAAGGTATGAAAGATGGCTGGATATATGGGATGGTGAGTTTGATATAATAATAGGAACCAGATCTTCAATTTTTACTCCTATTGACAGCCTGGGCATAATAATACTTGATGAGGAGCATGATCCGTCTTACAAGGAAGGGACCAGGGTTAGATATAATACCCAGGATGTGGCAATAAGGCTGGGAGAAATACTGAGTATTCCTGTGGTTATGGGCAGTGCAACGCCCAGTATGGTTACAAGATTCAGGGCAGAAAATGAGGATGATTTTACCCTGCTAAAGATTCCGGTTAAAGCTCAAAGCAGAAGCTCACTGGAAATGGAGGTAATCGACTTAAAAAAAATAGACCACCTGAAGGAAGATATAACTATCACCGGTAAGTTATTTACTGCAATCAGGGAGGAACTGGAGAAAAATAATAAGGTAATTATTTTTTTAAATAGAAGGGGATACAGCAATTTTATAATATGTAATAAATGCGGCAACGTACCTAAATGTCCTGCCTGTGACCTTTCATATAATTACCACAGTGATCCCAGGAAACTGGTGTGTCATCATTGCGGCAGGGAGCAAAATTATAGCGGAAAGTGTCCTGTCTGCGGTGCGGATAATATCTTTTTGTATGGTACCGGGATCCAGAGAGTCCAGTCCAAGCTTCAAATGAGATTTAAAAATATACCCATCCTTAGAATGGATTCTGATATAACCGTAAAGAGGAAGTCACATCAGGAAATACTGGAAAAATTCATTTCCCCCGGAGGTTCGATTCTTATAGGTACCCAGATGATAGCTAAAGGTCTGGATATTGAAGATGTTACCCTTGTAGGGGTTGTTAATTGCGACACTATGCTGGGGCTTCCTGATTATCATATGAATGAAAGGGTTTATCAGCTTATCACACAGGTATCGGGAAGAGCGGGAAGAAAAAGAAAGAAAGGCAGGGTGATAATACAGACTTATAATCCCGAAAGCAGTGTTATGAAGAATGTACTGGGAAATGATTATGAATCATTTTACCGCCAGGAGCTTGGTAACAGGAAAGAGCTCTGCTATCCTCCTTTTTCAAACCTCGTAAACATTATAATTTCCGGGAAGGAAGAAAATAAAGTAGAGAAAGATATAAGGGAATTATTTGCAGAAGTAAATGAAGTCATTAAAAATAGCGGTGATATACTGGGGCCCGCTCCGGCTCCTTTTCATAAGATAAATTTATTTTACAGATGGCATATAATAATAAAGACCAAAAATATCGGGTATTTGAGTGATGTATTGGCTAAAATATTAAAGAGATTTAAAAAATTTGATGAAAATAAGATAATTATTGATGTGGATCCGGTATGGATATTGTAAATTTTAGAAAGGTGAAGTGTGGCAGTTAAAGAAATTAGAAAAATCGGTGACCCGGTTTTAAGGGAAAAAAGTAAAGAGGTAGAAAATATAGACAGTAAGCTTAAAAATCTGGTTAAAGATATGATTGATACCTTAAAGGAAGAGGGTGGAGTAGGTCTGGCTGCTCCTCAGATAGGAATAACAAGAAGAGTATTTGTTGTCACTCTTGATGATAAGTTTAAGGCATTTATTAATCCGGAAATTAAAGTTCTGGAAAAACGGAAGATTGATAGCAATGAGGGGTGCCTGAGCATTTATTCAATAAAGGATTTCTGTGTTAAAAGGTTTTCCAAAGTTGAAGTAAAGGCAAAAGATCTAAAAGGCAATGATATCTCAGTTGTGGTTGAAGACTTGCTTGCCAGAATATTTCAGCATGAGATTGACCATCTGAACGGAATACTGTATATTGACCGTCTTGACCGGAAATCGAAAAGAGAACTGCTTGCAAGGATAAATGAGATAAAGCTGGATATTTAAAATAAGGAGACTGACTTGAAAATATTGTTTTTCGGTTCTTCTGAAATTTCAGTTCCATTCCTGGAAGAAATATACAAATCCAGCCACAGTATTTCTATGGTTGTGACTGTTTCCGATAAGCCTGCGGGAAGAGGAAAAAAGATCACCCCCAATATAGTAAAAAGTAAAGCCACTGAGCTGGGAATTGATTTCATGCAGGTTGAAGGGTTTGACGACAGTTTTTTTAATGAATTTACAAAATTAGAATTTGATACTGTGGTAATAGCTTCTTTCGGAAAGATACTTCCCGAAAAAATATTTAAGCTGACTTCTGCCAGATGGCTGAATGTGCACCCATCACTGCTGCCCAGATATAGAGGTCCTACACCTATTATAAGTACCCTGCTGAATGGTGATAAAGTGGCCGGGGTAAGTATAATCGAGGTAGTACATGAAGTGGACGCCGGCGGTATATATGCGCAGGTAAAGTTCGGGGTGGAAGAAGATGATAACCGGGACAGCCTCGAGAGTAAAGTAGTAAATTTTGGAAAACAGCTTTTAATGACAGTACTTGACCTGATGGAATATAAAGCCCTCAAGCCCTATCCCCAGGATGGGGATAGTATAATCTATAGCCATAAGATTACAAAAGAAGATTTAGAAATCAACTGGGACAGCAGCGCAGTGGAAATAGTAAATAAGGTCAGGGCTTTCAGCTCAAATCCCGGTGCTTACTGTCTCTGGAAGGGTTCGAGAATTAAAATACTTAAAGCAAGCGTTTTAAACGAAGATATAAGTAAAGGTTATCTGGATAAACTTAAAAATAATGGAAATAAAAAAAATGGTTTTGTAATTGAAGCTGATAAAAAGACAGGTATTTTGGTTAAGTGTAATAAAAATGAGATGGTAAAAGTTGAGCTGCTGCAGCCCCAGGGCGGTAAAGCAATGTCTGTAATGGATTTTATTAATGGATACAGACTTGAGGCCGGTGAGAGTTTTGAATGAAAAAAGAGATGGAGCCAACCCCCGTAAAATTGCCCTTCTTATACTAGATGAGTATTTCAGGAAAAAAAGATCCTTAAAAGATATAATAAACTTCTACTTTAAAGAACACAGACTATCCGGGCTTGATAAGCGTTTTATTTTTAATATAGTCAAGGGTACGGTAAGGTATTACCTGAAAATTGATTTTTTACTCTCTTTTTTTTCAGATAAAAAAATAAAAGATATAGAATTTACGGTACTTAATATCCTCCGTATGGGAATTTTTCAATTAATGTATATGGATAAGGTTCCGCCTTATTCAATAGTTAATGAAAGCGTGGAACTCACGAAGAAGAACGTAACTTTATCTTCTTCTAAATTTGTAAATGCGGTACTGCGAAAAGTAAGCCAGGTCCCGAACATAAATTCATTTGTAAAAGAGAAAATCGAAAAGCTTGCGGGAGATGAAACCGGCAGAATCAGTATAGATTATTCTTATCCCCTCTGGCTTGTAAAATACTGGTTTGACCTGTACGGGAAGGAAAAGACTGCTTTAATCTGCAAATCGCTAAATGAAAACCCTCATATTTACCTAAGATTTAATAAAAACAAAATTACGGCGGGTGAGCTGACAGGGGAAATAAATATAATACCGGTTGATATCGGGAAATTGTCCTCAGGTATATCAAGAATGCTTGATGGTGTAATCGAGGTTTCAAGCGTTCAGGATATTACCGGGACAGATGCCTACAGAAAGGGCCTGGTTTCAGTTCAGGATCTTTCTTCTCAAATAGCTGTAAAGTGTTTTCTGAGTCCAGAGAAAGGTGAGAAAGTGCTGGACACGTGCGCCGCGCCTGGCGGGAAAACTGCCTATATCGCAGAACTGGTGGGAAGTTATGGAGAAGTGGTATCGGTTGATATCAGCGGAAAACGGCTGAAAGTATTGCAGGATAATCTGGACAGATTAAATATAAAGAATGTAAGGATTATAGAAGCAGATACAGCCAAACCGGATTTTCTGGAGGGAAATAGAGATATTAAGGAGAATAAGGTTTCTAAAAATGAAAGAGCACCTGCCGGTTATACCGGATATTTTGATAAGATTTTAGTCGATGCTCCCTGCAGTGCTTTTGGAACCATTTCTAAGAATCCGGACGCAAAATATAACAAAATGATGAAAGATATAATCCGTCTTTCCGAAATGTCATACAAAATTATGGTAAATTGTGACCGGTATCTGAAAACCGGTGGAAAGATTGTCTTTTATACCTGCACCCTGTCAACTATAGAAAATCAGCAGGTGATAGGCAAGTTTCTGGGAGAATTTAAGGATAAGTACAGAATGGAAAGATCAAGCATCTCTCTCGAGCTGATATCATTTTCAGGTCAACTAAAAAATGACGCCAGCTTGAGGGAGGAAGCCTGCTTTGAAATAAT
>Ga0256868_10002005_pt1 | contig 10745 bp, 13 predicted proteins | sample RVTome_13_FD_187341 | JGI IMG/M metagenome (GOLD analysis project Ga0256868, IMG submission 187341) | Soil microbial communities from uranium-contaminated site in the Upper Colorado River Basin, Wyoming, United States - RVT92D227 HiSeq ... | reverse complement strand
TTGATTTTAATAAAGTAGTAATTGAAAATAATTTTTTAATTGGTAAAGATAAAAAAAGAGATTCTTTTATTGTCGATATAAATAAATTTAATAGATACGCCAAAAAAAATTACAGTCAAAAAAATATTATTTTTATCGAAGGTCATCTTTCTCATCTATTAACATGTGTTGATAAGATTATTATTCTAAGGCGTCATCCTAATGGACTTAAAAAAAATCTTTCTAAAAAAGGTTGGAAAAAAAAGAAAACTAAAGAAAATTTAGAAGCAGAGATTCTAGATGTTATTTTATGTGAAGCACTTGATCTGCACAAATCCAAAAATATTTTTGAAATTGATACAACCGGTAAATCAATTAAAGATGTTTTTTCCTCTATTAATGAGATTATTGAAAATAAATTTAGAAATATGAAAAAATATAATATAGGTAAGATTGATTGGTCAGAAGAAATATTAAAGGATTTTTAATAGGCTGGAAAAAATGGTCCTTAACAATAAAAGAGATGATATAGATCCTTTATTGAATTTTTTTGCTAAGCGCATGGTAAATATAAATCCTGACGCCTTGTCATGGTTATCTTTACTGTTTGCTTTCATCTCGGGTTTATTTTTTTATTTTTCTTCGCCCAGTTTAGAGTTAAATAATCTTTATCTGTGTTTTGCTGTCATTTTTGTTTTCTTAAATGGATTTTTTGATGCTATTGATGGTAAGATTGCAAAATTAACCAACAAAATCTCAAAAAAAGGTGACTTTCTTGATCATGCAATAGATAGGTATGCAGATGTTTTAATAATTGGCGGAATTGCTTTAAGTCCATGGTGTAGATTTAATATTATCGGTTTTGCAGCTATTGTAGGTGTACTTTTAACTAGTTATATGGGGACACAAGCACAAGCGGTAGGTTATAAGAGAAATTATTCAGGTTTACTGGGTAGAGCTGATAGACTTGTTCTTTTAATGTTTGCTCCTATTTTTCAGCATTTTTTATTATTTTTTACAAGTTTTGTGTTAATCTTAGAGTTATCAATTTTAGAATGGATTTTAATTTATTTTGCAATAGTGGGAAATATCACTGCCATTCAACGTTTTTATAGTACTTTAAAATGGTTAAAAAAAGATTCTTAAAAAAATAATAATTTTAATTTAATCCTCTAACTGTTAAAAATTGTATGGCTTTATTATCGTGATTATTGTTTTTTATAGACATAGGTAATATTTTTTTAATAACTTTTTTTGTCTCAATATTAGCTGTTAAATCTATTACTTTTTCTTCAATAAAAAAAATTTTTACAACATTTTCTATTTCTTTTACTTCTTCATTACTAGACAATGCCCCTACGAGATTTAATTGAATTTCACCTCACCTCCATTATGTTTGATAATATTTAACATGTATATATTTGTCAATGATACTAAATAAACTTATCGGAATTTTTATTTCAAATTTAACATTCATAAAAATGTATTTTCATCTAGATATACTCTCTGAACAAAAACCACAAAAATTAACTAATACCTCTGTTTAACAGATTTAAGCTTAATTAATATTGATAAATTATACTATCGAGGTTTATAAAGAAATGAAAGAGTCTTATGAAAATGCAATAGTAATTTCATTAAAGAACGATATTTCTGAGATAAAAGACTTAGCTGATTCACTCAATTATAATATTATAAACTCGTTTATACAACATAGAGAAAATCCGGATGTTAATAGTTATATTGGTAGAGGTAAAGTTGATGAAATTATAAAATTTTTAGAAAGCTCAGAAAAAAAAATTAATTTAATTATTGTGGATGGCGAACTTAAACCCTCTCAATGGTTCAATTTAGAAAAAAAGTTTAATATCGATGTATATGATAGAACTAGACTTATTTTAGCTATTTTTGAAAAAAGAGCGGAAAAAAAAGAGGCAAAACTTCAGGTTAAACTTGCCCAACTCCAATATGAAAAACCTTTTGTAAGGGAGCTTATTCATCGGGCAAGATCAGGAGAACATCCGGGTTTTATGGCTGGTGGAGAGTATCAAGTTGATGATTACTATGAAACAATAAAAAAGCAAGTGAAAAGAATAAAAGAAGAGTTAGAAAACATACGTAATCAAAGAGAGGTAAGAAGACGACACAGACACACTGGTGGTTTTTATTTAGTTTCACTAGCTGGTTATACAAATGCTGGAAAAAGTAGTTTACTAAACTTGCTTTCACACGAAAACATATATGTTGAAGATAAACTGTTTTCAACTTTATCGACAACAACACGTAAAATAAACGGTGCGAATATCCCAATTTTATTAACTGATACTGTTGGTTTTATTAAAAATCTTCCTGTGTACATTATAGATGCATTTCATTCAACATTGGAAGAAATTGAGGTTGCAGATGTTGTTCTTTTAATAGTTGATGTAAGTGAAAAAAAAGAAATTATTGTTGATAAACTAAAAGTCTCAATAGATGAGTTAATCGAAATAGGTGTGACATCCCAGATCATTATAACTTTAAATAAAACAGATCTAATCTCTAATGAAGAACTAGATGACAGATTAAAGTACTTAACAAGTCAAGGTTTAACAGAAAACAAAAAAATAATTGCTGTATCGATTAAAAATCAATATAATATAGAAAAATTATTAGATCTTATATACGAATCATTACCTCAATTAGTCAAATTTAAGATAAAACTACCTATAAATAAAGAGACTCAGTCATTTATATCATGGATCTATGAAAAAGCACATGTTCTAGAAATATCATATGATGAATCTGTAATTATATATATTGAAAGTAATACAAAACTAAAAGAAAAGATTATATCAAGAAGTATGGATCTTAAAGGACAATATATTTTAGACTGATTTTAAATTGGAAAAGTATAAGTTCTATTATTACATATACATTTTTAGCATTAGGAGAGATGGAATGGATGGTTAGAAATGATAATATTAATGTTAGACTAGAAATATGTAAGGATAAAAATTCTGGAAAATTATCAATAAGAGCCCATTTTGATTTGAATGCACCAAATGTTGAGATGGACAAAGATGGTTATATTTGGATGCCTACATTTGAAGAAAAAGAGTTTATTAATGAAGCATTTCAGCTTTTTCCGGTGAATGCTTATACTCCTAGTAAAGAAAAAATACAAAGAACGGAAGAAGCTTTAAACAAAAAACCTTTTGATAGTTTACCCAAAATCGAAAAACAAAAAGAGCCATCTGTTTTTCAAAAAACAGATGATGTAGAAAATGAGCATTTTGAAAAAAATATTTTTGAAAAAAGAGTAGATATTCATAATAAAAGGTATGAATCAGAGCGCGAAGAACCAACCAATCAAGAAAAGGAAACAAGAAGAAAAGAAGAAAAATTTATCCTTGAAGCAGATGATGTAGCAATAGATGCTGCAATAAAAAGACACCTGGAAGATGATAAATCCTTTGTCGAAGTGGATGAACAGACTATTATCGATAAAGTTTTAAACCAAAAGAAGAAAGGAAAATTGAATAATAAATATTAAAATCCTTTTTTTAATAAAAAAAAATTGATTTAGATTATATCTAGATCCTTACCTAGTTTTTCGAATTTTTCAATAGCATAATCTAAATCTTCTTTTGTATGACCTGCATTCATCATCGTTCTTATTCTTGCTCTGTCTCTTGCAACCATTGGAAATACTATTGGCAAAGCAAAAATGCCTTCCTCAAACAAGCTATTTGAAAGATCCTTTGCCTTGCTTGATTCTCCAACAATCACAGGTGTTATTGGTGTTTCACTTGTCCCAGTATCAAATCCCAATGATCTCAGTTCTTTTTTGAAATATTTTGTATTATCCCAAAGATTTTTCACATGTTGAGGTTCTTTTTCAAGTACATCTATTGCAGCAAACTGAGCACCAGCTACTGCTGGTGGATGAGATCCACTCAGTAGCCATGTTCGTGATTTATTATATGCAAAATTTACTAGATCTTGACTACCTGCAATAAGCCCTCCAACTACTCCATAAGCTTTACTGAAGGTACCCATCTCAACATCTATTTTACCTTCTATTTTAAAATGAGCTCCAATTCCTCTACCTTGAGGACCAATTACCCCTTCTCCATGGGCATCATCAACATATGTCATTGCGCCATATTCATTTGCAAGTTTCACGATTTTATCCATAGGCGCAATATCCCCATCCATACTAAAAACACCATCTGAGATTATTAGAATTCTTCTGTATTTTTTATCAGCATCTATTAAAATTTTTTCAAGCTCACCAACATCACGATGTTTGTATACCGCTCGATCAGCTTTTGTAAGTCTAACACCATCAATAATACTACCGTGATTAAGCTCATCAGAAATGATAATATCTCCTTCACCAACAAGTTGAGGTATAAGTCCAGAGTTGGCAGCAAAACCTGTTTGATAAATAAGAGCTGCTTCTGTTCTTTTAAATTTTGCTAACTTCTTTTCAACGTCTGTATGAAGTTTCATTGTACCTGCAATTGCTCTAACGGAACCAGAACCTGCGCCGTATTTTTTTGCAGCATCTATAGCAGATTGAATAAGTCGGGGATGATTACTTAGATTCAAATAATTATTAGAGCACAGCATTATTACTTTTTTACCATTTACTACTGAATGCGGGGTTGACCCAGATTCAAGTATATGTATCTTCCAATCAAGGTTTTTGTTAACAAGTTCTTGATATTCATCTTTTAAAAAGGCTGTCGCATTTCGTTTCATAATTGTTTGTCCTCCCATAATAATCAGCAATTTTACTTCAGTGGTTTTTTCAGTGTAACTCTGAATAATATTAAAAGTTATTGGTTTGTATCTTAACAACCCTGCTTAATCGATATCCAACAACTACCATCATAAATTCTTTTTCAGTAAAAAGATGATCCAGCTCTTTATCTCCAGAATCAACTCGTAAAAATGGTGTAGACGAAAGCTTTGTTGGAGTAGAAACTATTATTATGTTTTCTAAGCCAATTTTTTTAATAACGATAGGACTTAATTGAAGGTTTCCTCTACCAAGAATAAAACCTTGTGCACCAATAGGGCTTAAAACTAACTTTACTTTTGGATACTTCTGTAATAATTTTAGTATATTTTCTTCATTAAGATCGGTTCCTACAACTTTTTTATTGTAAAATGCGTCGATTCCCAGTAAAGTATTTTTTAATTTCAATTTGTTAGCAATATAATCAATGGTTCCACCAGAACCAAACAAAAACAAATAATCTTTATTTTTTTCAATTTCATCCTCAATATGTTCAGCAAGCTCATCTTTAATTTCATCATCAGAAACTGATTCAAAAGTAGATTTACCAACTTGAACATAGGTTGGTTCGACAATACCTTTTGCTATACCAAATAATCTGATATTCCAAATACCCTTTCTATAGGATTTTTCATCCAAATCCATTATTTCAGCATCACCTATTGTAAGTCTTTTATTTACAAACTCATGAAGCATTTTTGCAGTAGCATTTGTGTTTATACCAAATACACCAGAGTGCATTTTAACCCCAGCAGGTATACCCAGAATAGGTATTTTATTAGATACACTCTCAAAAATATCTCTTGCTGTTCCATCACCACCGCAAAAAAGGATCAAATCAACCTGTTTTTCAAGAAATTTCATACAAGTGTTTTTTGTGTCAATAGCTGTTGTTTTGTTACTCTTTGGATTATAAATAATATCTATTTTTGTTATTTTCATTTTTTTTAACTCATCTTCACCCATTGCACCAGCACAAGTAAACCATTGTAAATCATCTTGAGACGAAAAAAGTGAAATATACTCTTTTAAAGTTTCTATAGCTTTATTTTCTGCAGTAGGCTTGGCACCAAGAGATATTGCTTTATTTAAAACATCATCTGTACCTTTAAGACCTACTTTACCACCCATACCTGCAATAGGATTTACGATAAAACCAATTTTTTTTGTCATTAGTTTCTAGATTCTTTAAACCAAAATAACTATTTAAAAACAATGCAGAAAATTAAAAAATGGAATTGAGCTGATTAAAAAATCAGCTCATTAAGAGAAAACAATTATTTCTTTTTCAGATATGGTAAGCCTGTTCTTTTATTTACTCCAACTTTGTACCCATTTGGTAAATCACATGGGGTACCACTCTTTGGTTTTCTCTTACTGAAAAAGTAAATTGTTTGATTTCTCCCGCCCTTAAGTTTTACATTTCTTGTATATAATGTCCACCCATCATGCATATACGCCATAATTTATACCTCCCGAAGACAAATATTATATTCACATTTAAGTCTTTCCTTATTTTCTTAGTCTCTAACACCTTTTTCAGTTATTGAAAATACAGCTTCGCCCTCTGGTAAGTGTGGAGAATCAATAAGTCGAGCGATTCTTTTCGGACCTTTGCTTTTACGTAAATATAATCTAAACGTAGCGGTATGCCCAACTATATGACCACCAATGGGTCTTGTTGGATCGCCAAAAAAAGCGTCAGGTTTAGCTGCTACTTGATTAGTAGCACATATTACACCATTATTAAGATCACCCCATCTCAAGAGATCATGCATATGTCTGTTAAGTTTCTGCTGTCTATCAGCAAGTGTTCCTCTACCAACAAATTCAGCTCGAAAATGTGCTGTTAGTGAGTCAACGACAAGTAGACGAGCAGATACATCTTTAGAAAGTTCTTTGACTTTTTCCACTAGAAGCATTTGATGGCTTGAGTTATATGCTCTAGCAACATGAATTTTTGATAAAACTTCTTCCGGATCTAGCTCGTAACCTTCAGCCATTTGTTTTATTCTTTCCGGTCTAAAAGTGTTTTCTGTATCAATGTAGAAGGCATGTCCTTCTAAACCTCCTTTTTCTTTAGGTAGTTGAACAATAACACATAGCTGGTGTGCAATTTGGGTTTTTCCAGATCCAAACTCTCCAAATAATTCTATTATGGCCTGTGATTCAAATCCCCCACCTACAAGTTCATCGAAAGTTTTTGATCCAGTCGATATTTTTCCTATCTGTTGACGTTTTTCAAAAAGCTCATTTCCAGTTTTAAATTCATCTTTTTGTACTTGTTTACCTGCTTCTTGTATTATCCTAGTGGCAGTTGGTAAACCGATTTCAGCTATAGCAGCTAATTCTTGTGGTGAAACCACAGCAATATCCATTAGCTCAGTAAAACCTGATTCTCGTAATTTATCAGCTGTAGTTGGTCCTACACCAGGAAGATCGTCTATAGTATCAATACGTTTTTCATCTTTACCCATTAAAATCCCAAAGATATTGTAATTAATTAATGTTTATATACGTGTGGGAGGGGATATTTAAACTATTATTTGGCTTTGTCTCAAAAGTAGTACCTATTATTAAAATATAAGTACAGTTTATAAAGAAATGTTTTATTTAAAAATTAAGGGTATAAAGATGAACAGGAGAATTAATACGGGTATTACTATTATTATAATTTTGATTATTATACTTATATATTTATTTTTAAATTACATATCTCAAATCACAGAGCGAAAATTTGGTGTATATCTATTAGAAAATGATGAATTGGTAATTTCAGATATTGATATTGTATCATATAATAAAACATCTCAAGTAATGGAACTAACTGAAGGGGGAGCTGATAAAATACAAAATTTGAAAGTTGAGATGGAAGGTAAACCATTTGTAATAAAACTTGATGGTAGAGAAATGTATAATGGTTCCTTTTGGACTAGCATTTCCTCAATCAGTAGTTCAGGAGTTGTAATACTAACTGATGATGCTTTTGTAAATGGTAATTGGGTGGATCTTTCTCTTATTAATAGTATGGTAATACAATTAGGTTATCCATCAAGTGGTTTTTATAAAGGAGAATATCCGATAAATAACTCTGAAATATTTGATTATTTTAAAGATATTGATAAGCTAATTGTATAAATAGAAGTTTTAAATTAATTTGAGACAAAAACCTGTATTTTCCGTTTTTTTAAATGAAATTTGTTTTATTATAAAATTTTTTAATAACTAATTCCCTTACATCTTGTAAAAGTCTATGATAAAAATTGGTGATTAATCAAATGGAAAACGGTTATTACCCATGGGGCGGAGAGTTTACATCTTGCAAAAAAGATAGTTGCGTGGCAGTCGTACTACTGACTACCGATTGTATTCCAAAAAACAATGTTGCAATTTTTGGATCACTTAAAACTGAAAACATAGGAATAGAAAAAATTGTTGCAAATATTATTTCTAATCCAAATATTAGATACCTGATTATATGTGGAGATGAAATTAGAGGCCATCGCTCAGGTTCCTCTCTTATTGCCTTAAATAAAAATGGTATCAATAATCAACATAGAATCATTGATGCACCAGGTGCGATTCCTTATATTGAAAATCTAAATAACGATGCAATCGAAAGATTTAGAAACCAAATAGAAACTGTTGACCTAATCGGAATTATAGATAAAGATAAAATAGATAGTATTATAGAAAAATACATAAATAGATTTCCTCCCTCATTTGGAAAACCTTATATTGCCATAAAAATAGTTACAAAAATTGCATCTTCACTTGATGATAAAAGAGCTCTACACTCAAAAATTGTAATTAGTTATATGGGTAAAGTAAAAAAAAGAGGTGAATAGATGTTTTCTTTTACAAAAGAGCAATGTGTATTTGATATATCTGGAATTAAAATTGGTGGACAACCTGGAATGTACCCAACAGTCCTTTTTGGTGGTTTATTTTTTAAAGGAGAACCAGACTTTGATTTTGCAGAAAAACAAATTCAAAAAATGTTGTATCTAAGTAATAAAACAGGTAATCCTGCTATTCCAGATTTCTTTATAAAAAAAGAGGAGTATATAGAAAAAATTATTAATTTTATCCTAGAAGCATTACCTAAAAGTCATCCTTTTTCAATTGATATAATTGAACCTGATTTGAAAATAAAAACATTGAATTACCTTCATGATAAAAATCTTCTTGGAAGAACAATTTATAACTCTATTCATGTAGGAATAAAAAATGAAGAACAAGATGCTTTGAAAAGATATACTCCTGATGCTGCAATTATTGTAGCCTTTAATCCAAAAGATAAATCTCCAGATGGCAAAATAGAGGTACTTGAAAATGGTGCTCATCTAACAGATACAGGTTTACTAGATATTACTAAAAAATTTGGAATTAAAAAAATACTAATTGATACAGCTGCATTAGCTCCAGGTGACAATAGTGGTGCAGCAATTGCTGCAATACCTGTTATTAAAGAAGAGTATGGTCTTCCAACAGGTTGTGCTATTCACAATGTTGTAGAGAAATCAAAATGGTTAAACGATTTCAAAACAGAAAAAAAATTAGTTGATGCCTCGTCAAATATTGATATACCATTGTTTGGTGGAGATTTTGCTATTTTCGGTCCTATTGAAAATGCAGATATGGTTTTTCCAATTATTGCTTGGCAAGATATACTTATATCTGAATATACCCAAAATTATTTTGGTGTCAATCCAGAAGATTCACATCCTAGGAGGAAACTATTTTAATGAATAATGTAAAAACTGCTGTTATTGGTTCGTATCCAGTTTATATAAATAATTCGGAACTTATGAAAGGTTACTTTGAACAAAAAAATGTTTCTTGGAACAAATATATTGATTTTGCTGTTAATGATATGATTTCTTCAGGTATAGATATTGTTTCAGACGGGCAAACAAGAGATTCTTTCATAAATATTTTTACAAGAAAGTTAAGAGGATGTAGAATTAGAGATAGGGCAGAAATAATTGACAAGGTGGAATACATTGGTCCTATAACAATAGAAGATCAAAAATATGTAAAAAGTATAATACCGAAAAAAACACAGTTGGTCGGGGTTATAACCGGTCCTTATACCTTAGCAAAATCTTCTATTAATCAATTTTATAATAATGAAAAAAATCTTGCTTTTGATTTTGCTTATGCATTAAAACAGGAAGCCAGTGAGTTACAAAAATATGTTGATTTAATCAGTATTGATGAACCTTATTTTTCTGTAGATCTGCCGGAATATGGAAAAAAACTTATAAGTATTATTACAAAAGATCTTACTTGCCCTACAAGACTGCATGTGTGTGGTGACGTCTCAAATATCGTACCAGAATTATTAGAAATGCCTGTAAATATTTTATCGCATGAATTCAAAGCATTACCAAAATTATTTAACGCATATGAAAAATATGATATTTCAAAAAATATTTGTCTTGGTGCTGTTTGTTCAGATAACATAAAAATAGAAACAGTAGAAGAAATAGTCTGTCATATTAAAAAAGGAGTCCAAGTATTTGGTGATAAAATAATCCAATTGTCTCCTGATTGCGGACTGAAATTACTTCCAAGAAATGTAGCATTTCAAAAATTAAAAAATCTTGCGATAGCTAAGGAGAAATTCTATGGCGGATAAAGAAATTCCTTTGATTTATGCTAAAAAAACTCCAGAAAAAGATGTTATTTTAGACCCTAATGGTTTTTTTGTAATTGAAGTTGATAAAAAACAAAAAGAGATACGTGTCGAGTATTATTCGAATGTTTATAAGAATAATAAAATTGTATCAGGGATCCTAGAAAAAGTGTTTTTAGGCAAAAAAGCAGATGCTATTTGTGATACAATAATAAAAAATGTACCTGAGTTGATCCCTATTCACTATACTTATATTGGTAGAGAGCTTCAAAGAGCCCAATGCGCTCTTGAGAAAAACAAAAAATATGTTCAAGGTGGTTGTTGAAGTTTTGTAAT
>Ga0256868_10002004_pt1 | contig 10745 bp, 10 predicted proteins | sample RVTome_13_FD_187341 | JGI IMG/M metagenome (GOLD analysis project Ga0256868, IMG submission 187341) | Soil microbial communities from uranium-contaminated site in the Upper Colorado River Basin, Wyoming, United States - RVT92D227 HiSeq ... | reverse complement strand
CAAAGGGTCACCTCCGGCTGTAAGCCGGGAAAGGGAGTTATCAAGCTCTATAGGATAGCTTCAGACTGCTCTACGGGAGCAACCCAGCCCTATACCGGCTTTATCCCCGCGATCAAAAACGGCAGTCTCAAGCGTGTTACCAACACGGGCACGCAGTGGAAGGTCAAGCTGGTGGATACCTTTAATATCAAGGGGATCGGCGATGATGCAGAGTGCGAAAAATACGGAGGGCTTTGTTGGGACCGTGTACCACTAACCTTTCTTGCACCCGGAGAATCATGGGGCAATACCGCATTGATCAGCCTCGCCGGCGGCAGGTCCATCAATGCATGCCTGGAAGCGCTGACCAATGATCCCTTTCCTTTAGAAATTGAGATCGAATATGAATACGAATGCATACAATAGCCTTACCTTGTTGATTTCGCATAGCCTATGAATAACTTGTGTATGGAAGATCGAAAGCTCATTGAAGCGGCGAGGTCGATCATCGCGCTTCGCTCTAAGCCCGAAGCGCATGAGGTCGGCGCTGCCCTGCGCACGCGTTCGGGAAAGCTATTTGCCGCCGTTAATGTCAAGGCCAATGTCGGGCGCGTATCAATCTGCGCCGAAGCCGTTGCCATTGGCATGGCGGCAGCAGCCGGTGATACCGATATTGAGACGATTGTTGCCGTCGATCAAAAAGGGAGGGTTATCTCGCCCTGTGGTATGTGCCGCGAGATGATCTCAGACTATGCCCCCCAGGCAGAGGTCATCGTTTCCGGAGGTGATGGAATGGAAATTCTCAAGGTTGCAGAGCTGCTTCCGCACAAGTTTTGCAAACTTAAAACTTAATAGATACTTCATCAGACGTCCTGCGGTGACCTTGTGGCGACACAGTTATTTTATTGAAGGGTAGTATATCTACGCGGTCAATATTTTAAGTCACGACGATGTATTCCGGAGAAGAAATAGCATGACAAAGATAGCAATTTTGGTCATTCTTTGCGCTGTCATTGCAGTGCCAGCGCCATCCGTAGGCAACGATCAGATCGGCTATGTGCTGCTGGTTGACCCTGAATTGCCGGATTGTGCAGGTGCAGCATGGTTAGGTTATCTCATGGAACGTCAGATCTACATCAGGGAGCATGCGGCTCAGTTCAAGCCAATTCCTGGAATAGCCACACCGACATTTGCCGAGGAGGTTGAAGGTCGGAAGACCTTGGCCCAGATCTGGAAGGAACTCAAAGAAAAGGATCAAAGTTGCAAAGATAAATATTTGGATGAGCTTATTCCGGTGCATGAGGCCGATTTCATGCGGGAATATGTCTGGACCTATCTGAGACAAGAGAGCTGGTCTGGGCAACCAAAAAATTTACGACTGGATGAGTTCTCTCAGTGGCAGCAGCTGCATCTAAAAGAGCACCACCTTGAAACACACGGGAGCATCAGGATCACTAAAAAATCAAGCAAATCAAAGTAATTCTTTCATTCATTCAGCACTCATAAATCGCTGATAGAAGAGGCCGTATCTGAGGCCGCGGCAGCTGATATGAAGCGCGTCCTTTTTTAGTCTCTCCATGCTCGAGAGGATGATCAAGGCGCCGGCTAGGATGATATCGGCCCTATCATGGTGAAGACCCTTGATCTGTTTACGCCTTGCCAGGTCCTTTTTTTGCAGTTCTTTCACGTGGGCCCTCAGATCATCGATGTTAAGCAGCAAACCATGGATACGCTCCCGATCATATATATCCAAGCCGATGTGCATAGAGCCTAAGGTCGTAGCAGTGCCCCCGATTCCCACTAATGCGCCTTCTATAATAGGAGAGATGCGCAGGAGTGACTTGTCGATCTTCTTGCGTAACTTGGTAAGTTCATCGCGCGAGGGGGGATCATGGTGCAAAAATTCCTCGGTCAGTTGGAGAGCTCCTAGCGGCAGGCTGATGCAGTGCAATGGCTGCGATGGATCTTCCCCCTGGTGAGAGATATACTCGGTGCTTCCGCCGCCGACATCCATCACCATAGCCGCACTGGGCATATGCGGGTCTTGTTGTACGGACAGAAAAGAAAGCAAAGCCTCCTCTTGCTCGCTGATAACGCGCAGGATGATGCCGCATTCCTTGTGGACTAGCTGGACAAATTGATCGGCATCTCGCGCCCTACGCAGGGCATAGGTGCCCACGGCTGCGATCTCTTGCACACCTTCTCGCTGACATAGGGAGCGGAACCTCTTTAGACAATCGATAGTTGCGGGGATGCTCTCGGGGTCGAGCTTCCCACCTGCGTGCAACCCCCTGCCCAAACGGGTGGTCTCAGCGGCATCTAGGACTACCTCGAAAGTTCCCTGGGTGGTTAGCCGGCCTACCAAAAGCAGGATAGTATTGGAACCGATATCTATCGTGGCATAATGCTTCAAGGTTATCTCCTATGGAAGATGGAAATAAGCCTCTACCCCTTTGAGATATATTTATAACATAAATATGCACAATATGAATACCTTTTTTTAACATGAGTAGTCAAAAGGAAGATAGGTGATTACTAGGCTCATCCTTGACAAATTCCCTCGCTGGTATATAGTACGACTTGGTTCCACTCTGCGAGGAAGTGCAGAAATCGATGTGAGGAAAAAGGGAGAAGGAGGTGAAGGGTATGGCAGACACGAGGGTAGCAAGGGTTACGGAGGTTATCGCAGGTTCTTCCAAGAATTTTGACGATGCCATTCAACAGGGTTTCAAGCGGGCGTCAAAGACCCTCAGGGGGATTACAGGCATGCGCGTCTTGGAGCATAGGATTGCGGTGGAGAACGACAAGCTAGTGGAATACCGGGTGAGGATGGAGGTCATTTTCGTCCTAGAGGATTAAAACGCAGCATAACCGTGGCTACGGAGGGGACAGCTTGTGATCGAGCTGTCCCTTTTTGCTGAATATGAAAGTCATTTTTGCGATGCGCTCCCTAATCATCCTTTTTCTCTTTTCCCTTTTTCTTGCGTCGTGCGCAAACACCCTCTATATAGGAAAACTCGCATGGGGTGAAGCGAAGATCTTGGGGAGGGCAGTGCCCAATGAGGAGGTCCTCAAGGACAAAGAGGTCGATGAAAAGATTAAAGATGGCATTCGTCTTGTGCAGGAGGTAAAGGAGTTCGCTCAATGGCGATTGGGGTTACACCTTGATGGATCATATGAGACCTTTTATCCGGTAAAGGGTGAAGCACTTGTCTATCTGGTGAGTGCCTGCCCCAGGGACAGCCTGGAGCCTTATACCTGGCGTTTCCCCGTCGTGGGGAGGGTGGAGTATAAGGGTTTTTTCAGCAAAAGGGATGCTCTAAAGGAGATGCAGAAACTGGAGTTGAAGGGCTTGGATACCTGCCTCCAGCAGGCGATTGCCTTCAGCACCTTGGGGTGGTTGGGCGATCCCCTCTATTCCACGGTCTTGGAGTATCAGTCGGTGGTGATCATCAATTTCGTCATCCATGAACTCGTCCATAATACCATTTATTTCAAGGGAGAGACGGAATTCAACGAACATATAGCCTCTCTGATAGCAGAAAAGGGCTCCCTCATGTTTATCAAGGAGCGCTTTGGTCTGCATTCTCCCTTCTATCAACTTGCGTTGGACCTCGCTCAGGATGAGGAGGTGACGGCGGGTTTTTTCGAAGATCTGTATTATACGCTCAAAGAGCTTTATGCTCATGACCTGCCTCAAGATGAGAAATTGAAGATGCGAGAAGAGATATTCGCCCTTGGGCAGCGGAGACTAGTTGAACTCAACAAGCAACTCAAGGCGGCGGGGAGTTCGGTGCCCATTGAGAAGCTAAACAACGCCATGGTCCTAGCCTATCGGCGGTACATGACCCCGTCACAGGGGTTGCTGCAACAGGTATATGAGGCATTGGGCAGTGACGTGAAGGCCTTGATAGAACTGCTTTTCACTATGCGGAAGTCAAAGGAGCCTCCCTATAGCTTTCTCAAGCGATGGCTTGAGAAACGGTCTATCCCTCCCTCAGGTTGAGGGATTATCATTATTCGCCTAATCAGGGAGTGGCAAGCTTACTCCTTGCCCAGACGCTCGAGATAACCCGTTACCGTCTCAAAGCCCCTTGGCAGATCCTCCTCCTGGTGAACCTCGAGGGTATAGAAAGGCGAAAGCTTCTGCGCCCGCAGTTGGCGCAACAAGCCAATAAAGTCGAATTTGCCGTCGCCAGGAGGAAGATGTTGATCCACTTCTCCGTTGTTATCGTGCAGGTGCACCTCTACCAAATGATTACCCAAAGCCTTGAGCCACTCTTGCCAGTCTTTTTTGCTGAATACAAGCCAGTGACCGGTGTCAAAACAGAAGCCGCACCGAGGGGAGTTGATCTTCTCCAAGAGCTTTTTGATGGTATCGGGCCCTTGCTCAAAGACATTTTCTAGTGCCAGCGTTACGCCGCACCTCTCTGCCTCGTTTACGAGGGGGCTCCACATCTCAACACTCCCATGGAACCAAAGATCGAATGCCTCTCCGTGCCGCCACTGCTCATATTCTGGATGAAAGATCACGATCTCGGGCCTGATCAACGCAGCCAGGTGTAGAACGTGCTCCAATCTTTCTTGAGTTGCCTTTCTGATCTTGCTGTCCACCCCGCCAGGGGCCAAATCCATGTAGGGGGCGTGAAAGGTGTAGAGGCGCCCCGATTTTTTCAACGCATCGCCAAGACGGCGCACATCTGCGTCCCGGCACGTATCCAGGGTTGCAGAACTCAGGTATATCTCTGGGTTGACCCCCAGGCCGATGATCTCATCTTGACGGGGGAGGAGGATATCGTAGGGGACAGTGATGAGGATGCTCACCGCAATGTCCCCTTAGAGAGAACTTCCGCAGACTGCACCAGTTTTCCAAGCATCTCCAGCTGTTTTTTTTCTCCGAGTACGATAAGGCAATCCCCCTTTTCAATGAGGGTCTCAGAGGAGGGGTTGAAGATCATATCACTCCCAGCCTTTTTGACGGCAACGACGATCAATCCAAGCTCTCGTCTAATTCCCGATTCCCGCAGAGGTTTCCCCTTGAATCTGGACGCATCCTCCACGGTGATTTCTTCCAACTGGAGCTCGAGATGCTTCCTCTCGACGACCAGATCGACAAATTCCACGATATTCGGCCGTAGGACGGCGTTGAGCATCCTGGCAGCGCCAATCAGATATGGTGAGACCACTCGGTTCGCTCCGGCGCTCAATAGCTTTCGCTCTGCCGCCTCCTCAGCAGCCCGGCTCAGTATATAGATGGAGGGGTTTAATGCCCTCGTGGAGAGGGTGATATAGAGGTTGTTTGCATCTGAGCCGGTTGCAGCGACCAGACACCTCGCCGTTTGAACCCCTGCGCTGATGAGGCTCTGGTCATCGGTGGCATCCCCTTCCACGTAGGCGAATCCATCTTCATCGAGCAGCTTTATCCTTTCCGGGTCTTTCTCAACCACGACGAAAGGGACGTTTTCCACATCAAATTTACTGGCAATGAAAGTGCCGATACGGCCATAACCGCATAAGACATAGTGATTTTTTAGCCTTTTGACCTTTTTCTCCAATTTTCTCCTCCCTAAGACCATTCGGATTTGGCCGGCAATGAATGTTTGGACAATACTTCCTAAGACATACCCCATTCCTCCGAAGCCGGACAGAATAAGGAATACAGTAAATATCCTTCCTTCTTTCGATAGCTGGTGGACCTCTCCGTACCCGACCGTGGTGATAGTGGTTACAGTCATATAGAGGGCATCGAAAAAAGACCACCCCTCTATAAGGCTATAGCCCGCGGTTCCAGCGAAGAGGAGTACGAGTAAAATAATGATGGCTATGATCAGGTGGCGGAGAAAATTCAACTGCCTGCCTCTTTTTGTCATGTCTTCAAGATAGTATAACTTCTCTGGTAAGGCAACCCCCTGCTGGTAGCGAGCAGCTTGTTCTTGTGATAGTATAGTAATAGGGTATACATCAAAAAGGCGCCTGGCTGCCCGAGAAGGATAGTGCCTCTGGGACAGGGCCAATCCGACGAGATGATAACTCAAGGGGTTAAGGCGCGTTCAGTTGCCTCGTTGAGGAGGTATTTACGATGCAAGATATCGACAAGTCAAAAGAGCAATTAGCATCCGAAGTTGCATACTTGCGCCAACGGATTGCTGAGTTGGAAACAGCAGAGACCGAACGCAAGCAGGTGGAAGAAGCCCTGCGGAAAAGCGAGGAGAAGTACCGCACCGTTGTTGAAGTTTCTCCAGATGGGATCGCCATTGCTTCCCAGGGGCGCCATATCTTTGTGAATCAAAGCCTTGCCAAGATGTTTGGTGTCGCCGATCCTGAAGAGCTGATCGGTAGGCCGATCATGGATTACATCCACCCGGACTACCGTAAGATAGTTAGGGAGCGAATAGAGCAGCAGATCAAACGCGGGGGAGCGGCTCCTTTGATCGAGGAGAAGATGCTTTGTGCCGACGGAACGGTTATTGACACGGAGGTAGCTGCTGCTCCTCTGGAATATCAGGGGGAACAGGCCGTTCTGGCACTCATAAGGGACATCACCGACCGCAAGCGGATGGAGGAGGCACTTCGGGATAGCGAGGAGCGATTTCGTACGATATTTGACGGCGCGCCAGATGCTATATTCCTTGCCGATCCCGAAACAGGTGAAATCATCGGTGCGAACCCAGCTGCATCGCAATTACTACGAAGGCCACGCGAAGCAATTATAGGCCTCCATCATTCACAGTTACATCCACCGCAGCTGCAGGATCATGAGAAGAAAAACTTTATTAAGTATGTTCAACATGTACGAACGACGAAACAAACACATCCTATCGAAAGCGCGGTCATTCGGTCAGATGAAGGTACCGTCCCCGTTGAAATCTTAGCGCAAATGATTCATCTACAAGGCAGACCGGTCTTTTTAGGAACCTTTCGAGACATCACCGATCGCAGGAAGATTGAGGAGGCATTGCTCAAAAGTGAGGAGCGCTACCGATCTGTGGTAGATAACATTGATTTGGGGATTAATCTCGTAGATTCCGACCATAATATAATTATGGTAAACGCTACAATGGGAGAAAGATTTAATAAGCCCGTCAGTGAGATAATCGGTAAAAAGTGTTTTCGAGAATTCGAGAAACGTAGTGCCGTATGCCATCATTGCCCTGGAGTGCAGACGATGGCGACGGGGCGGGCTGCTGAGGTTGAGACAGAAGGGGTACGGGATGATGGGAGCCGTTTTCAGGTGAGGCTTCAAACCTTTCCGGTGATCTCGCAAGATTTGGGGGCGACTGCCTTCATAGAAATTGCAGAGGACATAACAGAACGCAAGCGTATGGAGGAAGCGCTGCGCGAGAGCGAGGGGAAGTACCGCTCTTTAGTTGAGTCCAGCGAAGACTCCATCTATTTAGTAGATAAAGATTGCACCTACCTTTTTGTTAACAAACGGCATCTTGCAAGGATCGGCGTTCCGTATAGTCAAGTTGTCGGTAGGGCCTATAGCGACTTCCATTCACCACAAGAAACCAAGGACTTCTCACAGAAGGTAAAAAAAGTATTAAAAACAGGGGAATCAGTATCCTATGAATATAAAAGCCAGCGCGATAATAGATATTTTATTCGAACATTAAGTCCTGTTAAAGCTTCAAAAGGTGATAAACCAAGTGCGATAACGGTCATCTCTAAGGACGTCACCGTGCTTAAACAATCCGAGGATACGCTGCGGGAACGGGAGGCATTTAACTTTGCGTTGTTCCAATACAATCCTGTTGAGACTATTGTCGTTGATATAGAAGGCAGGGTGACCGGATTCAACCTGGCTAAAGCAAAATCTAACGACAGATTGCCCGTGATCGGCGATATGATGTACAAGGATTATGCTAGCAAGCATGAAATTGATATGTATGCCGAGCTGATGAAGTGCATCAAGTCTGGGAAGGCAAAAGAATTTCCTGATAGGAAATATAGTAATAGGTACTTGTCAATAACTATATCTCCCTTTTCCGAAGGAGCTATTATCATATCTGAGGACATCACCAAGCGCAAGCGTGCTGAGGAGCTATTACAACGTGAACGCGATACCTTTTTTGCCATATTGCAAAAAGCTCCTTACGGTGTTGTTTTTTTGGATAAGGAGGGGGAAACTATCCTCATAAATATGCAATTCACTAACATCACCGGATATACCCGGGAAGATATTCCTACTCTAAAGGATTGGTTCCGCTTGGCGTATCCAGATAAAAAGTACCGAGATACCGTAGTCGATATTTTAACGAGAGATATCGCTTGGGGCGGCGATGACAAAATATTTCACGAGACGTATCACAGGACTTTTTTTCGGACATTCAAGGTCACCTGTAAAGATGGTACTGTTAAAGAAATCGAGTTTAGGCCAACTGCGTTGGAAGATGGCGGCACCATCGTCATGATTGCAGACATCACTGATCGGAAACGAATAAATGATTTATTGGAAACCGCTGCCACGGAATGGCGTACTACCTTCGATGCGATCAACGATGCTGTAATGCTACTTGATCAGACTGGGAAGATCAAGAGATGCAACAATTCCATGGTAAAAATGATGGACAAGCCGTTCAGCGAAATCGTCGACCGTGCGTACTGGGAAGTCGTCCATGATTCCTTAAAACCTCCAAAAGAGGGTCACCTTGAGAGTGTGAGGAAGAGCCATCAGCGGGAAACCGAAGTGTTCAAAAAAGGTAATCGGTGGTTAAATGCCACTGTCGATCCGATGCTGGATAATGAGGGCCATCTCTTGGGAGCAGTCCATATCTTATCCGATATCACCGAGCGTGTGCGCATTGACGAGGAGCTGCATAACTCACGAGAAGAGTTACGAAATCTTACCGCATATTTAGAGTCTGTACGGGAGCAGGAGAGAACAAGCATTGCCCGTGAGATCCACGACGAATTGGCTCAGTCTTTGACGGCTTTAAAGATGGATTTAGCTTGGCTCGACAACAAATTGCCGCGAGATCAAATACCTTTGGTTGATAAGATGCATGCAATGAGCGAACTCATCGATTCTATTATACAAACCGTTAAGCGTATCTCTGCGGCTTTGAGACCTGGTATATTGGATGATCTTGGTTTAGTTGCGGCGATCGAATGGCAGGCTGAAGAATTTCAAAATCGCACTGGTATTAACTGCCGCTTTATCGTAAATCCAGATGACCTTACGGTTGATCAAGATCGATCGACAGCCATTTTTCGCATATTTCAAGAGACGCTGACCAATATTGCTCGACATGCCAGTGCTTCACTGGTTTCCGTTGACCTCTTGGAGGAAGCTGGATCATTACTGCTGCGTGTCATCGATAATGGTATTGGTATTACTGAAGAGGAGATTCATGACCATAAATCATTTGGCCTTATTGGCATGAGAGAACGCGTTTATCCGTGGGGAGGCCGTGTCGATATCAAAGGCATTTCGGGGCAAGGAACGACGGTAGAGGTCAGCGTACCCTTACAAGGGAAATAAAGTAGTCTATCAGTTGCCAGTAATTATCTAAACTGCCAATAAGGAGTTTATCGATGATCAAAATATTAATTGCTGATGATCATGCAGTTGTTAGAAGAGGATTAAAGCAGATCGTGGCTGAGACGCCGGATATAATTGTCGCCGGTGAGGCGAGCACAGGTTACGAAGTTATGGATAAGGTACGAGGCTATGATTATGATGCCGTTATATTAGATATCTCAATGCCCGGCGGAGACGGTCTGAATATCTTAAAACAGTTAAAAAAGGAAAAGCCAAAGATGCCTATCCTTGTGCTCAGTGTGCACCCTGAGGATCAATATGCGGTGCGCTCGCTAAAGGCGGGTGCCGCTGGATATCTGACAAAAGAGAGTGCTCCTGATGAACTGATTACTGCTATTAGAAGGGTATCGGGCGGCAGAAAATACATCAATTCACTACTCGCTGAGAAATTAGCCTTGGATTTGGAGGCAGACAGAGGAAAACAACTTCATGAAAAACTCTCTGATCGTGAATATCAGGTGCTGTGTATGATGGCTTCAGGTAAAATGGCGAAAGAGATAGCGACCGACCTATGCCTCAGCGTTAAGACAATCAGTACATACCGTTCACGCATTCTGGAAAAGATGCGAATGAAAAACAATGCTGAATTAACTCACTATGCCATCAAGCATGGGCTGGTGGAATAGTACAATTGTAGCTAGCGGTAGGTGAGAAACGGCGAGACGGAGAACGGGTGAGAAAATAGCTAGTTATAAAGATCTACGTGTCTACCAAAATGCGATGGCAGCTGCTATGGAGATATTTCAACTATCTAAGAGTTTCCCACCAGAAGAAAAGTATTCACTCGTTGATCAGATGCGCAGGTCTGCGCGGTCTGTGTGCGCAAACATAGCTGAAGCATGGCGAAAGCGACGATATAAAGCAGCGTTTGTTGCAAAGTTAAGTGACGCAGAAAGTGAAGCGTGTGAAACTCAAGTATGGATAGAGTTTGCAAACAGATGTAATTACTTCAACGTGGAAACAATGGAAAAGTTAGATAATATGTATAATCATATTATCGCACAACTTGTTAAAGTGATTGATGAGGCAGATAAATGGTTGATTAAGAAGAAATAAACCCCGTTTCTCCGGTACGCCCACTCACCGAGTCGTTGCTTCCCTCTATTGCTTACTGCCTATTGGTTAGCTTTTGTAGGACATATCCCGACAATAAAATCAGGCTATCGCTGATACCCTGCCTGTAATTTCCTGCCTTAGAATGACAGACGCACTATACGTCCGA
>Ga0256868_10002001_pt1 | contig 10757 bp, 9 predicted proteins | sample RVTome_13_FD_187341 | JGI IMG/M metagenome (GOLD analysis project Ga0256868, IMG submission 187341) | Soil microbial communities from uranium-contaminated site in the Upper Colorado River Basin, Wyoming, United States - RVT92D227 HiSeq ... | reverse complement strand
CGGTGCCGGATCATTTGTCTGGCTGGGAAGGTACGACAACCTGATCAATTCAGCGGGGATAAAGATTGTACCTGAAGAGGTCGAAGCGGCTGTAATGGCGAAAGCAGGCCTGGAATGCACCGTTGTGGGCTTGCCCGATGAACGGTTCGGACAGAAAGCTGTAATGGTATTTGAATCAAACAAATCACCGGATGATATTTCCGGAATTAAAAACAGGCTTGAAAGCCTTTTACCCGCTCACTGGTTGCCAAAAAAAATATTCCGGGTGGAAAAATTCCCCCGGAATGATTCCTTCAAGATCGATAGGAAACGGTTAACGGAATTAATTACACATATTTCTCAATGAAACCTCCATCCGCCATTTCGTATTCCCGAATAATTGCTTAATATATTGCCCGACACCTAATTTTGTTTACCTTTATACTGCTCAAACAGATGTAAATCCTTAATCCTAAATAAAAAAGCTATGTTTCTAATAATCCTTGGTGTTATTGTTTTAATTATTGGCTTTAGGGTAGCCAGAGTAAATTACCCCATTCGTAAATATACCGCCCTGTTAAAAGGTTCAGGTATCGGTTTAATCATCATTGGCCTGCTCACTACTTCGCTCATTCAGATCGAACCGGGAGAAGTGGGTGTCCAGAAACTCTTCGGCAAAGTAAATGACAATATTTTTGAAAGCGGGCTGAACTTCAAAAATCCGCTTGTAGAGGTAGTACGTTTCGACAAAAGAACCCAGAATTATACCATGTCGGGGGTTCCCTCCGAAGGCGAAATAACAGGGGATGATGCTATACGGGTACTATCCGCTGACGGACTTGAAGTAATTATTGATCTGACCGTACTTTATAAAGTTGTACCTGCTGAGGCCCCCAGCATCCTGAAAGAGATCGGAATCGATTATAAAAATATAATAGTCCGGCCAATTTGTCGTACCAAGATCAGGGACAACGCAGTGTATTATGATGCAGTGGCTTTGTACTCCTCTAAAAGAGATGAGTTTCAGGATCGTATTTATAAAAGTATTGAATCCGACTTTAAAACCCGGGGATTGCTGCTGGAGCAGCTATTGGTAAGAAACATTACCCTTCCGGCCTCAGTTAAAACCACTATTGAATCGAAAATCAATGCAGAGCAGGAAGCCCAGAAAATGACTTTTGTGCTGCAGAAGGAAAAACAGGAAGCTGAACGGAAAAGGGTGGAAGCCCAGGGAATCGCCGATTATCAGAGAATAATCAGTTTGTCGCTTACCGACAAGCAGTTGCAATACGAGATGATCAAGGCCATTACCAATTCCCCCAATGCCAAACTCATCATCATGGGTGATGGCAAGAACACCCCGATTATACTGAACGGGAATTAATGAGTTTTTTGTAGAGACCCCGCCAGCAGGCGGGGTCTCTACCTGTCATCCTACTCCCACCATATCCTCCCCTTCAGATCATCGGGCTTAAGGGTGATCAGGTGGCCGACCGGGGAACCGTTTCTGAAGGTTTTTACACGAAGTGTCACGGGACCTTCAGGCAATTCAAAAGGTTTTGTATACTTTGTGGCATATTGGTTTGGCATTCCTCCGTCGAAGGTATAGTAAATATCCAGTCCGGGAATTTCCGACTCCATCTCCACCCACATTTTATCATTTTTCACGCGGGTTTTCACAATGGCATCATACATCGCCGTGGAATAATTGACCTCAGCCACATCAGCCCTGGTAAACTGGTTTTCCACCCGCTGCACGAAGTTTTCCCAGTTCTTATTTCCGACGGGGGTCCAGAAATCCTCGGCCAGCGCCCATCCGCGCGGCCAGGTCATGTATTCGGCATGGCGCAGGGTGACAATCTGCTCTGTCCATAAATTGCCCTGTCCGCCAAGAATGTATTTGGCTTCCACCCCTTTGGGCTCAGGATTAAAATCATAGCATTTTTTCAGCCGCAGATTAGCATAAATGGGCGGATCAACCTTAGGATCACCCTGCGTATAATCGAGATAAGCAAACGTATTGGGTGTCATCACTACGTTATGACCCTGATGGGCGGCCTCGATACCTCCTCTTATTCCCCTCCAGCTCATTACTGTGGCACCGGACGATAAGCCGCCTTCCAGAATTTCATCCCAGCCCAGCAGTTTTTTCCCTTTGGCATTCAGGATTTTTTCAAGCCGGTTCATGAAGTAGCCATGCAGTTTTACCGATTCAGTAGTATTCAGATGCTTCATCAGCGCCTGACAACCCGGGTCCTTTTCCCAGTAGCCGCGGTAACATTCGTCCCCGCCAACGTGTATATATGGATTCGGAAATAATGCGGCCAGCTCGGTGAATACCTTGTCAAGGAATTCATATACCTTCTCGTCTGACGGATTGAGTGTATTATCGATCAGCATCTTAAAGGTGCCGTCGTCATACCACTCCGAAAAGTTGGATCCCGGATTTACCCTGGTTTCCGGATCTTTGGTGCAGCTGAGCTCCGGATAGGCAGCAATGGCAGCCATACTGTGACCTGGAACATCAATCTCCGGCACGATGGTTACAAATCGTTCCTGTGCATACTGAAGGATCTCACGTACATCATCCTGCGTATAAAAACCGCCAACCGTGGCAGCTTCACCAGGCTGAGGGGCTTTCCGCTCTCCAAACTGTCCGTCACGGGGAACACGCCAGGCACCCACTTCCGTTAACCGGGGCAATGATTTGATCTCTATCCGCCATCCGTTATCATCCGTCAGGTGCCAGTGAAAGGTATTGAACTTGAACCTGGTCATCTCATCGATATACCGTTTTACTTCCTCCTTGGTAAAGAAATTACGGCTCACATCGAGCATGAGCCCCCTCCAGGCAAAACGCGGATAATCGGTTATTTTAACCGCCGGTACTGTCATGCTGGTTTTTATTGTTACCTTATTTTCAATTTCCCTTGGTAAAAGCTGGAGCAGCGTCTGTACACCATAGAACAGTCCTGCAGGCTGATTGGCCGAGATAATTACTCCTTTGGAGGAAGATGCCAGGGTATAGCCTTCATTGCCGGTTTGCTGATCCAGGGCAACATTCAGATTTAACTGTATGGCACCCGCCTGCCCCTGCCTGGCAATCAATTTTAACCCTGTAGGCTGGTTGATCTTTTGCACCAGCATTTCAGCCACATGTTGCCCTTCGGGCCTGTTAAACATAACAGTTGTACCGGCTGTTATTACGTATTCCCCGGTAAGAACCTGCACCTCAACAGGCTGCGGTATGATCTGCACTGTGCTTTTCTGTCCCATTACCATTGCACCTGCCATTAACATAACCATGAATAATATATTCTTCATATTGATAAGATGTTTAAAATTTTTCCTCTGTCCACATTGGTACGGACAGGTCGCGACCTGTCCCTACACCCGTTCCCCGAATCTCACTTGTCCCTCGTCCCTTGTCCCTTGTCCCTCAATTCTGAATTGGAAACAAACGCAATCCTCTTACTATCCGGTGACCATGAAGGCACGTTGATCGTTCCTTGTCCACCGTACAGGTAAGCGATCACCTTGGGTGCCCCGCCATTAACCGGCATCAGCCGCAGCATCACCCGCTTGCACGGGGGGTGGGAATCCGGATCAATGTCTACCGGGAAGGAAATGAAAACCATCCACTTCCCGTCGGGCGAGATATGCGGGAACCAATCGTTATAATCATCAAAAGTAAGCTGCTCCTTACCCGATCCGTCGGGTTTCATCCGCCATATCTGCATGGTGCCGCTCTGGCTGCCGTTATAATAAATGTATTTCCCGCCGGGTGAAGCTTCAGGTCCGTCCACATGCGCCGTTTTAAAAAAGGTCAGCTGTACTTCGGGCCCCCCGTTAACGGGACTCTTGTAAATATTATATATGGGTGTATCCCTTTGTGCCACGTACAATACGGCTTTGTTGTCGGCTGTCCAGCCATGCCAGTAAGAGGGAGCCTTGTCGGTAATTAACTTCGGTGTTCCGCCCGTAAGTGGCAGTGTATAAATTTTGGATCCGCTGCCCTGCGGACTATGACTGATGGCCAGTGTTTTACCATCGAAGGAAATGCCGTGGTCATTGTTGAGCCGGTTGGCATCGCCGGTATTTAGTTTTTCGATGGTACCGCCTTCAACCGGAATGGTATATAAAGAACCGCCTTCATTGAACAGCAGCTTTTTTCCGTCGGGCATCCAGTTGGGCGCTTCGAACTGGCCGTTTGACTCATGGATCACCTTGCGCATACCGTCGGAAACATTCAGGATCTCCAGCCGGCTGCCGGGCCAGCCCTGCTGATAGGGATTGTAATGAGCGGGGACGGGCTTGTCAATGCGTACGTTCCATACGCGGGCCTCTTCCATTACATCGGGATTATGCGAGGTAATAAACAAACCTGCCAGCACTTCATCGGGCATATCTTTCATCCGTTGTATGCCGATTACCTGCAGGGGTTCCCCTACTTGTGCGGCACGGAAGATGATATTCTTTCCCTCCCGCTCCAGCTGAATGATTTGATAACCGGGTTTGGGCGCAAATATCTCATCCTGCGGATCACGCATAAAGGCACCTTTGAGCATACGCCACTGCAGAACTGTCAGACCGTCGCCATGTGCCACGGCACTGATATGGGAGGCATCTTCGTCCAGCGATTCGCGGATCATCCATCCGATTTTGCGGTGCGGGTCAACACCTTTGCCCACAAAAGCAAAATTGGCGGTGAGGATAAAGTCCCCTTTGATCTTTCTGTAGGCGTAATGGAACTCATCCCGCCCGAACCAGATATTGTAACCGGCACCTTTCAGTGTATATACTTGAGTGCTTTCGTCATACACAACCGATCCGGCAAGTTTCGGACTACCCACATCAGCGTGATCATCAAAGATCCCGGCCGGAGAATTTCCGGTAACTGTACTGGTCAGCAGAGCGGATACCATCATAAGCGTTGAGATTTTCATAGGATTATAATAAGATTAAGATTACATATTCCGGGAGCAAGCGCTTAAAAAAAGAAAGTCAAGGTAGCCCATTTTTTGGCGAAAGACAAACTGCAGTCTGAAAAATACTGACGATGAAGATACCGGAATAACTGACCAGTGAACCATTGGCCATGGATTTTTCAGTCTGAGATCCATTTATAGCTGCACCCCTGGTTAAAATGAACAAATTCCATATCCGGGAAAGTCTTTGCCAGGTGCCGGTTGAGCAATACCATGCCGTTTTCCTCGCTGGTACCATGATTTATGACAATAAGCGGCTGACCGGTATCTTCGGCAAAAGTTGTCTGTACCCAGGTGTGAATGGTGTCGTCGATGGCTATGTAACAGTCGGCCTTCATTTCCATATAATCCAGGGGATTGCAGATACAGCCAGTGCCCAGGCCCACGCTTTCAATCATCCGGTTCTCTTCCCCATAAAAGGCCACTCCGGGCTGTCCGATCGGTTTAAGCTGTTGTGCCACCTTTAAAGCAAATGCTTTAGCGGGTAAAGGTTTGATCCGGTAAACATTATAATATGTTTTGGAGGCAATGATATCGGAATCGGGCAGGCCAAGCTGCTGTCCGAATGAGTAAGGGATGCCGAATTCAGGAATTTTATCCAGCACATCATGACACCGGATAATCGATAATTCATGCTTGGTGATCAGTTCCCGTTTCGCATCGCGGGCCTCATAATAAATGGTACGTGCAGGTTCCGGGGCGCTGTGGTAATCATAGTCTGATTTCTGCAGATCGAGGTGGGTGTAAAAGGTTGGCTCATGCACCACCAGCAGGTTGACACCTCTGTCAATGGCTTCCTTTATTGTTTTCAGATAAGGCATCCAGGCCGTGCCCGCCTTCTTAATAATGGCATCAGGATTCCCAATGATGATTTGATCCACCGAAGGTTCCAGCACATCGGTCAACGATCTCAGGTACTGCTGAAAATCCTTAACGGTTTTGGGAGTTGGAACTAAGCCTTTGGCGTTAGCCGATATGGCCATACCGGACAGCGACAATGCACCGGCTGTCAGCGCTGTCTTGTTGATAAATTCCCTTCTTTTCATATCAGGTATTAATAGTTAAAGTTTGCACTGTATGGCATTTATTCTTCCCACATGGAAATAAAGTTAATGCAGACAACAAGGTAAGCAAATAATTTAATTATCTTTAAAAACAGAACGCACTTCTATTGGAAAGTTAAAGACTTAAATATCAGTTGGTTGTAATTTATTCCAGTAAGAATTAAATCATGTTTTCTTGATAAAGCGTTTTTGTCCTTTGTTTCCAACAATATCATACCCCATGAAAAAATTCAGTATCACAATAATAGGTGCTTTACTTGTTTGGCAAAGCTATTCACAGGATCCCGAAGTCAAATCCGATACCCTGCGAAGTGATGCATTGAATGTGTATTTTGAGACCAGTGATTATATCAGGAAAGAGATCCCTTTTGTTAATTATGTCAGGGATATTCATGATGCCGAAGTTTATATTCTAGCAACCTCGCAGTTGACAGGTTCAGGCGGAAACGAATATACCTATTTCCTGGTTGGGCAACATAAATATTCAGGCATGAGTGATACGGTCTCTTTTGTCACTGCACCTGATGAGACAACCGAAGGAAGAAGGGAAAAAGAAGTGAATACATTGAAAATGGGTCTGATGAGATATGTGGTCAAGACTCCCCTCTCCAAATACATCAGGATCAGCTTCAGCGAGCCCTTATCGGAAACAGTGTCAACCGACAAATGGAACAGCTGGGTATTCCGGACTTCGCTGAACGGATTTCTCGATGGGCAAAATACCTACAAATCGCGGTATTTATCCGGCAATTTTACTGCCAACCGAATCACTGAAGAGTGGAAAATCAATATCAGTCTTCGTTACAGTTATAGTGATGATAAATTTGAAATTGGTGATGACATAATTTCGAGTGATAATGATGCCAAGTCGCTCAATACTTTGGTGGTGAAAAGTCTGACCGATCACTGGTCATATGGAGGATCGGTGAATATAGGATCATCCAGTTATAACAATCAAAAAATTATATTGAGGGTAATGCCGGCGCTTGAATATGATCTTTTCCCCTATTCCGAATCCACCCGAAGACAATTCCGAATCCTGTACAAAGCTGGCTATAGTTATGTAACCTATATTGATTCTACCATTTATGGCAAAATAAAAGAGGGTTTATGGCTCCATACATTGACGGCAGCCTACGGAGTAATTCAGAAATGGGGGTCCATTGATGTAAGCATGGATTACAGCAATTACCTGTCCGACTGGTCAAAAAACAATCTTTCATTCAATGGTTACATAAATATTAGAGTTGCCAAAGGCTTATCTGTTAACCTGGGCGGAGGTGTATCCCTTGTCCATGACCAGCTTGGACTTGTCAAAGGAGGAGCAACAACCGAGGAAGTCTTGTTGAGAAGGAAGGAGCAGGCAACGCAGTATCGGTATTTCACCAGTTTTGGATTTACCTTTACGTTTGGCTCCATTTACAACAATGTGGTCAATCCCCGGTTTGGCAATAGCGGTGGAGGTGGTATGATATTTTTTATGAATTAGGGGAATGTTTTCTTCTATTGCTGCGGGCTCAACAAAAACCCTGCTTAACATGGAAGGACCAGGTATAATTAACCGCATCTGGATTACAATAAATGATCGTTCACCTAATATGCTCAGGAGCCTGGTTATTAATATGTACTGGGACAATGAAAAAAAACCGGCTGTATCTGTTCCTTTGGGTGATTTTTTTGGAACCGGACTGGGTAAGACAGCAGTATATGAAAATGCACTATTTGCAAATCCCGAAGGTCGTTCCTTTAACAGCTTCATTCAGATGCCATTTAAAAAAGCCGCCAGAATTGAATTGGTAAATGAATCAGATGCTGACCTTACAATGGTTTTCTATGATATTAACCTGCAGCTGCTGAAAAAATGGGATGAACACTACCTTTATTTTCACAGCTACTGGCACAGGGACACTTCAACCATTCTGGCAAAGGACTTTGAGATCCTGCCGGAAATAAAGGGGAAAGGGTGACTGAACTGCAGAATCAGCATGTCAGCTTAATTCCGGTTACCGTTCATGATGCGCCTGTGATGTACAGGATTTACAGGAAAGACAGTGTTGTGAATCTTGCCACCAGTAACCTGCCGGAGGCATGGACCAATTTTTACAGGTCGGACGACCTGGCTTCCACGGCCTATTTTTACATGGCAAGTCCTAAAAATGATCTGCCTGAAATACAGCTCCGGGACACGCGGATCTGGAACCTGAAGGAAAATTAACAACTGATTGTTAATTTATAACTTAGTATCTTATCTGCCAGCCATCCAGGCAGGATTGAAAAAAGGCAAAACCTATAAAAAATTTCCGGTTTGAACAGAACTCACATCCGTAAATCAAAACTCTAATTGATTTTAGGCTGATTTGTAATAAAGAGGATAAGATAATTTCTACCATAATATCGCTCCTACGGAGCTATGTATAAATGCAGCATAACAAGTATTCCTTGTGGGCAATAATATAATTGCATGGAAGTTCATATACAAACACTAAAACTCCCTCCCTGTTCTCTCTTTCAGTTTGAAAACTTCAATGGCATTTTCCCGGAATATTCTGTCAACAATTTCAAGGGCTACAGCTTCAGTCAATAATCCCCTTTTAATCCTTTTTACCAGAACTTCCGACACTACATCTTTTGCATACTCTAGCGATCCCACCGATTCTTCAATCAAACCGCAATCACCTCCCCAGAAAAATTTATTATACGGGACGCAATCGAACATCACATCAAGGGCATTCACTGCTTCTTCACGCGATATCTGCGGCAGCCAGACTATATCGAGATACACGTTCGGGAACATTTTTCCCAATGCGGCATATTCGTCCGTCCATGGGAAACCTCCATGAAAAAGAACAAATTTTGCTTCCGGGTACTTTAAAAACAGGTTATTCAGTTTGATCGGCTGGCCATTGTCCAGTACATTCCCATTGCCGGCCAGGTACCCCGTATGGATCTGGATGGGCAGATCGTATTCAATTGCTTTCTGAATGATCCAGTGAAAAATGTAATCTTCAATCTTTTTTGTTTCTGCCGGCGTCAGCCTGGAAGAAGGTTTGTCAAACAGATTACGGGCTACTTCATAGGGTACATCTTCATAATAAAGTGTCCGGGAATATGCCTGGGAATTCTTCAAACAGACAGCTCTGTTCGCAATGTTCTTTTTAAAGAGGTTATCACAGAATGCCAGATAGTCATCTAAACTGTTGATGTCATATCCTTCACTGACTGCTTCTTTATAAAAGGGTTCCGGTTCGGCGCCTTTTTCCGGTCTCTGGCCTGATGCCGTCACCAGTGGATTAATGTGGAAAACAAGTGCAAAATACCTGCCATCCAGCTCAGTATTAAACGGATTCCAGTACTGATCGAGAAACATAAGTTCATATCCTGCCTTTTGGAATACTTTATCAAACCATTGTCTGTAGTTTTTGTAATTTTCTTCAATACTTTTGGAAAGTTCTGCGATGTTTTCCCTGGTGAAATAGAGATCATTGAAGCCGTATAATTTCTTAAATCCTTTCACAAACTGGCTATAATAGCTTGTGTTCCGCGTGTAATTCAGGGCATTACCGTATTTGTCCCATAACTCACCGGGATTCAGTGAATCTATCTGGTCCAGGTCATAGCCATCCGCACCTGCAGAGCTTAAATCTGAAGCCAGGTAACTTGCTGCTATAAGCTGATAAAAACTGAAATTATAGTCACCATAATCTTCAGGCCAGTGCTGATGTTCATGTGTGTTGATTATTTTAACCTGATCGGTGTAATCCCTTATTTTCCGGTAAACCGAACTTTCATTCATGCTGCACTGATTCGTGATAAGAAAGGAACATATCACAAATGACCACACGGATAAGGATGAAATTATTGCTTTCTTCATGGTTCAATAGGTTTAATTTTCTGTATGTAATTTAAGAAAAATTGGATTAATTTATATGAGATTGTTCTACCATAATGTCGCCCCTGCCTTGCCGGCAGGCAGGCTGAATGGGGCTCCTCTAATCCATATTATAAGTGAAAGCACCAGAGGTGCGATATTATGGTAGAAAAGGAATGATGTAAAATAATTCAAAAGCACCGTAGGTGCGACATTATGGTTATGTTATTCTTTGCTAATAGTCATTTTAATTTCTTATGAAGTAAAAAGTGCTTTAATGACTAAATTAGCAAGGTGACCTGTTCTTTACCGATCCCCCATATGGAATGGAGCAAGGATTTGAGGACCCGAAGAGGGAGCTGAATTTCACTGGAGTATACAAACTTACTGCAGCGGGCGAGTTGATCCTGTTAACCGACAAGATGACGGCTCCGAATGGAATAGGCCTGTCACCCGATGAGAGCAGGCTTTATGTTTCCAACTCGGGAGCAGGTGATGAGGCATACTGGATGGAATATGTGATCAGGAAAGACGGTTCACTCTACAATGGAAGGATATTTTATAAACCATCACAGGAGCAGAATAAAGAATCCGGAGCCCCTGACGGTCTGAAAGTCAGGGCGGACGGGATCATCTTTGCCACCGGACCGGGTGGTGTCTGGGTCTTTTCTCCCTACGGGAAACACCTGGGAACCGTAAAAACCGGACAGGCCACTGCGAATTGTGCACTGGATGCCGGAGGCAGTTACCTCTACATCACGGCCGACATGTACCTCATGCGGATCAGGTTGAGATAAGCAGCGTGACAACTCACCAACTTAGGAGTAAAGCGGAACATCAAAATATATATCCAAAATA
>Ga0256868_10001999_pt1 | contig 10766 bp, 6 predicted proteins | sample RVTome_13_FD_187341 | JGI IMG/M metagenome (GOLD analysis project Ga0256868, IMG submission 187341) | Soil microbial communities from uranium-contaminated site in the Upper Colorado River Basin, Wyoming, United States - RVT92D227 HiSeq ... | reverse complement strand
AAGGCTTTGCCTTCCTCATGATGAATTTCGGGAACTCACGGTTTATTCTCGGCGTAGACCCGGAGAAAGGCGTCAACTTGCGTGGACTGGGAACGCTGCTCAATCAGAAAGAAGCTGAAAAAAGAAAGGCTATGGAAAGAGCACCCGGCCTACCCTGGTATGAAGGAAACTGCCCCTTCTTCAATTACCGGATCATAGATTCGCCCCAGGACGGGACGACGCTTACCCACCGCGAAATCTTGGATGCAGTCCTATCCTTTGGTGAAGGCGAAGTCCAAAAGTCCTCCAGCAGTGGAAGATCCGGCACTACAACCTGATGTTCACCATCCCGAATTCCGCCGTGAGAGAGATCAAGCCGGTCATCCAAAGAGAACTGGCGAAAACCGAAAAGAAATAAAATCTGCCATTTTTTTAAGGGCCGCGTTCGAAATCAGCCCAAACGGGATTCCGGCCGGCGATAAAAATCGTCTGGCATTTTCTCGTCAGGACTTGAACTCTTCGCGGCGCACGGTGACGCGTTCGAGCCGATCCATCAGGACCTCGATCCCTATCCCCGGTCGGGTCGGCACGGTCATCGTCGAATCGGAGTTGAGGACGAACTCGGGCTCGATGATATCTTCTTTATAATATCGCTTACTCGCAGAGATGTCCCCGGGCAGGGTGAAATTGGGAAGCGAGGCCAGGGCGACGTTTCCGGCTCGCCCGATGCCCGACTCCAGCATTCCGCCGTGCCACACCGGGATATTTCTCGACGCGCAGCAGTCGTGGATGGCGACCGACTCGGTGAAGCCGCCGACGCGGCCGGGCTTGATGTTGATCACGCGGCAGCTTTCCAATTCCAGCGCCGCGCGCGCGTCGGCCAGGGTATGGATGCTTTCATCAAGGCAAATGGGCGTCTTGAGCTCACGCTGCAATTTGGAATGATCGTAGATGTCCTCATAACTCAACGGTTGTTCGATCAACAACAGATCATAATCGTCCATGGCCCGAAAAACATCGACGTCGCTCAGCTCATAAGCCGAATTGGCGTCCACCTGGAGGAGGATCTTCGGAAACTCCTTGCGGAGGGCCTTCACCAGAGCGATGTCCCGTCCCGGTGCGATCTTGATCTTGATCCGCCTGTATCCTTCCTCCAAATGTTGCCCGACTTTCTTGACAAGCGCCTCCGGAGTCGCCTGGAGGCCGACGCTGACGCCGACCGGAACTCGTTCGCGTGTGCCGCCCAGCATTTTGGAGAGAGAAACGCTTTTCGCCTTGGCTAACGCGTCCCAGAGGGCCGATTCCAGCCCCGCTTTCGCCATTCGGTGGCCTCGAAACCTGGCTCCGAGGGAAATGGCGTCATCGACACGGGAGATATTCCGGCCCAAGACGCCCGGAATAAGAAAGTCGCGCAGAACGTGCCAGGCGGTTTGGACCGTCTCGGACGAATAGAGCGGAGCCTCTTCAACGACACATTCTCCCCATCCCGTCACGCCGTCCCCATCGACCCGGACTATAATGTGTTCCTCGTAGGTCTCGACGCCCATGGATGTCTCAAACGCGGACACCAGCTCCATTTTTGTGTGTCGAATTTCGATCCGCTCGATGCGCATGGAATCCTCCTCCGTCGGCACTGCCGAAATCGCAGGTAAGAGAATATCATAATCGAGCGAAAAATATAATGCGACCGGCCGCAGGGTAAAATAGGCCAAAGCCGAGAAAGCCAGGACATCCTCGAGAACCGGAAGATCATCGCCGGGATCGACCGCCAATCGCCTCCCGCTTACCTGGTGATTGTGTTAGAGAAGGCGGTATTGTTCCCTTCGAGCTTTTCCTGGATCTTATGGGTCTCATCCGTCGTGACTTTGAACTTCAGGGAATTGAAGTTCGTGTAAGACGTGGTCTTGGTGAAATGTGTGCTGGTATTCTTATTGAGGTTCGACCTTGTGTATCGTTGGACCTCGCTATAGCTTCCGCTGTTCTTAGAAACATAAAGAACGGTCACAAAGGAGTATGACCCATTGAACAAAAACATTTTCCTGAATGCCGTAAAATTATACAATGGGTCTTTATAGAATGGTGAGAGGAATCCCATGAAAAAAAAGCCTGCCTTTAAGCTGCCTCATACGCTGGTCTTGATCTACATCCTCGTCATCGCGGTTTATGTCCTCAGCCTCCTGGTCCCTTCCGGCGAATATCAACGCGCTGAAAAATCGGTCCAGGGCCAGACACGGCTGGTCACGATACCCGGCACGTATCATAATCTGGATAAAAAATCGCTCGGGCCGGAGTGGCTTTTGATCGCCCCGATCCGCGGCTTTCAGGACGGCGCCCTCATCATTTTCCTGATCTTCATTTTCGGCGGCGTCTTTTCCATCCTGGGAAAGACCGGAGCGATCGAATCGGGCATTCAAAGACTGGCTCAATTCTTTTCCAGGAATCCGAAATCGAAGAAATTCGTGATTCCCGTGTTGATGGTCGTCTTTTCCCTGGCCGGCGGGATCTACGGCATGGCCGAAGAATCGATCCCCTTCGTCCTCATCTTCATTCCGCTGGCCATGTCGCTCGGATACGACTCCATCGTCGGCGTTGCCATCCCCTTCCTGGGATCGGCGGTCGGTTTCGCGGCCGCTTTCTTCAACCCGTTCACGGTCGGCATCGCCCAGGGGCTGTCGGACCTGCCTCTTTATTCGGGTTTGCCCTACCGTCTTATCTTGTGGGCGATCGGGACTGTGTTTGCCATCGTGTTCGTAATGCTGTATGCGGGTAAGATCACGAAAGACCCGACGAAGAGCCCGGTCTATGAGATCGACCGAGCCCGAGGCTATGCCCCGTCCGTCGATTCTTCCAAAAACGCTCCCTGGGGCGCCGCGCAAAAGATCATTTTGCTCGTCCTCGGCCTGGGGATCGCGCTGCTCATCTACGGGATCCTGGCCAAGGGATGGTACATGGAAGAGATCGCCGCCCTCTTTCTCGGCATCGGATTGATCTCGGGATTCATCGCCCGGATCCCGCCGTCGGAGATCGCCGTGAGCTTCATCGCCGGGGCCAAAGACGTCATGAACGTGACACTCATCATCGCCGGCGGCCGGGCCATCCTGATTATCCTCCATGAGGCCGTCGTGCTGGACACCGTGCTTCAATTCACAGCCGGCGTTATCTCGGTCGTGCCCGACCTGATCACGGCCCACATGATGTTCTTTACCCAAGGCATCATCAATTTTTTCATTCACTCGGGGACCGCCCAGGCTGCCCTAACCATGCCGATCATGGCCCCCTTGAGCGATCTCGTCGGCATCACGCGGCAGACGACGGTCCTGGCCTTCCAGCTCTGCGAAGTCATCAATCCGATCCTTCCGACCTCGGCCGTCACTATGGGCGTCCTGGGCGTGGCCAAGATCCCCTGGGAGAAATGGGCCAAGTGGTTCGTCCCGCTGATGATCGTCCTGATCGTGTTCAGCCTCATCGCGCTCATCCCGCCGGTCCTTACGCATTGGGGCCCGTTCTGAGAATTCGAAGAGATTTCGAGGACAGATCCCGGATTCAAAACCCCAGGGATGGGAATCGCGACGTTCCCAGCCTGAATCCGGCAGGTGTCGGCGAAGGGCTTGACGCCCCGGGGCCGTCGATGGATAATGAAAACACGGGCCCATGAACGGCAACGAAAAGGAAAAAGGCGTCTCTCTAAACCAGCAGATCTCCGAAAAGTATCCTTCGCTGTCCCGCAAAGAAAAGAAGATCGCCGATTTCATCCTCCAGAATTTTCCGGCCGCCTTCGCCCTTTCGGCCGCACATCTGGCCGGACAGACGGGAACGAGCTCGGCCACGATCGTGCGATTCGCCCAGCATCTCGGTTTTACGGGCTTCCAGCAATTCCGGTCGCACATGCTGAACGAAGCGAAGGAAGAGATGATGCCCGAGGACCGGTTCAAGCTTCTCTCCCCTAAGGAGAATCAAATCTCGACGGTCCTGAAGATCGCCGAGCTCGAAGTGAAGAATATCAATGACACGCTCCGCCAGATCGACCGGGCCGCCTTCGAGAGGTTCATCGCCGGTTTGAACAAAAGCCGCTGCGTTTATTCCATCGGCATCGGGATCAGCTCTTTGCTGGCCCGGCTGTCCGCGTATCAATTGAACCAGGCCGGCCTGACGACCCAGTTCTGCGCCAAGGACGAACACTCGTTTCTGGAAAAAATGATCCACCTGACGCCTAAAGACGTCCTTCTGGCGTTCTCCTTCCCGCCCTATTCCAAGGAGACGGTGCAGACCGTGAAATTCTGCTATGAGCGGGGGGTCCGCTGTCTGTCCGTGACGGACAGGGCGACGGCGCCCATCGTCCGCTATTCCCAGGAGACCCTTCTGGTCAAGACCCGGAACCTGATGTTCACGAACTCCGTCTCCGCCGTGGCCATGCTGATCAACGCCGTGGCCACGGAAATCGCCCTCCTCAACAAGAAGCGCGTCGTGGCGGACATCGACCTCATCAATCAATTCCTTGAAGGGGATTTTCTGTCGTGAACAGCCCCCAAAAACTTGACAAAAGCGCGAAATTGTGTTTTTCTAAATGAAAGATAGAATACATATTTTTTAATGATGAAATATTTTTTTCATTTTCGCAAATTCCGTAAGGAGGGATGACATGCGTAAAGCAAAGCTGGGTGTTTTCCTATTCTTCTTCGCGTTTCTGGCAGGGATCCTAGCCGCCCAGGATACTCTCCAAACAGGAAACATCTCCGGGACGGTCATTGACGCGGAAGAAAATGCGTTGCCCGGCGTGACCATCACTATTACCAGTGCTGCTCTCCTCAAAGGAACGGCTTCCACAACGACTTCGTCGATGGGCACGTTCCGATTCTCTTTTCTTTCACCCGGATCCTACGAAATGACATTCACCTTGTCCGGATTCAAGACCATAAAGAAAACAGGCGTGGAAATATCCATTAGAAAAACGACATCTATGAGAGTCACAATGGAAGTCTCGGCGCTCGAAGAAAGTGTCACAGTCATCGGAGAATCTCCCGTCGTCGACATCAAGACGAGCACCATCCAGACGAACTTCACCCAAGCCATGCTCCAAAAGCTGCCCAGCGCGCGCGACCCCTGGGTCATCATGTCTATGACCCCAGGGATGGTCATGGACCGCGAGAACGTGGGAGGAAGCACGGCCGGAAACCAGAGCAGCGCCTACGCTCATGGAACCATAAGGAACCAGACTACCTACAACATCGACGGCGTCAACATGACGGACGCCGCCGCCAACGGCGCCTCGGCCATGTACTATGACTTCGACTCCTTCGAGGAGATCCAGGTCGAGACCGGCGCCCACACCGCCGACATCCAGGTCGGCGGCGTCGTCCTGAACATGATCACCAAATCCGGCGGCAACAAGTTCAGCGGCGGCATCAGCCTCTACGGCGAGAACGACAAGCTGCAGTCGGCCAACATCCCGGACAAGACCAAGAATCCCCAGTATGCCAATGTCGGCTCGGGCAACCCCCTGGACTATTATTACGAATGGGGAGGCGACGTCGGCGGACCGATCATCAAGGACAAGCTTTGGTTCTACGGCGCGTTCCGCAACACGGTTATCAGCCGCTTCATCATCGGCTATGCGCTGAACGGCGTCCCCCAGACGGATTATGCCTCGCTGACGCACGGCACGTTCAAGATGAGCTTCCAGCTCACGAACAACAACAAGCTCATGGGCTGGATTAACTACGACAACAAATACCAGCCCCACCGGAGCGCCTCGATCACGCGGCCGCCGGTGACGACCGCCCTTCAGGATTCCCCCTCCTACTTCTACCACCTGGAGGATACCTGGACGCTGGGCTCGAATCTCATCCTGAATTTCAAGTTCGGCGTCAACGATATGTGGTATCAGACCGGCAATCAGCCCGAAGTGGACATGAACCAGCCCGCGGTCAGGATCTACTACACCACGCCCGTCACCGGCGGGTATGAGAACGCTTATTACAACTACACCTGGTATTATTCCGACCGCTACCAGTTCAACGCCTTCGCCGACTATTTCAAGGACGATTTTCTCGGCGGAAATCACGAGATCAAGGTCGGTTTCGAATACCAGAATTCGCCGTTCCACACCACCCGGAAACATCCCGGCAACATCCTCCTCTATTTCGACAATCCCGACCACACCGGCGCCTATCAGGTCTGGACTTTCCGGCAGGAGGTCTGGAACCAGACCGACGAAGTGTACTCCGCCTATTTCCACGACGTCTTCAGCTTGAAAAAGAACCTGACGATCAACCTGGGCCTGCGGCTCGACAGCACGCACATGCACGTCAACGCGACGGACGTCGCCTCGTCTCCCTGGACGGAATATTATTACAGCCGAATGAACATCACGCCGATCTATCATCAGGATAAACAGAAGAACGTGGTTTCGTTCACGATGCTGTCGCCGCGGATCGGCTTGACCTACGATCTTTTCAACGACGGGAAAAATATCCTCAAGGCCCATTACGCCCGCTATTCCTATCAGGTCAGCTACGGCCCGGTGGACCAGGGCATCACGACGGGATATTGGGAAGTGGATTACAACTGGACCGACACCAACGGCGACAAACTGCCCCAGACCAGTGAATTCGGCAAGATCGTCTACACCAATATCGGGCAGGCCGTCAAGATCAACCCCGATCTGAAATCGCCCTATACGAATGAAGTCGTGGCCGGATTCGAAAAGAAGCTCGCCCGGGATATGGGCGTTGGCCTGAACTTCATCTATCGGGATACCCAAAGATTCTGGTGGTCGGACAACCAGGCCGTGGATCCGCAACAGGATTACACGCCCGTCAACGTCAAAGACCCCGGCCCCGACGGGACTTTGGGAACGGGCGACGACGGCGGGACCATCACGATCTACAATCTGGCCTCGGCCAAGGTGGGCGTGTCCCAGCCCTATGTCACGGAGAGACCGGGCTACAAGACATCCTTCCGGGGCGTGGAACTCACCTTGAACAAACGATACTCGAACCGCTGGCAGTTCATGGGCTCGGTGACTTTGGGCAAGACAAACGTGAAGCTGCCGATCGAAGCCGTGGATGACCCCAACAACCGGGTCTTCAACGATAACGCGGTGGATTCGAACGACGCCCCCGTCATCATCAAAGCCAGCGGGAGCTATGACCTGCCCTGGGGCTTCTACATCGGCGCGTTCTTCAACTACCGCTCCGGCTATCCGACCACACGGTACTTCAACACCAGCACCAGCCTCCTTTATCAAGGCCGAATCAGCGTCACAACCGCGAAAATCGGCACCAGCCGCTATCCCGACAGCGCTATGCTCGACCTGAGGGTGAGCAAGGTCTTCAACTTCGGCGCCATCGGCAAGATCGAACTGATGCTCGACGGCTTCAACATCCTCAATTCGGTGACGACCCTGGGTTGGAACGCCCAGTCCGGCAGCAGCTATCATTTCATCACCCAGGTCCTGTCCCCGAGAATCGTCCGCCTCGGCATCAAATGGGGTTTCTAAAACAGCGCAGATAGAACACGCAGAACGCAGCGGGGGAACCCGAGAAGGGTTCCCCTTTTTTTTAGCCGTCTTTCAAAGGATGGGTTTTTCCGTTATCATAATTTATCTGAACGGCATGAAAGCATCCCCCAGGGCAGGACTACATCGTTTTCCCGGATGGCTTTCCCTGTTCGCCCTTTTCTTTTTTCTTCTCCCGAGTGGAAGGCCGGTGTTCCCCGCGGCGTCCGAGGCATACAACCTGCTCCTCATCACCGTCGACACGCTGCGGGCCGATCATCTGGGCGTCTATGGCTATAACGCGATAAAAACTCCGGCCATCGACCGCTTGGGACAAGGCGGAAAGCTCTTTTCCGGCGCCTTTTCCCACGTTCCGCTCACCCTGCCTTCGCACTGTTCGCTTTTGACCGGGACTCTCCCCCTATATCACGGCGTCCGGGATAACGGCTACCGCCTGCCCGCCGCTACGGCGACGCTGGCTGAGATCCTGAAAAAAAGCGGCTACCGGACGGGAGCTTTCGTCGGGGCTTTCCCCCTGGACTCGCGTTTCGGTCTGGACCGGGGATTCGACGTGTATGATGACCTTTACGGCAGTAAAAACGCGGTCCGGGACCTGTCGTTCGTCGAGCGGAAGGCGGACGACGTCAACCGGAAGGCCCTGGACTGGATCGGCGGCCGCCGGAACGATAAGTTTTTCGCCTGGATCCATTATTTCGATCCGCACGCCCCCTATGAGCCTCCTTCCCCGTTCAAGGAGGAATACAGAGGCCGCGAATATGACGGCGAGATCGCCTACACCGATTCCGTGATCGGGAAGCTTTTGGCCAAACTGGACGAGTGGAGATTGACCGACCGGACGATCATCATCCTCACGGCCGACCACGGCGAGGCCCTTGGAGAGCATCAAGAGGCGACACACGGGATCTTCATCTATGACGCGACGCTCCATGTTCCATTGATCTTTTTCAATCCAAGCCTCTGGCCGGCCCATGGGGTCGTCTCCGGCCAGGCCGGTCTGATCGACATCGCGCCCACGGTCCTGGAGCTGCTGCGGCTGCCCGCCGAGCCCAAGATGCAGGGAATGTCTCTGGCGTCTGTGATGAAAAAGAGAACATCCCAGCTCGGGGGTGCCCAATATATCGAATCCGTGGCGGCCATGATGGACCGCAATTGGGCTCCGCTCCAGGGGATCAGGACCGAAGAGTGGAAATATATCGACGCCCCGCAGCCCGAGCTCTACGACCTTCGGAACGATCCAGGGGAAACGAAGAACGTCCTTGAAAGAAATCTCGACCGGGCGCGCCGTATGCGTGAAACGCTGCAGGGTCTCATCCGGAGCTCATCCTCCCCCGCCGCCTTGAAGGTTCTCCAATCGGCGGTGGACAAGGAGACGCGGGACAAGCTGGCTTCCCTGGGCTATGTTTCGGGAAGGACCGCCGGCAGCGGCGAGTCCCGGCCGGATCCCAAGACCATGATCGCCCTGGACAATCTCTTCAACGAGGCGATCAACGCTTCCGAGACCGGGAATCTGGAGACGGCGGAGCGGATCTATCAGGACGTCCTCAAAAAACAGCCGACTTTCACCGTCGGGTACGAATATGCCGCTTACAATTTGTACAAGATGGGAAAGCTGGACGAGGCGATCGCGCTCTTGAAAAAGGCTTTGGCCCAGAACCTGACGACGACATCCCTGATCTCGAGGCTCGGACTCTACGATCAGGAGGCCGGGCGCTTAGAAGAGTCCATCGCGATCCTGGAAAAGGCCATCAAACAGGACCCGAATTACGCCGAAGCCTACAACTATCTCGGCGTCAGCTATTTCAAAAACGGCCGGACCGCGGAAGCCGTCGCCTCCTTCAAGAAGGCTATCGCCCTGGATCCCGACTATGCCCTGGCGTTGAACAATCTGGGCAACGGCTATCTGGCCTTGCAGGATTACGATGCCTCCGAGCAGACCTACAAACAGGCGATAGCCGTCGACCCGGCTCTGGCCGCGGCCTACAACGGGTGGGGCGCCGCCTCCTACCGGAAAGGCCTCACGGACGAAGCTCTCTCCCATTGGGAAAAATCGCTGGAATTGGACCCCCGGCAGCCGGACACCTCTTATAATCTGGGGCGCGTCCACCTCCGGCTTGGACATAAAAAGGAAGCCCTGAAATTCTTCGAGCTTTTTGTGCGGACCGCTCCGGCCCAGAAATATCAGAAAGACCTGGACGAGGTCCGGGGCGTTATCGAACGGCTCAAAAAAGAGATCGGAGGAAAGACGCATTCATGATGGATCGAAAAAACAGCGTCCGTTTCGGGATTCTTGCCCTCACCGCACTTCTTGCCGCTGGCATCGCGGGACAACAAAAACCCAAGCCCGCCCTTCCTCCCACCTATCAAAACTGGCTGAACAATGAGGTCGCGTATATCATCACGGCCAAAGAACGGGACGTTTTCCTTGCCCTTCAAACGGACAAGGAGCGGGACATCTTCATTGATGCTTTTTGGAAACAGCGGGACCCGACACCCGGGACGCCCGAAAACGAGTTCAAGCAGGAACACTACCGGAGGATCGCCTACGCGAATCAATATTATGGCCGGGAAACAGCGCGGCCCGGCTGGCAGACCGACCGGGGGCGGATGTCCATCCTTCTCGGCCCGCCGCTTGACACCGTCAGCATCCAGGGCGGAGGGACGGTCCATCCCTGCCTCATCTGGTCATACGAGACAAAATCGCAATACGGCCTCCCCGCCCATTTCAACCTGGTCTTCTACAAAAAGGACGGTTTCGGAGAATACATTCTCTACAGCCCGGCCCAGGACGGGCCCGCCCGTCTCCTGGTGAATTACCAGGGCGATTTCAGCAACCGGGAGGAAGCCTATCTCCGGCTGAGAAAATACGATTCGCGGCTCGCCGAGGCCGCCCTGTCCCTGATCCCTGACGACACGACCTTTTTCGGACAACCCTCCCTGGCGTCCGAGCAATTGTTCGCCCAGATCGCCTCCCTGCCCCAAAAAATGGTCGACGACCGCTACGCCGAAGTGCTGCTCAAGTTCAAGGACTTAGTCGAAGTGGAATACACGGCCAACTATATCGCCAGCAACGCGCTGCTGAAGGTCTTTCAGGACGAGTCGGGTCTTTTTTTCGTCCACTACGCGATCGAGCCCAAACGGCTCTCTCTGCTGACCGGAAACGACAAATACAGCTTGAATTTCGCCCTCAACGGGATCGTGACCGACATGCAGGACCGGGTCGTTTTTCAATACGAAAAGAACGTTCCTCTCGATTTCCGCAAAGAGCAGATCG
>Ga0256868_10001998_pt1 | contig 10771 bp, 9 predicted proteins | sample RVTome_13_FD_187341 | JGI IMG/M metagenome (GOLD analysis project Ga0256868, IMG submission 187341) | Soil microbial communities from uranium-contaminated site in the Upper Colorado River Basin, Wyoming, United States - RVT92D227 HiSeq ... | reverse complement strand
CGGACCGCCGAGCGGCTCGCAGCCTGAGCCGCGCCCGTCGCCACGAAGGAGGGCATCGACGATGCGCAAGCGCCACCAGGCCAACCGGCGTCGTACGTATGGTCGCCGTCAGCACGAGGTCCGCGAGCGCCGCGACCGCGCCTGGCCGGACGGCACGGTCGAGCGCGACTTCGTTGAGGACGGCTTCGCGCCGGTCGAGGGCGCCGTCACCGATCGCCGCGCGCTGCCGTACGGCGCGATCTGGCTCGGGCTGGAGTAGTGGCCGGATACGCAGGGGCGCGCCCGCGCACCGGGGTCCTTGGACGGCGCGTCCCGGCGCCGTCCGGTGAGACCGGGGGTGATCCACGGGGCGGAGCCCAGACGCGGCGCCGGGTGCGCGGCGGCGTGGCCAGCCGCGCACGGCGGCGCACGGGGCGCACCGGCATCCTCGTCGCCGGCATCGTCCTGACCTTCGGCCTGGGCTTCGTCTCGCTCGCCCAGACCGTCCGTGTCTCGGCCACCGGCGTGGAGGTGGATCGGATCCTCGCCGAGCGCCAGATCCTGCTCGCCGAGCAGGAACAGCTGCGCTCCGACCTCTATCGCCTGGGCCGCGAGCCCGCCATCCGGAAGCAGGCCCTGGACGCCGGTCTCGGGCAGCTGGTGGACCCGCTCATCGTCCCGGCGCGCTGACGACATGCTCGGCCGGACCGACAGTCGCCTGCGGACGCGACTCCTCCTCGCGGGCCTCCTCGTGTTCGGGGTTGCCTGCGTCGCTCGCCTCGCCTACTGGCAGCTGACGCGCCACGACTGGCTCGTGGCGCAGGCCCGGGACCAGGTCACGGTCCGAACCGAGATCGCCGCGGATCGCGGCACGATCTACGACCGCAGCGGGACGGTTGCGCTCGCGACGACGATCCGCCGCGACCGGCTCGTGGCCTACCCGGCGTCGTTCGCCGGCGACACGCCCGCGGACCGGACTCGTCGCACCGAGATCGCAGCGACGCTGGCCGGGATCCTCGGCCTCGGCCCCGCCGACGCCGCCGAGCTCCGCACGCGCATCGATTCCGGCAAGGCGTACGTCGTCCTCGCGCGCGGCCTGACGACCGCCCAGTCGAGCGCGGTCCGCGCCGCGCTCGAGACGGGTGTCCTGGCCGATGTTCACCTGGAGGCCGAGGCGGTGCGCGTGTACCCACTCGAGGGTGGCGCCCCGAAGACGACCATCGCGGCCCACGTGCTCGGGTTCGCGAACCGGGAGGGTGACGGCCAGTACGGGGTGGAGGGTCGCTGGCAGGACGCGCTGGCCGGCGCGCCCCGCATCGTCCTCGCGGAACGTGACGCCTCGGGCCGCCCGAATCTCGAGCAGGCCACGACCCTCGAGGCGGGCAGCCCGGGCGTCGACGTCACGCTGACGATCGACGCGAGCCTGCAGCTGGCCGTCGAGCGCGAGGTCTACGCGGCCTGGGTCGCGGACCGGGCGAAGAGCGTCTCGGCCGTGGTCATGGACCCCGCCACGGGCGAGATCCTCGCCGAGGCCACGTACCCCTCCTACGACGCCAACGCCTATGGATCGATCGCCGAGACGAGCCCGGAGCGCTTCCTGGACCCGGTCGTCGCGGCGGTCTACGAGCCGGGCTCCGTCTTCAAGATGGTGACGGCTGCCGCCGTCCTGGAGGCCGGCGTCGTGAAGCGCGGGTCCACGGTGCGGGACCAGGCCCAGCTCCGTCTGGACGGCGGCAAGGCGACCGTCGCGAACGCCGACAAGGGGTCGAAGGGAACCCTGACCTTCGAGGACGCCGTGGCCTGGTCGCGCAACGTCGTCATGTCGAAGGTGGCGCTGAAGCTGGGCTCGACCGCGCAGGCGGCGGCGGAGGTGCTCCACGGGACGTGGGCGAAGCTGGGCTTCGGCACCCTGTCGGGCGTGGACGTGGCCGGCGAGGTGCCCGGCATCGTCCGCGACCCGGCGCGGACGACGTGGCGCCAGATCGACGTCGCCAACGGCGCGTTCGGGCAGGGCGTCGCGGTGACGCTCCTCCAGCTGGCGACGGCCTACTGCGCGATGGCGAACGGGGGGATCCTCCCGAACCCGCACGTCGTGCGACGGGTCGGCGCGGAGGCCGTCGTGGCGGGCGACCGCGGCCGGGTCCTCAGCCGCGCGCTCTCCGCGGATCTCGTGAAGATCATGGAGAACGTCCCGCTGGCGGTGCCCTTCTACCGCGACCGGACCCTGATCCCCGGGTACCTCGTGGGCGGGAAGACGGGCACGGCCCAGATCTGGGACGGCGAGAAGAAGCGGTGGAAGGTCAACGTCTTCAACTACTCGTTCGCCGGGTTCGTCGGGCGCCGGAGCCCCGAGATCGTCGTCGCCGTGCGGATCGAGGAGGGCCGCCCGACGGTCGTGCGGGTCGGCCAGATCGAGATGCCGGTCGAGTCGTTCGAGCTCTTCCGGCGGGTCGCGACGGATGCGATGACGATCCTCGACCTCGCCCCGGTGCCCGCGAGCAGCCCCGCGTCGCCCGGCCGCGCGGTCCCGTGAGCGCGGTCTGTGCGACACTCCCGGCCGTGACCACCGTGTCGGCCGCGCCGGGCGACGGCCCGCCGGCTCCCCCCGCTCCCCTCACCGCCGAGGACCTCGTGGCGGCGACGAGGGGAGCGCTCCTCCGCCGCTCCGAGCGCCCGGTCCGCGGCGGCGCGGTGGACTCCCGCCTGGTGACGCCCGGCTGCCTCTTCGTCGCCCTGCCGGGCGAGCGAACCGACGGGCACCGCTTCCTTGCCGCCGCGGCGGCCGCGGGCGCCGCGGCGCTGCTGGTCACCGTGCCGCCCGACGCGGCCGGCCTCGCCGCCCTCGGCGACGTCACGGTGATCGTGGTGGCCGACGCGCTGGCTGGCCTCCAGCAGGTCGCGGCCGCGTGGCGCGACCGCTTCGCCCCCCTCGTCGTGGGCGTCACCGGGAGCGTGGCCAAGACCTCCACGAAGGACGCCACCGCCGCGGTCCTGGGCGCGGCGATGGCGACGCTCCGGACGGAGGGAAACCAGAACAACGAGATCGGCCTCCCGCTCACCCTCCTGCGGCTCGGGCCTGAGCACAAGGCCGCGGTCCTCGAGATGGGGATGTACGTGGGCGGCGAGATCGCGACGCTGGCGGCCCTTGGGCGGCCGTCGATCGGGATCGTGACGGCCGTCGCGCCCGTCCACATGGGGCGGGCCGGATCGCTCGAGGCGATCGCGGACGCGAAGGCCGAGCTGGTCGAGGCGCTCCCGGCCGACGGCACCGCGATCCTGAACCGGGACGACCCGCGGGTCCGGGCGTTTCGCTCGCGCACCCGGGCAGCCGTGCTGACGTACGGGCTGGATCCCGACGCCGACGTCACGGCGGAGGCGGTCGTCGCGCGCGGGGCCCACGGGATGGCGTTCGAGCTCGTCGCCCGGGCCCCCCGTCCGGCGCACGTCCACGTCGAGATCAGCGCGCTCGGCCGGCACAGCGTCCAGAACGCCCTGGCGGCCGGCGCCGCCGGGCTCGTCGCGGGGATCCCCGACGACCGCATCGCGGCCGGCCTCGCGACGCCGTGGGGCCGGGCGTCGGCGCACCGCGGCGTCGTCGTCGACGCCCCGGGCCTCACGATCCTCGACGACACCTACAACGCCTCGCCGCCCGCCGTCGTCGCCGCCCTGGAGGTGCTCGCCACGCTGCCGGGACGGCCCATCGCGGTGCTGGGCGAGATGCGCGAGCTCGGCGCCGCCCACGACCAGGGTCACCGCGAGGTGGGCGCCGCGGCCGCCCGCGTCGCGGTGGAGCTCGTGGTCGTCGGGCAGGCGGCCGCGGGCATCGCGGCCGGCGCCGTCGCGGCCGGTCTCGACCCGCTCCGGGTCCACGCCGTGGCGGACCGCGACGAGTGCGTCGCGCTCCTGCGCACGGTCCTGCGGCCGGGTGACGCCGTCCTCGTGAAGGCGTCGCGGGGCGCGGCCCTCGAGACGGTGGTCGACGCCCTGCGGGCGGGCGTCGCGGCCGTAGAGCCGGCGTCGTGACCGTCGAGCTGATCCAGGGGATCCTCCTCGCCTTCGCGATCGTCGTGATCGTCATGCCGGCCTTCATCCGCCTGCTCCGCTGGGGCGGCTTCGCCAAGCAGATCCGGGTCGAGGGACCGGAGGGCCACCAGTCCAAGGCGGGGACGCCCACCGCGGGCGGCGCCCTCATCCTGGCCGTCGTCGCCGGCCTGGCGCTCCTCTTCGGGCTCGTCGACGCCTCAACGTTCGCGCCGCTGGCGACCCTCGCCCTCGTCGGCGCCCTCGGCCTCGCCGACGACTGGCTCAACGCCCGCACCGGCGGTGGGATCCGAGCCCGCCAGAAGATCCTGTGGCAGGTCGTCGTGGCCGTCTTCGCGGCATGGCAGATCCAGGACACGTACGACATCGCCGCGATCGCCGTCCCGTTCGTGGGCGCGGTCGCGATCGAGCCGTGGGCCTACGTCGCCTTCGCGGCCTTCTCGATCGTGGCCATGAGCAACGGGGTCAACCTGACCGACGGCCTCGACGGCCTGGCCGGGGGCGCCCTCATCTTCTCGTTCGTGGCATTCCTCATCATCGCCCTCCTCAACAGTCCCGCCCAGCCGAACCTGGCCATCCTCTGCGCCCTCCTGATCGGGGCGCTGCTCGGCTTCCTCTGGTTCAACGCCCATCCCGCCCAGATCTTCATGGGCGACGCGGGGTCACTCTCGATGGGTGCCACCCTCGCGGTCATCGCCCTCATCACCGGGCAGATCCTCATCCTCCCGCTCATCGGCATCGTCTTCGTCATCGAGACGCTCTCCGTCGTGCTCCAGGTCGGCTATTTCAAGCTGAGCGGGGGGAAGCGGATCTTCCGGATGTCGCCGCTCCATCACCACTTCGAGCTGGGTGGCTGGGCGGAGACGAAGATCACCCTCCGCATCTGGATCGTCGCCGTCCTCGCCGGGCTCCTGGGCATCACCCTCTTCCTGGCCACGCTCCAGAGGCTGGTGTGAACGGCGCGGCTCGCCTGGACCTGGACACGCTGACCCTGGGCGGCGTCCGGGCCGGAGCCCTCGCCGGCGTCCCGGCGACGGTCCTGGGGCTGGCCCGCACCGGCGTCGCCCTGGCGCGCTTCCTCGCCGACGCGGGTGCCCGCGTGACGGTCTACGACGGCAAGCCCGTCGCGGCGCTGGCCGAGGCCGTCGACGCGCTCGAGGGGCGCCCGATCGCGCTCGCCTGCGGGCCGCAGGTTGACCCGGCAGCGGCCTGGGCCGGTGCGGCCCTCGTGGCCTTCAGCCCGTCGATCACGCCCGGCTTCCCGACGACCGAGCCGCGCCTCCGCGCGGCGCTGGACGCCCTGGCCGCCCGCGTCGCGGCCGGAGCGGCCGACGCCCCGGCGCTCGCCTCGGAGCCGGAGCTCTTCCTCCGCCTCTGTCCTGCACCCACGGTCGGCGTGACCGGGACGAAGGGCAAGACCACGACCGCATCGCTCGCCGCGCACCTCCTCGCCGGCGATCCGTCGCACCCGGTCGTCCTGGGCGGGAACATCGGCACTCCGCTCATCGACCGCCTCGCCGACCTGACGGCGGACCACCGCGTCGTCGACGAGATCTCCGAGCTGCAGCTTCCGAGCCTCTCGCGGGGCACGACCGTCGCCCTCTACACCAACGTCACGGCCGACCACCTGGACCGCCACGGCTCCCTCGAGGCGTACCGCCGCGTCAAGCGCCGCCTCGCCGAGCTGGTGGACCCGGACGGCGCCCTCGTGCTCAACCTCGACGACCCGGTCGTCGGCGGGTACGCCGGCCTGGGTGCGGCGCCCTCGGTCTGCTACCGCCTCGATCGCCCGATCCCAGGGGGGCTCGGGATCGCGGACGGGTGGGTCGTGGCGGCGGGCGTGGAGCGGCTGCCCCTGGCCGGAGGCGGAACCGCGGCCACGGGACCGGGCGGACGGATCCTGCCGGTCGGCGAGTTCGCTCTCCCAGGACGCCACAACCTCTCGAACCTCCTCGCGGCAACCGGGGCGGCACTCCTCTTCGGCGTCGCACCCGACGCCATCCGGCGCCAGGCCGCGGGCTTCCGGGGCGTGGAGCACCGCCTCGAGCTCGTGGCGGAGCTCGACGGAGTCCGCTACGTCAACGACTCGCAGGGGACCCAGCCCGACGCCGTCGCGGCGGCCCTGCGGAGCTTCGACGCGCCCGTCGTCCTCATCGCGGGCGGCCGCGACAAGGGCGTCGACCTGTCCTCGCTTGGCCCGGTCGCCGCCGAGCGAGCCTCGGCGGCAGTCCTGATCGGGGAGAGCGGCGCCGAGCTGGCCGCGCTCTTCCGCGCCGCGGGCGTTCCCCTCGTCGAGGAGGCCGGCACGCTGGCCGCCGCCCTCCCGCGGGCCGCGGCGATCGCGCGCGAGCTGCTGGACGGTGCGCCGGCCGGGACGGTCGCCACCGTGCTCCTGTCGCCCGCGGCGGCGAGCTTCGACCAGTTCGCCGACTACGCGGCCCGCGGCCGCGCCTTCAAGGACGGCGTTGCAGCGCTTGCCGCGACCCGGGCGGCGGCCGCCGCGAGGAGGTGACGATGGGTCCTCCCGACCACGCTCGCCCGGCCCGCCGCCCCGTGGCCGTCCCGTCGTCCGCCGGCGTGCGCGGCGCGTCCGCCTCCCCGCGCGACGCCGGGGCGGCGAGGCCGCGGCCGCCGGCCGCCGTCCGGGCAGAGGCCGCCGCCCTCGCGGCCCCCGTCGGCGTCGTTCGACGCGGCGGCCCGGACACCGTGATCGTGCTCGCCGTCCTCGCCCTGACGGCGCTCGGCCTCCTGGTCGTCTACTCCTCGTCCGCCATGGCCGGCTACCTCTCGCCCGACGCCGACACGTTCCGGACGCTGGGCCCCCAGCTGCAGTGGGCCGCCCTTGGGCTCGCCTTCATGTTCGTGGCCATGCGCGTGGACTACCGCTGGCTGCGCCTGGCCTCCCTGCCGCTGGCGCTCGTTGCGGGCATGCTCCTCGTCCTCGTCCAGGTCGACTCCTTCCAGGTGACGGTGGGCGGCTCGTCACAGTGGCTCAAGCTCGGGGGCCTGCCGGCGGTCCAGCCGAGCGAGCTGGCGAAGCTGGCCGTCGTCATCTACCTGGCCCACTGGATGGCCCGGCGCGGCGGCGCGGTGGCCGGCCTCCGGACCGGCCTGCTGCCGTTCGTCGTGATCGTGGCCCCGTTCGTCCTCCTCATCTTCAAGTCGCCCGACGTCGGCTCGGCGGGCGTCCTGGGACTGACGGCCGTCGTCATGTTCTTCCTGGCGGGCGCGAACCTGCTCTACCTCGGGGGCCTCGGCGCAGCCGCCGTCGCCGGCGCCGCGCTCCTCCTGAAGGACTACCAGGTGGAGCGGCTCCAGTCCTTCGTGAACCCGTTTGCGGACCGGCTCGAGACCGGCTATCACGCCGTGCAGGGCCTGCTCGCGCTGGGACTCGGCGGGCTGTTCGGCGCCGGGCTCGGCGAGCGCGCGGCGGCCGGCGGCATCGTCCTGCCGAACGCCCACAACGACTACATCTTCGCGGTCATCGGCCAGGAGTTCGGCTTCCTGGGCGCCGTCGCCGTCATCGGGCTCTTCTGCCTCCTCGCGTATCGTGGGTTCCGCGTCGCCCTGGCGGCGCCGGACACCTTCGGCGGGCTGCTGGCGGCCGGCGTCACCGCCTGGCTCTGCCTCCAGGCATTCGTGAACATCGGCGTCGTGGTGACGCTGCTCCCCGTCACGGGCATCACGCTCCCGTTCGTCTCGGCTGGCGGCTCCTCGCTGATCGTCAGCCTCGTCGCGGCGGGGATCCTCCTGTCGGTCTCGCGGGAGACGGCGGTCAGCGGAGGCTGGTATGCGCATAGCGATCGCGGCCGGCGGTACGGGCGGGCACATCTACCCGGCTCTCGCCGTCGCGCGCTCCCTTCGCGCGCGCCCGGCGCCGCCTGAGCTCGCCTGGATCGGCGGGCGGCGCGGCCTCGAGGCCGGGCTCGTTGCGCCGTCCGGGATCCCGCTCCGGCGGCTCGCGGTGCGCTCCCTGCGGAGCGCGGGGCGCGACGTCCACCTCGTGCTGGACCCGCTCCGCCTCGCCGCCTCGGTTCCGCAGGCGCTCTGGCTCCTCGCCCGTCGCCGGCCGGACGCGGTCTTCACCACCGGGGGCTACGCCGCCATCCCGGTGGTGCTGGCGGCCCGTCTCCTCGGGATCCCCGTCGTGCTGTGGGACGGCAACGTGGTCCCCGGCCGCAGCGTCCGGGCGATCGCCCGCCTCGCCGGGGCCGTTGCCGTCACCGACCCCCGGACCTGCGCCGCGCTTGCGGCGCGTCGCTGCTACGAGACCGGGACGCCGATCCGCGACCCGCGGGCGATCGACCATGAGGCGGCCCGGGAGCAGCTCGGCATCGCGCCTCGCGAGCGGCTCCTGCTCGTCTTCGGCGGCTCGCAGGCGGTCCGCCGCTTCAACGCGGCCGTGGCGGCGGCGCTGCCCCGGCTCGTCGAACGCTGCACGGTCCTCCACGTGACCGGCGACGAGGCGTACGCCGACGCCCTCGCGATCCGCGAGGGGCTCCCGGAGGACCGGCGCGCACGGTACCGCCCCGTCCCGTTCCTGGCCGACGACATGACCGCCGCCCTCGCCTCGGCCGACCTCGTCGTGGGACGAGCCGGCTCGTCGACGCTCGCCGAATGCGCTGCCTTCGCCGTGCCGCTCGTCTGCGTGCCGTACCCGCACGCGGGAGGCCACCAGCGGGCGAACGCAGAGGCCTACGTGGCCACGGGAGCCGCACGGCTCGTCGAGGACGCTGCCTTCGACGCGGCGGCGCTTCTCGAGGCGAGCCGGCTGCTCGAGGATCCCGCCGCGCACCTCGCGATGAGCGCCGCCGCACGCTCGGCGGGACGCCCCGGGGCGGCCGACGCGGTCGCCGCGCTCGTCGTCGCCGCGGCTCTCCGCCAACCCTGGCCGGAGCCGGCCGAGATCACCGCCCTCGCGGCGGGCACGGGGGTCCGCTGATGCCCGCCGCCGCCCCCTTCGACGCGATCCGGGCCGGGGCCGAGATCCAGCGCCGGGTCGGCGTCAAGACCTCGCGCGACGAGCCGCTCGCCCGCTTCACGACGATGCGGGTGGGCGGACCGGCCGATCTCTACGCGGCCGCGCACAACGTCTTCGAGCTGCGGGCCCTCGTGAAGTTCGCGCGCGCGCGGGCCATCCCGTACACCATGCTGGGGCGGGGGAGCGACGTCGTCATCTCCGACGCCGGCGTCCGCGGGCTCCTGGTCCACGTCCGGGCGGAGGGTCACGAGATCGTCGACGGCCGCCTGGTCGCCGAGGCCGGCCTGCCGATGGCGAAGGCGGCCACGATCACGGCCGAGGCCGGCCTGGCGGGGCTGGAGTTCGGCCTGGCGATCCCCGGCAACGTCGGCGGGGCCGTCTGGGCCAATGCGGGCGCCCACGCGTCGGATGTGGCGGCGGTCCTCGAGTCGGCCCTGGTGCTCGGGGCGGACGGGAGCGAGGCGCGCCTCGACCCGGCCGGCCTGGGCCTGGCCTACCGCGAGAGCCGCCTCAAGCACGGGCCGCCGGGCGTCCCGGCCGAGGTCGTGCTCGCCGCCACGTTCCGCCTCGTGCCGGAGGAGCCGGCCGTGATCCGGGCCCGCCTCGACGAGATCCGGCGCTGGCGACGGGAGCACCAGCCGCTCGGGATCCCGAGCGCCGGGAGCGTCTTCCGGAACCCGGAGGGCGGTCGCTCCGCCGGGGCTCTCATCGACGCCTGCGGGCTCAAGGGCTTGCGCCTGGGCGGCGCCGTGGTGGCGGAGCGCCACGCGAACTGGATCCTCAACGACCGGGGTGGGACTGCCGCCGACGTCCGGCGTCTCGGGGAGCGCGTCCGCGCCGTCGTGGAGCGCGATACCGGCATCCGGCTGGCCTTCGAGGTCGTCTTCATGGGCGACTGGTCCGGCTGGGTCGAGGAGGCGGCATGACCGGCGCCGAGCGACCGGCGAACGCGCGGCCCGCCGTCGCGGTCGTCTTCGGCGGACCGTCGGCCGAGCATGACGTGTCGATCGTCTCCGGGTCGGCCATCGCCGCCGCGCTGGCCGGCCGCGGTCACCCGGTGAGCCAGGTCTACGTCGACCTTGCCTCGGAGTGGTGGTTCCTGCCGGGGAACCACCGGCGGGGCGACCGCTCGCCGGACGCCTACGACGCCCCGGCTTCGCTGGGGGCGAGCGGCCCGTGCGGGGCAGGCGACGCGGCCGCCAGGATCGCCGGAGCCTGGCCCCGGCCCGTGGTCTTCGTCGCCCTTCACGGGCCCTACGGCGAGGACGGCACGGTGCAGGCGATCCTCGAGACGGCCGGGCTGGCGTACACCGGCTCCGGCGTCGCGGCGTCGGCGATCGGGATGGACAAGCCGCTCTTCAAGCGGATCGCCCGGTGCGCCGGCATGCCCGTCCTCGACTGGGTCGAGGTGGAGCGTGCCGCCTGGGAGGCGGATCGGGCCGCCGTCCTCGTCGACCTGGACCGGCTGGCGGCCGCGGCACCGGATGGGCGGCTGATCGCCAAGCCCGCCCGCCTCGGCTCGTCGGTGGGGATGGGGATCGCGCACCGACCCTCCGAGCGGGAGGCGATCGTCGAGGAGGCTCTCGCCTACGACGCGCGGGCGATCGTGGAGCCGTGCCTCGCCCGGCCGCGCGAGCTCGAGATGTGCGTCCTCGGCAACACCGCCACGGGCCTGGCGCTGCTCGGCCCCGGCGAGGTGATCCCCGGCCACGAGTTCTACGACTACGCCGACAAGTACGCCGCCGGCTCGAAGGCGCGGACGCTCGCCGT
>Ga0256868_10001997_pt1 | contig 10777 bp, 8 predicted proteins | sample RVTome_13_FD_187341 | JGI IMG/M metagenome (GOLD analysis project Ga0256868, IMG submission 187341) | Soil microbial communities from uranium-contaminated site in the Upper Colorado River Basin, Wyoming, United States - RVT92D227 HiSeq ... | reverse complement strand
GCCGTCATTCCGGACAGTCCTCCGCCGATAATCAGCCCCCTTTTGATCACCCCCTTGTTTACCTCTTCCAGGGGGCGGATTAACCGGGCATTGGCCACGGCCATACGTACCAGGTCGCGGGCCTTGAATGTGGCTTCTTCCTTCTGATTCATATGGACCCAGGAACACTGATCCCGAATGTTGGCCATCTCAAAAAGGTAGCGGTTAAGCCCGGCCTCGCGGATCGTTTCCTGGAAGAGAGGCTCATGGGTGCGCGGCGAGCAGGAAGCCACCACCACCCGGTTCAATTGGTGTTCTTCGATGGCCTTTTTGATCTTTTCTTGGGTATCTTGGGAGCAGGTATAAAGGTTTTCGTCCGCAAAGACCACGTTCCCTAGAGACCCGGCGTATTCTTTTATGCTGGGGACATCGACTACGCCGCCGATATTATTCCCGCAACGGCAGACGAAGACACCGATGCGCGGAGCCTCTTCTTTCACGTCTTTCTGCTCGGGATACTCCTTGCGGGAGACCATCGTTCCCCGTACTTCGGCAAGAATTTCCGAAGCTGCCGCGGCTGCCCCGCTGGCTTGAGCGACCGTTTCGGGAATATCCTTCGGCCCCTGAAAAACACCACAAACATACACCCCTGGCCGGGATGTGGCCAGTGGTGCCAAGACATCGGTTTTCGCAAACCCATAGTCGTCGAGTTCGATCCCCAGATTCTTCCCTAATTCCCGGGTAGAAGCCGAGGGGGTCATGCCCACGGAGAGGACCACCAGGTCGAACTCCTCCTCCCGAATCTCGCCCGCGTCGTCCAGGTAGGTGATGAAAAGATTTTTGGACCGGGGATCTTCCACTACCCGGGAAATCGCGCAGCGTACATAGCGCACCCCATATTCATTCTTCGCCCGTTCGTAGTAGGCGTCGAATCCTTTCCCATAGGCGCGCATATCGATGAAAAAGATCGTTGGCTGGATCTCTTTTTCGTGTTCCTTGGCAATGATGGCTTCTTTGGTGGCGTACATGCAACATACCGCCGAGCAGTACGGATGGTTCTGGTCCCGGCTCCCTACACATTGCAAAAAGGCGATCTTGTGCGGCATTTTGCCGTCCGAAGGACGGTTGACGTGGCCCATTGTTGGCCCGGACGCTGAAAGTAAACGTTCAAATTGGAGGGCATTCATCACGTTGGGATAGCGCCCCAGTCCATACTCTTGGGACAGGCGGGCGTTATATATTTCATAGCCTGGCGCCAGGATGACCGAACCTACATTGACTTCTTCCTGCCGTTCCACCATCTCATGGTTGATGGCGGATAGGCCGCACTTGTAATAGCAGCAGAGGCATTCCGAGCATATGCCACAGGCCAGGCAGCGAGCGGCTTCGACTTTGGCCTCTTCTTCCGTGTACCCCAGGGTCACTTCCTCGAAGGAGCGGGAGCGCCGCTCGGGTTCCCGAGACTTCATGCCCACCCGGGGGGCCACCTGGATCTCGCCCGCGGCAACTTTTTCTTGCACTTCCTCCTTGTTCATCTTCACCACGGGCAATCCGGGGGCAAGGGGTGGTTCCAGTTCTTCTCCCCGAAGATACCTGTGAATACTGGCTGCGGCTTTGTGCCCGGCGGCCACGGCTTCGATTACGTAAGCTGTTCCCGTGGTGGCATCGCCGGCGGCAAAAACCCCTGGACGGGTAGCGGCCAAAGTGTTGGGATTGACGGCAATGGTTGATTGCCGGGTGATGCCCACGCCCGCGCTTTCGGGGATAAAGGCTAAGCCGGCGCGCTGGCCTATAGCGAATATTACAACTTCGCAGGGTAGGATATGCTCGCTTCCTTCTTGCGTCTCCAGAGTCAGCCGGCCTTCACTGTCAAATTCCATGAAGGTCACGTTAACCGCTTCCACTCCGGCCACGTGCCCATCTTTATCCAGGATCCGCTTGAAAGATCGGCTGTCATAAATGGTGATGCCTTCCTCCTCAGCTTCCCGGACCTCATCGGGGTGGGCTGGTATTTTCTCCCGACTCTCCAGGCAGGCCATTTCAACTTTGGCCGCGCCCAGGCGGACCGCTGTGCGGGCGCAATCCATAGCCACGTTGCCGCCGCCTAAAACCAGCACCTGTCGATTGCGGATTGCGGATTGTAACCCCCCATCCTTGCCCTCCCCCTCAGAGGGGGGAGGGTTGGGGTGGGGGTGATTCCGAATTCCGAGATTCATCAGGCTGACGTCCCGTAAAAATTGGGTGTTGATCAAAATCTCGGGAAGGTCTGCTCCAGGAATGGGGAGTTTACGGCCTTCATGCGCGCCTACGGCAATCAGAACGGCTTTGAACCCTTGATTCAGGACGGCGTCCAAATCCGTAACCGGGCTGTTGAGTCGCAGGTCAATCCCCAAATCAATGATCTCCCGGACTTCCCGGTCCACAATCAGAGGAGGCAGGCGATAATCCGGAACGCCCACCCTTAACATGCCACCGGCGATCGGCAAGGCCTCAAAGATCGTCACGGGATAGCCTCGTTTCCGCAGATCTTTGGCGGCCGTTAACCCGCAAGGCCCGGCGCCGATAATAGCGACCCGCTCTTCGTATTGATAAGGAAGAGGGTCAGGGGGGAGGTAGGGTTGGGAATAAACCTGATCGGTTACGAAGCGCTTTAAGGTGGCGATGGAAATCGGCTCATCCGCTAAGCCCCGGTTACAGGCATCTTCGCACCGGTGATTACAAATCCGCCCGCAGATTCCGGGGAAAGGGTTGTCTTCCTTAATCACCCGCATGGCGTCTTCATACCGTCCTTCGCGGATGAGGGCGATGTAGCCCTGGGCCCGCTGGGCCGCCGGGCAGGCATCGCGACACGGTGACACGCCTTTCTTTTCAATCGCAAAGGCGTTGGGCACGGCTTGCGGGTAGAGCTTGTAAGCGGCTCGCTGCTGGGCCATTCCTTCGTCAAAGCGACTAAGGGTGATCACCGGGCACACCTGGGCACACTCGCTGCAGCCGGTACACTTGCTTACATCGATATAGCGGGGCTTGCGGCGTACGGTTACGGTGAAGGCGCCAGCCTCGCCATCCACCTTTAGTACTTCCGTGTCGGTCATGAGGGCGATATTCAGATGGCGGCCGGTTTCGACCAGCTTGGGGCTGATCGTACACATGGAGCAGTCGTTCGTGGGAAAGGTCTTATCCAGCTGGGCCATTCGCCCCCCGATGGCCGTGCTCTCTTCCACTAAATAAACTTTAAAGCCGGAATTGGCTAGATCCAAGGCGGCCTGCATTCCCCCCACACCGCCACCTACGACCATCACCGCTCCGGTTTTGGAAATTTTTTTGGTTGGGCGATCTTCTCTTTCAGCCATTCTTACCTATCCTTAAGTCAACCCGTGGGAAGTGAAAAGTTTCATCGGGTTGACGAAATGTTTTTTAAACCACTTGCCCGCATCTCGGTGCCCTATGGCCCAGCCCACCAGTTCGGTGAAATAGAGAACGGGTAAATCATACTTTTTCCCGCTCGCGCGGGAAATCTCCTCCTGACGGGTATCCAGGTTTGACTGGCAAAGGGGGCAGGCCACGACGATGGCCTCGGCGCCCGCTTGCAAAGCTTGGTCAAAAAGTTTCTGGGTCAAGTGCCGGACGATGTCGGTCCGGGTAAGCACCAGGCTGCCTCCGCAGCAATCGGTCTTGTACGACCAGGGGATCGACTCTGCCCCTAAGAGGGTCATCAGTCGGTCCATCTCTTCCGGGTTCTCATAGTTTTTTGCTCCGGTCACCTTGGGAGGGCGAACCAACAGGCAGCCGTAGTAGCAAACTACCTTCAGCCCGGATAAAGGACGTCTTTTCAAGGCCTTTATTTTATCCATGAGGGCGGCGGAGGACATAAATTCCAGGAGGCTTAGAATGTGAATATCTTGTTTCTCAGCCGGTGGTTGATGGCTAAGGCGATCCTCTTTCCCCGCGGCCTTGAACCGGCTGTAGCAGGCGGCACAGGGGATTACCACGTCCATCCCCTGTTCTTGGGCAATCTTCAAGTTGCGGGAAACCAGCTTCTCAGCCAAAGATTCGTCGGTGGCATGGGCGGAACTGGCCCCGCAGCAATTCCAATCGGGGAGTTCACAGAGCTCCACCTCAAGCATTTGACTGACGGCCCGAGTGGATTCATCGTATTCTAAGGCTGTGCCATGAAGAGCGCAGCCCGGATAATAAGAAACCTTCACGATGGATTCCTTTTCCTATGAACAAAATCTGATGAACTCGCAAAAAGCTCCCTAACCTCTTTTTTTCTTTTAACTCCCGAGGGCAGAAGCTTCAGCTTCCCTTTGGTAAACATCTTCCAGCCCAGCTTGAAGTCATCCCATAACTTTCCGCTCTTTATTTTATAGCGGGCCATCATGGATAATTCGTGCACGCGACCGTAAGTACGGATAGAATCAAGAAAGGCAGCGTGGAAAATAGGGACTTCCTTTTCCGCCGGCGTCACGCCTTCCTGGAGAGCACTTTGCCGCAGCCAGTCCATGACCCCGGCGATATCGATATCATTCGGGCAGCGAGTGCTGCAAGTATAGCAAGAGGCACAAACCCAGATCGTTTTGCAGGAGAGGATCCGCTCCTTCATTCCCAAAGAGACCATCTGCATGATCTGATTGGGTTTATAGTCCATGGCAAAAGCTACGGGACATCCGGCCGAGCACTTTTGACACTGATAACAATCCTGAATATTCAGGCTACTCCCCCAGAACGCCAGATCCGGGGAAGCGCCTGAAAATTCCTTTTTTTTATCCCCAGTCAATATTCCTTCTCCTCTCGATATGGAGCATACGTTCCTTCTTCATCCTGGCCATACGACCAGGGCCGGTTGCCCCTTTTCAGCGATGAGGGCGATTCGTCTGAGGCCCTATTTTTTCAGCAGGTTGTTCACGCGCGCCAACAGCACTTTGGGGTCAATCGGTTTATCAATGTAATCTTCCGCATCCAGGTCCAGACCCATGCTCTTGGCATAGCGAGTGTTGGCAAAGTGTTCGCTAACCGCTGTGAGAACTAAAATGGGGATGGCCTTACAGGTAGGGTCTGCCTTCAATTCCTTGCAGGCAACGAAGCCATCTTTTATGGGCATCATGATATCCATTACGATGGCATCGGGTTTCTCTTTCCTGGCCTTTTCGATCCCTTCTTGGCCGTTGTAGGCGGCAATAACCTGGTGGGAAGCACTCTCCAAAGCTGCTTTGAGCATTTCTACCATATCGGGCTCATCATCGACCACTAAAATTTTCGCCATGGATTTCTCCCTTCTGATAAAAGATTCTATGGGCAAAGAGGATCTTCCCTTTCCCTCCGTTTACAGCTTGGCTGCCTCTAATATCGCTGGCACCGTTTTTTCCCATCCCGCCGGGATTAAATGAACGCCTCCGCAAACTCCTTTGAGCTCCCGGATCATCCGCGCGCTCATCTCCACACTCGCTTTGACCCTATCGCCAGTACTCCCCATTTCCTCGATCAAATCCTCCGGTATGAAAACCCCGGGCATATTCTTATTTAAAAACCTGGCCATCGAAACTGACTTTAACGGAAGGACACTGGCCAAAATGGGAACTCCCCAACCAGCCGCCCGCGCCATAAAACGATCAAAAGCTCGCAGATCAAAAACCGGCTGCGTCTGGAAAAACTTAGCTCCCGCGGCAATCTTCTTTTCCATCTTCACTAACTGCAACTCCAGCGCCGCTTCCGTACCGGGAATCGGACTTACCGTTGCCCCCACCAAAAAAACAGGCCGCCCCTTTAAGGCATTCTTTCCCAAATCCTGTCCATCCTTCAAATTCTGAATCGCCTGTAAAAGCTGAATAGAATCCAAATCAAACACCGGCTTGGCCTGGGGATGGTCCCCCATCGAAGCATAATCGCCCGTAACCACCAAGATATTCTGAATCCCCAAAGCAGCGGCCCCCAAAAGATCAGCCTGCAAGGCAATACGGTTCCGGTCCCGACAACTCATATTCAATATCGGCTCAAACCCCTTCTCCTTGACAAAAAGGCTAAAAGCCAAAGGGGTCATGCCCATCACCGAACTTTTCCCGTCCGTGACCGACAAAGCATCCACCCGTCCTCTTAAAACTTCTACCTCCCGCAACCGTTCCGCAACGTCCACCCCTTTGGGAGGGTTCACCTCACAGGTGACCACAAATCTTCCCCGCTGCAATTTATCCTGCAATCCCATCCCTGGCTCCTTCGCATGGCCTTTAGGCCAACCAACGCCTGGATTATTATTGCTTGTCATTGCGAACCCGAAGGGCACGGCAATTCCCTAAAACCGCCATCCCGCCTCGACGGAATCGCCTAACAGAATGTGGAAGGCGTTGGGAATAGGTCAAGATCACTCCTTCATCATCTCCAAAGCCACGCCCGACCGCAGCCGGATCAAAGGTAAAATCTCACTGTGATCCTTCGGTTCGGCATAATGCTTTAAGACCTCCAACCGCCCCTCTTTTTGCAAACGCTTATAAATCAACTCCCAACCACATGCCTTCTTGGCATCTACCTCACAGCGCCCCTGATCCGCCCCCTGGCAAGGTCCATTCAAAAGGCCCTTGGGGCAAAAATATAAAGGACAAAGCCCCCCACTCAAATCCAACAAGCATTCTCCGCAAAGCCGGCATGGCTCTTTCTCCCCCAAAAGCCCCTCAAACCCTTCCACCGCCAATGTGCGCAAAGCCGGCACGACTCTCCCCACGGTGGCCGCCAACGCCTGCACCCCCACTTCACAGGTCATGGCCAGCACAAGGTGGGAGCGGGAAACCTGCCGAAACTTTCGCAGCAGGCTTAGCTCATCCAACCCTTTATTACAGAGGGCATCGACCAGAAAATTCCCGGTAAACCCTACGCCTCTCAACTCCATCTCTTTTTTGATTCCCTGGAGTTGAACTTCACCGCCCGGATTGCAAAAGTTTTTCCAGCCACTGCATCCGATCAGGAAGACGCTCTTCCCCTTTTCCAACTCCCGAATGATTTCCTCACTCTTCTTTGGTTCCAATGAAATCATCTTTCTTCTCCTAACCCAGCATAGCCGGAGCCAAAAATTAAAAGATTGGAAATCCGAAATCCCAATATCGAAATCCGAAACAAATCCAAAATCCAAATGTTCAAATTCTTAAAAAAAAAGCTCTGTTTCGAATTTAGGACATTTGAATTTGTTTCGAGCTTCGGATTTCGTGCTTCGGATTTAGAATTTTTTTCTCTTCTCCGCGTGCTCTGCGCTCTCCGGGGTAATTTTTTTTAATCCCTCTTCAAGAGGGCATTCACCCGGCGAACCAATTCATTGGGGTCAACTGGCTTGGATATAAAATCCTCCGCCTCGATCTCCATCCCGCTCGCCTTGGTATATTTGCTGCGGCCGAAATGCTCTTCCACCCCCGTCAGAATAAGAACGGGGATGGAGGATGTTTCCGAGTCCCCTTTTAATTCCTGGCAGGTGGTGAAGCCGTCTTTTACGGGCATCATAATGTCCAGAACGATGGCGTCGGGTTTATCGGATCGGGCTTTCTCTAAGCCTTCCTTCCCATTATAAGCTGTCACCACCTCAAACTGGCTCTCCAAGGCCATCCGAATCATCTCTACCAGGTCTGGTTCATCATCAATGACTAATACCTTCCTCCGCCCCTCCATTTTTGCCCCCTCCCCTGCTCTGCGACTTATCGATTTAGGGATTACTCCCCTTTTCCCCCTTTGGGGAGTGTGAACAGGAAATTAGCCCATTTCCCTTCTTCCGATTCTGCCCAGATCCTTCCCCCATGCCTTTCTACGACCTCCTTGGTATTGAACAAGCCCAGACCTGTGCCTCCCCTCCGCTGTTCTAATTCTCCTTCCAAGCGAGTAAATTTTTCAAAAACTTTGGTCAATTTATCAGCAGGAATTCCCCGGCCTTCGTTTTTTACGTAAAATAAAAGTTCTTCAGGTTCTTCCTTGAAGCCGCACCAGATCTTCCCCCCTTCCTGGGCATACTTAATGGCATTGCCGATCAAGTTGCTGAAAACAATGCGCAAGAGAACTGGATCCGCCTCCCCCTCGACTTTACGGAAGGCCTCCTCGTTTTCAACTATCATTTGCATTTTTCGGGCGTCGAGTTGCGGCTTCTCATCTTCCAAGATGGAAGAGAGGGCTTCGGCAAAGATGGGAATACGAACTTTATTGACTTCCATCTTTCCGGATTCAATTCTCCCGAGTTGCAGGTATTTTTGGATCATATTGATCAAAGCATTCACGTTCCGCAGCATGGTAGAAATGGCTTTTTTCTGATTTAGGTTTACTAAGGGGCCCAGCGACTCGTCTCGAAGCAAAATCAGGAACCCTTTGAGGACTCCCATGGGCTGATTCAGCTCATGGGTAATGAACCCGACCATTTCCAGATAATGCCGGTTCAGGTCCTGGAGCTTGTTATTCAATATATAAAGTTCTTCCATCGTGTCTTTCAAGGTGCGGGTCATGCGGTTGAAGGAAAAAGCCAGGTGACCGACCTCATCCTTGGACTGGATAGAAACTTCGTGGGAGAAATCCCCACCGGCAATCACCTTTGTAGCCTCCACCAGCTCCCCGATGGGTCGAGTGATGGAGCGAGTGATGAAATAAGCCAGAAACAGGACCAACACCAGCCCGAGAAAGGCAATGCCGAAAAAACTGTAGATTACTTTGTTCCGGAGGTCCGTATAAGGCTCTTCCAGGGTTCCCACGTAAAGGATGCCAATGATTTCCCCTTTGATGTTGCGGATCGGTTCGTAAGCGGCGATGTACCACTCATTCACGACAAATGCCCGGTCAATCCAGGCCCGGCCGTTCTCCAGGACCTGATCATAAACATCCCTGGCGATACGCGTACCAATCGCCCTGAGCCCGCTTTTATCCTTGACGTTGGTTGAAATGCGCAAGTCCCATTGGAAGATGGTCGCCGTCCCCGTGTCTTTCCCTTTATAACGCTCTCCTTTGAAAACGATATCTTTGATCTTGTCCACAATCTCATAGTTGCGGTTTAAAAGGTTCCCGCCATACAAAACGCCCAGAATATTATTATTAATGTCCAGGATGGGAACAGCCGCTTTTAACATCATCCCCGAAGTTTCCCGAGTCTCCGGCCGTTCTTTGGCCTTGGGGGTCGGAACGAATTCCATGTAGACCTGGCGTACTAACTCCGGCCCTTCTTTGGCCAGTTCCTCCTGCGGGACGATCTCGGTGGCAGCGACGATTTCTTTCTTCAGGGCTCTCCTGACCATTTCATCGTTGCCCTGAAAATCCCCTCCCTGGTAAGGGGTACGGGTCCGGGTAAGAACTACTCCCTTTTTGTCCGTTAGGGTGAGGAAATCCAACCCGTAATCGATGCGCACCCTTTCCAGTTCCTGGCGGAGAACTTCCACCTGTCCTCCAGTTACAGCACGCATGATTAAATCTCTTTTGGCAGTAAGATGGAGAACATCCTGAATCCTTCTGAGCTTCTCCTGGTAAACCATCCAGGCCGAATCCAGATCATGGCGGACCTTTTTCTGCGCCTCGGCCATGATGGTGTTCCCCACCATGTAAGTGCCAATGATGGACGAGGCCAGCCCACCAGCCAAAACAACAAGTAAGAAGCTGAAAATCAGCTTCGAACCCAAAGATCGGAAGGGTAACCTTTCTGGAATTTTGAGCCTTGCCCACATCGGATTCTCCTTACTTTACCCAGGTCCTTGTGGGGTAGGCCGGGGCGATCCGCGTTGCCGCTGCGAACGGGAAAAGATCACAATTTGGCCGCTTCTAAAACGGCAGGTACTTTGCTCTCCCATCCGATGGGCATAATGTGCACTCCCTGGCACAGGCCCTTCAGCTCCTTGATCAAGTCGGCCGCGATCTCAATACTGGTTTTCACCCGGTCTTCGGCCTTGGTCATTTTTTGGATAAGGGGCTCGGGAACGAAAACTCCGGCCACATTTTTATTCATGAAACGGGCCATACCGGCAGATTTCAGCAAAATGATCCCGGCTAAAACCGGAACCCGGAAAGGCGCCACCCGTTTCATAAATTTCTCGAAGGCTCCCACGTCATAGACCGCCTGGGTCTGGAAAAAGGAAGCTCCGGCTTTTATCTTTTTTTCCATTTTGAAAATCTGGGCCTCCACCGGATTGCCCCCGGGGTTGACCACGGCTCCGGCAAAAAACTTCGGTGCCCCGCTCAAAGGATTGCCCACCATGTCCGTGCCTGTTTCCAGAGTTTTGATTACGCTCAGGAGGCTCACCGAGTCCAGGTCAAATACCGGCTTGGCCTGGGGATGATCCCCCAGAGAGGCATAATCCCCGGTTAACGCCAGTACGTTTTTGATGCCCAGGACGGAAGCGCTGAGCAAATCCGCTTGCAGGGCCAGTCGATTCCGGTCCCGGCAGGTCATCTGCAAGATGGGCTCCAGCCCTTTCTCTTGCAGAAGATGACAGACCGCCAGAGAACCCAAGCGCATGACGGAACTCTGTAAATCGGTTACGTTGATTGCATCCACCCGCCCCCGCAGCAAATCGGCATCGGCCAGCATTTCTTGGATGTGGATTCCTTTGGGAGGGCCAATTTCTGAAGTTACCACGAATTTCTTAGAGGCCAAGCTCTCTTGTAAACCCATGCTCTCCCTCCTCCTTTATTTTCCCTGCTCCAGGGCCCATCGCTCAGAGAGCCGAAGGCCCTTCGGGGGCATCATTTTGCTGTGGTCTTTGGGCTCATAAATTTGGCGGAGCTTTTCCAATTGTCCCAGCTTTTCTAGCCTTTCGTAGATCAGCCGCCAGCCGCATTCCATTTCCTGGTCTACCTCGCA
>Ga0256868_10001996_pt1 | contig 10778 bp, 7 predicted proteins | sample RVTome_13_FD_187341 | JGI IMG/M metagenome (GOLD analysis project Ga0256868, IMG submission 187341) | Soil microbial communities from uranium-contaminated site in the Upper Colorado River Basin, Wyoming, United States - RVT92D227 HiSeq ... | reverse complement strand
TGTGGCGATAATACGCTCGTAAGGCGCTTTCTCAGGGTACCCTCTTGAGCCGTCGCCATAAGTTATTGTCACGCGGTCGCCGTAGCCCTCGTTCATTATGTTTTTCCTCGCGATTTCAGCTAAATCCTGCACTATCTCCACAGTGTACACGTGACCCCACTCGCTTCTGGGCGCATCGTGAGGCGCAATAATCTCCGCTATCGTGGCAGAGTGCCAGCCTGAGCCTGCACCGACTTCCAGAACCTTTTGACCAACTTCCAACTGGAGGGCTTCGTTCATTATCGCAACCATGTGTGGTGCTGAAATTGTTTGACCGAAGCCTATTGAAAGCGGCGTGTCCACAGCGCTGTAAGACCGTGTGTCTTTTGGAAGAAATTTGGCGCGGGGCACGGCAAGCATGGCTTTGATGACTTTGGGCGAGCGAAGGATACCCTGCTTTAGTAAGTTGTCAACGAGTTTTTCCCAGTCAGTCTTCTCCAAATCAAAGTACCCAAATAATACAGTGTGAGCTAGCGCTTTTTAACGTATGTGTGTTCAAAAAAGTAACAAGTAGACAGAATAGAAAGTTACTTGACGATAACGGATTTCGCTAGATTCCTCGGCGTGTCTGAATTCTTTTTGAGTGCTGCATAGATTCTTGGACTGTTGTACTCTGTGGTGACTATAGCCCCCTTATTTGTAGAAAGTATAAATAGTTCTGATAGTGTTGCTGTGGTTTTGAGTTTGCGGGTTCATCTTTAGTTTCCTAGCATTATTATTATGGAGCTGCGGATTTCTTGAGTTATGTTAGTCATGTTTTCTACTATTTTTCGTCCTTGTTCTGTCAGGCTGTAGCTTCGCCCATTTTGTTTTCGGTTGCATTTTATCAATCCTTTCTTTTCTAGGGTTTTCAGGTTTGCGTATATCATGCTGGGGCTGATGAGAACGCCGAATTTTTTTACGAAGATGCGGCTTATTTTGTAGCCTGTTAGGGGTTGTTCCGCTAAAGCCAGTAGAATGGCTAAGTCTAAGAAAGCTTTGAGGTTTCTTTCTTGCATGCTCGGCTCTATTTCTAACCTCAAAACATATACCCCTGCTCTTAGTTAGTTTTGCCTATTTGAAGGAATACACGCGCTCAGGAACACTCAAAAATTGAGTTGCATATTGCATAAAAACCTTATGGTTTTTGTGTTCAGCAAAAATACAATTGTGCTTTTTTGAATGTGATCCATGCAATTAATGTGTGAGTCGGGTTTCAGAATTCGAGAATATTCTGTTTTGGAGTATGAACGGGAATATTATTTCGCAATAGTTCTTATAAGCCTGATTCTGCGTCAATAAACAGTGGAAAAGAGACAACTTTTCCATAAAATTTAAGGAGAAAAAGAAAATGAGTGAAAATTCTAGACGGAAACTGTTGTTCACAATGCTTTTCCTTACAATACTGGTGGTTTCTAGCACTTACGCAGCTATAACACCTAACGTGCAAGCAGCAGAAATGACCCCTCAACAAAAAGGGCTAACGGCCTTAAACAATTTAGTTAACCTTGACTTAGCAAAATACGCAGTTACAACAGAAGAAAATAGTGAATATCCGCGGTCTCTGGGTGCAGTTTTAGAAGAGACCGTGCTCTATGACCTCACTTCTGCTAACAGTAAGCTAAAGGCGTTTTGCACTTTTGCTAACGGGAATTTGCAAGAGATATATGTGTTTGGAAATGAAGGTACGCCGAGCTTAGCTAAAGCAGTGGTCAGCGTAAATGATGTTGAAAGAGCTCAAGTTTTCCTCAGCAATTACCAAGCTTACGCGGCTAAACCAATTTTCGGAGAATTCAAATCTACACTTAACAATGTGGAAGCTGGCAAAAACGTTACAAAGCCATTTGAAGACAAAGTGCTCCAAGTGACCGCTTACGATGGTTGCACCCTTTTCAAGTGGTATTACACTGCAAACGGTGCTACAGCTCCGTATACTAAGTTTGTATCAATGGTTTTCAAAGATGGATTATTGACTTCCTTTATTGACAACTGGAATCTTTACAGCATTGGCAGCACAAGCGTTAATCTTTCTAAGGATGAAGCAGTGGCAATAGCATTGGATGCTGCGCGAAAACACACTTGGCCTATGCAACTCGACGAAGATGCTTTAGACGTGAGGAATTTCAATGAAAAGAGAAGCGTTCCTTGGACTGTGTTGACTTTTGATAGCTCGTTAGATGCAGATAAGACGCGTAGCGAAAATATTTTGGAGCTTTATCCTGTCTGGCGCATTGGTCTTGTCTTAAACAAGGAGTATGGGGAGCTTTACGGCATCGAAGTGGACATTTGGGCGGACACCAAAGAGGTCAGAAGTGTAAAGGAAGAATATTCGCAATTGGTTGCGCAATTGTTCGAGAATACTACTGCGGGCGTCGGTACAAGTGCAGCCGTGGTTAACGGAGCTGAGCTAAACTTTGTGATAGGGATTGTGCTTTCAGCAACTACTGTAGGCATTATAGGTGCTGTCGCGGCTGGGCTGTTTAAGAAGAACCCAAAGGCTTTAAGTCGGCTGAAGCCGCGCTTCCTGAAAACGTGGGGAATACTGTTAGGTTTTCTGATATTGTTAGCAGTGTTTTCGCCTTTAATTGCAGCTGCTAATGCGACGACGCGGGCAGGAAATGTTTGGGGTGCAAGAAGCACAGGCGCACCCGGGACTCCTCCAAATCACAGCTGGCGCAAAACGAACCCTGAAATCCTTAGACAGTGGTATGCTGCCAGTTACATTGCAGGTAGTTGTTTTAAAACTGCAAATGGCTACACTGGCTTCAACAATGACAAGTCGAATAAGGACGTTATTCTTTCTCAGGCAGGGTACTTCAGGGACAATTATAACTATGTCGCGATTGTTGATTTCGACCACGGAGTGGGCGGATATCCAGGTCTAGTGCCGCCGCCGGCTTATCCAAACGTACCTGATAATGAGGAGCATTATATGTTCGAAGACGATTGGGGCACAGTTGTTGGTCCTCCCCTTGGCTCCTCAGATTACAGCCATGGCGTATATGACATAGACATATACAATACGTTTCCCCCAGCCAAGGTTCACTTTGCATTCATTGATGCATGTCAATCAGCAGACCTCTACCGCTTAGGTCAAGGCTTTTATTCAGGTACCGGCAACCCAGTGGGACTACCGTTTGCTTTTACTCATCGCCAAGTAAGCTATCCCTATAGTGGAACACAAATGAGCTCTGACGGCTATAACAACCCCGATACTTTTCCGCAATGCTACATTGGTTTCCCATTTGGTTCAGCAGCTTTAGATCAAAAAATAAACTACAACCAAGATTATGGGAGTGGCCCTTATTGGTACGATTGGATTACTAAATTCTTTTACCGTGCATTGAATTTTGACGTATCAGTGAAAGACGCTCTGGACTATGCATCAACTAATGTAGGGTGGACTGGGTGTACTAGCTTCGCCAATAGTCCTCTAACGGGTTCTGGGTTTTGTTCTGTTTGGCCGATGGATAAATATGCGCCATGGGGTCAATACGAGAATTACACTGGAACTTACAGTACCTTAGCGGTATACGGCAACAGCAACATTCACCTAAAGAACTTCCAGCCATCTGACATTGTGACAGTGCCTGTCGTCAGCGGCCCCACAGTAGGCTATGCCAGTACCTCCTATGCATTCAACACTTCTTCAATAGACAGCTATGGTCACACCATACAATACAGGTTCGATTGGGGTGATGGTTCACCTTACACGGAGACAGGGTGGTTTTCTAACGGCGCTACTGCAGTTAGAACTCACTATTGGAGTTCAAACGGCTTATACAGTGTCAGGATTCAAGCTCGATGTTCCAACGGCGGCTGGGGCAGCTGGTCAAATCCGCTGTACGTGAACATCGGGTATCTAACGGCGCAGTTAACCGTGAACGCCTACAACCAATACGGCAACCCAGGCGCCGTTCCGCTTTACATAGACGGCAACTACGTCGGAACCACAGGCAGCACCTATACGGTACTATTGGGAAACCGCCAGATCTATGTGGAAAGTCCCCTCTATGACGGCTACTACCACCACGTTTTCGACCACTACATGTGGGGCGGCTACTCGTACAGTGTTAATCCGTTGACTATACTATTCACTGGAGCCGCAACACTCACAGCATACTACCACACCTACTATTAGCAACTGAGGCAACCAGCAAAATGAAATCACCTCCCCCCTTTTTCCATGAAAGTCTTGCTTGTCAAGAAATCTTGACTAAAAGAAACTTTTTCTTAGTCAAGAAACCTTGACAAAAACGTTTTTACAGCAGAGATAATTCAATATTATATGCAGAAAAAAAGATTTGGTGCCTTATGAAAAGAAAAACATTAGCATTTACACTAATCTTAGCATTCATAATCTCCGCGGTGACAGGAACACAATTGATTAATTGGGCAAAGGCAAATCCATGGATAGGGACTGATTGGGTGTCTCCATCAGGCGCAACGAAACCACCTACACTGACAATAACGTCTCCAGAAAAAAACAGTGTATACAACTCAAACAACGTCACCCTTAGTTTCAATGCGCGTCTCGGAGAATCGACTTCAGCGAGTTATATGCGGCTAATGCAGGTTTATTATAAAACAGAGTGGGAACAAAACGAAACCTACGTCTACAATAATGAAGGCATTAATATTCCTTATGACTCCAATGCAATTACCTATTTCTCTTATAATATCAACCTGACAGGAGTGCCAGAAGGAAAACATCACATAACGGTTTACGCAGTTGAATGGGGGGCATACATTGATGGCTTATTTGTGCATATGTTTAGTATTAACGGTTCTTCATCAGTTAACTTCACCATTGACGTTTCTCCAAGCGTTTCAGTTTTGTCGCCTGTAAACGAGACCTATGATTTTTCGGATGTTCCGTTAAATTTCACGGTGAGCGAGCCAATTTCAGAGGTCACTTACAGTTTAGATGGAAAAGAAAACGTGACTATTGCTGGAAACACAACACTGACTTTGTCTAACGGAGCGCATAACGTGACTGTTTACGCTTGGGATGCTGCTGGAAACGCTGGAGCTTCAGAAACTATTCATTTCAACGTTGAAGTGCCCAACGTTGAAGTGCCCGAGCCTTTCCCAACAGCACCCGTTGCCGCTGGCATAACCTCAGCGGCTGTTGTATGCATAGGCGCGTTAATCTACTTCAGGAAGCGCAAGCATTAAGCAATTCCTCAAACTACTTCGCAGTAACCGATTTCGCTAGGTTCCTCAGCGTGTGAAAATAGAATAATATGCGGAGATAAACATGCGCAAAAGTGTTGGGTCCGTCATAGTGTTCGTCTTCTTGGCAACATGCATGATTGTCACGATGCCTGCGCCAGCTTCTGCTGGAGAAACTGAAAATTCATGGGTGTCGAAAGCTGCGGTGCATCAGGCAAGAGCTGGCTTAGGCGTTGTGGCAGTGAACGGCAAAATTTACGCTATCGGAGGCACCACATCCTCCACATCATATGCTTATACAGGTGGCTTTGTAGGGACAAATGAGGAATACGACTCGGAAACGAACACGTGGACTTACAAGGCGCCTATGCCAACGCCGAGAGCTTCTTTCGCCATAGCGGCTTACCAAAACAAGATTTACTGTATAGGCGGCGCTGTTGGCATTAGTGTTGATGAAAGAACAGGGTTCTATTCATACAATACATCAGGAGTCAACGAAGTTTATGATACAGTTACGAACACGTGGGAAACCAAAACATCCCTGCCAGACGAAGGAGGGAAATTCCAAGCACATGTGGTAAACGGGAAAATCTACGTTATACGCGGATCTTACTCATACGTTTATGATCCAGCTGATGATTCATGGGCTTCCATAGAACGAATGCCTCCACCGTACCCATCGTCTTCGCTCGTGTCGGCTGCTGTGGGCAACAAAATAGTTGTTACTGGCGAATTTAAAAAGGGAAACTCGTTTGATTCAGAGCAGAGGGTTTTGGTTTATGATGCGGAAACGGGCAACTGGAGTGTAGGCACGTCTGGACCTACGGTGGTTGTTGAAGGTGCAGCTGCAGCGACAATTGGCGTTAATGCTCCGCAGAGGGTTTACGTTTTAGGGTTGGCAGTGGAACAAAATCCCCCGCCCTCTACTAATCAGGTTTACGACGCTGAGACTGATGCTTGGGCGACAGCAACTTCCATGCCTACAAACCGTACATATTTTGGTGTTGCAGTTATAAATGACACATTATATGCAATTGGAGGGCATCTTTACCCATCTGGTGAGATAACAGGCGTGAACGAGCAGTACTATCCTATTGGCTATGGGGTTCCGCCAGAAATCAAAATTGCTTCACCAGAAAACAAAACATACAACAGCTCAAGCGTTTCCCTGATTTTCACCGTGAACAAGCCTGTTAACTGGACGGGCTACAGCCTCAACGGAGAAAACAACGTCACAATAACAGGCAACACGACCCTAAGCGAACTGCCCAACGGCGCCCACAACTTAACAGTGTACGCAACTGACCACTTTGGAAGCACTGGCGCCTCCGACACCGTTCACTTCAACGTAAATGTGCCAGAGCCTTTCCCGATAGCACCCGTTGCAGCGGGCATAACCTCAGCCGCTATCGTGGTCATAGGCGCGCTAATCTACTTTAAGAAGCGCCGCCGTTAAGCGCCAATCTTACCTTCAAACCTACTTCACAGTTACTGACTTCGCCAAGTTCCTAGGGGTATCTGGGTTGTGTCCTCTTTCAAGAGCCATGTAATACGCTAAAAGCTGCAAGGGCACCACGAAAGGAATCGGCGACAACACTTCAGGGATCCCCTTGGGCACTTCAACGTAATCCTCCGCCAACGCTTTAATCTCTTCGTCGCCCTCCTCTATAATAGCAATTATCGAGGCGCCTCTGGCTTTCATCTCCATTATGTTGCCAATCAAAGTCCTGTAGCACCCGTCCTTCGGGCAAATGAACACTACAGGAAACCCCTCCTCAATCAAGCTAATCGGACCATGCTTGCTTTCGCCCGCGGGAAAAGCAATAGACGGCACATAAGCTATCTCCATAAGCTTAAGCCTGCCCTCATACGCTGTAGCCGTGCTTATGCCTCTGCCCAAAAAGAAGAAAATCTTGGCATCCCTGTATTTATGAGCGATTCGCTTAACTTTTGCCTCCTGCGACACAATTATAGTATCCACAATGTCCGGCAGCTTTTCCAGTTTTTCCTCAAGACAATCCATTTCATCCTGCGAAATCTTGCCTCTCTTTTTCGACAACCTAAGCGCCAACTGCGCCAGCACAGAAAGCTGCGAAGTGAAAGTCTTCGTCGCCGCCACCCCGATTTCAGGACCCGACTGCTGACCAATGTAAACCCGAGAGACACGCGTCAAAGTCGAACCAATAGCGTTAGTTAAACCGAGGATTGTTGCTGCTCGCTGCTGTGAGCAGGTCACCGCTGCCAGCGTATCAGCAGTTTCGCCTGACTGGCTTACAGCTAGAATCGTGCTGTCAATGTTCACTGATTTTCCATGTTGCTCCACGAACTCTGAAGCCATCACAGGGTATGTGGGCAGAAACGCAAGCTTTGAGAACATGTAGGACGCTGCTAAACACGCGTGATAAGATGTGCCGCATGCAACCAAGAAAACTTCATTGGCGCGGTCGAGGAACGTGGAAATCAAATCCAGATAGTGCTCCTGAAACCTCAGCGTGTTGCGCAACGTTGCTGGCTGCTCATGGATTTCCTTAATCATGAAATGCGGGTAGCCTTGTTTAACCGCCATTTCAGGCGTCCAATCAATAATTTTAGGCTCACGCGTGACAACGCTGGAATCTTGGATTTTCCTTATTTCATAGCCTGCAGGCGAAAGGATAGCGAATTCGCCATTGTCCACGAAAACGGCTTTTTTCGTTATTGGCAGAAACGCGGTAATATCGGACGCGCAGTAAACTGCATTTTCGCCTATGCCTAAGACTAGGGGGCTTTCGCTTCTCGCACATATTATCTTGTCAGGCTCTTTCGTTGAAATAACAGCTAACGCGTAAGACCCGCTGATTTTCTTGATGGCCTCAAGCACTGCATCAACAAAGCTTAACGACGGATTCCTTTTGAGGCTTTCCTCGATAAGGTGTGGTACAACTTCCGTGTCTGTCTTCGAAAGGAAAACGTGACCGCGGTTTTCCAGTTCAAGCTTCAACTCAGAAAAGTTCTCAATAATCCCGTTATGAACAACAGCTATTTGACCGCTGCAATCCAAATGGGGGTGCGCGTTGACTTTCAGCGGCGCACCATGCGTAGCCCATCTTGTGTGCCCGACACCGACGTTTCCAGGCAAATCATCAAGATTCAAAATCTTGTGAACATCGTCTATTTTTCCCTGGTCTTTTTTCACGTGGAGTTCACCGTTGTCTATCGTGGCTATGCCTACGGAGTCATAGCCGCGGTACTCAAGCCGCTTCAATGCAGCGTGAATTACTGGTGCCGCGTTGCCTTTTTTTATGACGCAGCCGAAAATTCCGCACATTTTCCAAGTACCTCAAGTTTTAGTTTTGTTCTGCTCTAAGGGGTCTATTCAAGCTTTCTGTCTACTAATAAGTATTTTTAGGAGATATTTTTCACCTCTGAAAAAGTTTTTGTAAGTGTCTCCATGAATGTGCCATAGTTGGCGCTGAGCAGGAAGCTGGGTTTGTTGTTTGAGCGATTACTATAACAAAATTTTTAATAGTGGCTGCCTACTATGTTGCGGGGGAAACAATGGATAAAAAACTGTTGCTCCAAGACGACGGCAAAACGCAAAAAGTTAAAGAAATCAGCGTTATGCGCGACGAGCAGAAGCTAAAGATGATTCTGGGCAAGTTAAGCTGGAAAATCTTGGCAATGCTCGCTGAAAAGGAAATGTATCCTCTTGAAGTCGCGCGGCAACTCAGAATCCACGAACAGAAAGTCTACTACCACATAAGAAAACTGGCAAAAGCAGGAGCCATAACCGTTGTACGAGAAGAAAAAAAGAAAGGCGCAACCGCAAAATACTACAAAGCCGTCTCACCTGCATTCGGCATAGAGTTCCCGCAAGGATACAAAACAATGCAGACGCATTCACTGTTAGCTGCAAGTGAGCAAATCCAAAATTTCTTCCACGAATTCATCAACGAAAACGGCGCCTTCGACGGAAAAATAGTGGTGGGCAGCCCCACGCCGCATGGTCCATTCAAAACCAGCGCCAGAGACGGTCACTACGCTGCGCACCTGACGTTTTTCTTAGGGCAATTCGCCAAGATGCCACAGGAATTCGCCATAAAACTAGACGTGGACGTCAAAGCCGAAAAGGAAGAGAAAAACAACCTAATTCTCGTAGGCGGTCCTGGCACGAACTTGCTTACGCAGGAGATAAACGAGTATTTGCCTGTCAGGTTTAACATGCAATCTTCAAGTGAAGGCTTCTTGTTGGGCGGCATGGTTTCCAGAAAGACTTCGCGCGTTTACACCGCTGATGCTGCGGGGCTGATCGCGAAAATCGCGAATCCATGGGACGCCACTAAATGCATTATTGTTTTGGCGGGAAACAAGGGTGTCGGAACCAAAGCATGCGTTTTAGCTTTGGCTAATTTTTGGAAGAAAACCTTGCAGGAGTACCGCGGCAAAGGCGACTTCGCAGTTGTCATTCAAGGCTTTGACTTGGACGGCGATGGGAAAGTAGATTCTGTAGAGGTTCTAGAGTAGAATTGCGCTTAACTGAGATTGAAGAAGTTGTTTTTGGCTATGGTCACGAGAATATTCTATCCACCCATAAGGCGACTCTTGAATTCACAAAGGATACTCATCTATCCACGAAAGGCGACTGCATAATCGCAGTGGCTGCAGACAAGGCTTTAGCAGATTTAAGTGCTGAATTTAAGGCGGGTTTGCGGAAGCCAAACGCAAAACTAACAATTCTAATCGAGGCTGGCGGAATCTCGGCGCAAGTTCAAGCGTCTGGCACGCGGCAATTAAGCTTAGCCCATCCCATGGATGCGGTTGTACGGAAAAGTGGTTATGTTTGCAGCAGAACCTTGGCTGTTTGCGCAGACAAAGCGGCAATCGACCTGCCCCGCGAGCTTGTGGAAAAACTGAAGAACCCCGAGCAAAAAGTGAAAATCACGTTAACCGTGCGCTTTTAGAGGATTTTGGCATCTAGAACTACTTGCCACTCGTAAGGTGCAGTTTCACGGACAGTTTTAGCAAAAAGGAACTTTTCCACTTTTCTGCCTGCTTTTTCCACGGCTTCTGAAAAACGCGACTGCATGTTTTCTATGGAGTCGGGAAGGCGGATGAACCCGTAAAAGTGAACTATGCCACCAACAAGCTTCACTGCTTTGCAGGCGGCGCCAACGAACCCAATGGCTTTTTCAGGCAAATTCATAATCACGCGGTCTGCAACGCCCAAAAGTTTAGGTTCAACGATTTGTCGTGCGTCGCCTAAAATTGGGAAAACCCTGTTCTCCACCCTGTTAAGCCTAATGTTCATTTTCAGCAACTCAACCGCGTCGGGGTTTATGTCCACGGCATAAACTTTTGCGCTTGGAGTTTTTTTGGCGATAAGCACCGAGAAGGGTCCAACGCCAGCAAACAAGTCCAACACAGTTTCACCTGTTTGAACCAGCGAGGCTACTCTGTTGTGCTCATGCGAAAGCCGCGGCGAAAAATACGCTTTTGCAGCGTCAACGTAGTATGTGCAGCCGTGCTCCTTGTGAACGGTAGCGGTTTTTGGCTCTCCTGCGATGACGGCAAGTTCGCGTATGCGGTATGTTCCGCTGACCGCGCCA
>Ga0256868_10001993_pt1 | contig 10788 bp, 7 predicted proteins | sample RVTome_13_FD_187341 | JGI IMG/M metagenome (GOLD analysis project Ga0256868, IMG submission 187341) | Soil microbial communities from uranium-contaminated site in the Upper Colorado River Basin, Wyoming, United States - RVT92D227 HiSeq ... | reverse complement strand
GGAGGTCGTGGCGCGCTACCTCGACTGTGGCGAGGAGCGGCTGCTGATGTTTTCCTGGCTTTCATAATTGATTATCAGGCCGTGGACCGCATCATCGAACGCCTCAAGCTTCGGTTTGTAGCGGAGGAGCCGCCGCCGTCGCGTGTCTTCGAGCAGGTCGCCTTGATGGCGGCCGAGGCGGGGGCGGAGTATTTTTAGGACGAGTGGTTTTGAAGGGGGATGGGGTTTATTGTCTTTTAGGCGCATTTGTGGTCGTCCGGCTCGCTGAGCCGACCCGCCGGCCTCTTTCGTGGTAAATTTCTTGTTCTTGACTCGATCCGCAGCTGGAATTGTCATCTTTACGCGATGGGAGGTATTGATTTTGAGCATCGCGGAAGGGCTCGTTGCGCAACGCGAAAAAGCAAACTCCTATCCCTCGGATCATTTATAAAAGGGATTAAGGATCATACGCGCTCCAGCCGAATCTCCTTGGAAGCAAAGCGGAGTTTCCTTTCTGATCGAAAAGAGCCATACGGTCTATGTCCAGGCCGGAGCCGGACTCAAATCCGGCTACACCAACGAAGACTACGCCTCCCAGGGGGCCAAGATCGTCTTTGCCGAGGAAGAAGTTTTCGGACGTTCCGATGTCGTTCTCAACATCTCTCCCCTCAACCAAGAGGAAATCAAACTGGTCAAAAAAGACCAGGTCCTGTTCGGGTTCCATCACTTGGCCGTGGCCAGAAAAAATCTCGTCGAAGAGCTCCTCCAGAAGAATGTCATCATGATCGGATACGAGATCGTCGAGGAAGAGCATGAGATTTGATTAAATAATTATAATCGACATATGGTCGCTTATTTGTTAATCAAAAATCGGTTTTTGCGGAAAAACCTGTTTTCGCGGTCGGATATTCCCTGAGCCCGGAGATTGTATGAGGCGCCTGCTCACGCGGCTTATTCTTAAAGAAGTCGTTGATCTCCCACTCGCCGGTTTCGCGGGCGTCGGAGCCGCGGACGGCGTTCCGCTCGATGGAGAAGCGGTGGGCGTGGCTGAGGGTGCTGGGCTTGGCCGGAAATTTCAGTTGACTCGGGCAGCCGGGACTCGGTATCCTAGGGCCACAGGCGGAGAAGGAGAACGCGGCTATGAAGTGCCAGAAGTGTCGGACCGACAACCTGGATGATTCCCGCTTCTGCCGTGGCTGCGGGGCGACCCTGGAAGCTTTGGAAGGGCCGCCCCAGCCGGGAGCTCCGGCCCCAAATAAACCTTCTCCCGGCCTGAAAGACAAGATTTCTTTCACCAAGACCCTAGAAACTGCCACCGATGAGCTCGCGCGGGGGACTCTATTCGCGGGCCGCTACGAGATCATCGAGGAGCTGGGGGTCGGCGGAATGGGTCGCGTTTACCGGGCCTATGACAAGAAGATCGAGGAGGAAGTCGCTCTCAAGCTCATCCGGCCGGAGATCGCGGCGGAGAAGCGGACGGTGGAACGCTTCCGGAACGAGATCAAGACCGCCCGGAAGATCACCCATAAGAACGTCTGCCGGACGCACGACCTCGGCGAAGAAGGGAAGAACCTCTTCATCACGATGGAGTATGTCCGGGGGGAGGACCTGAAGAGCCTGATCCGGAGGACGAGAATTCTCGCTCCGGGCACGGCCGTCTCCATCGCCCGGCAGGTGGCTGAAGGGCTCGGAGAAGCCCATAGTTTAGACGTGGTCCACCGCGACCTCAAGCCCGGCAACATCATGATCGACAAGGACGGCAACGCTAAGATCATGGACTTTGGGATCGCGCGGTTGCTGACGCGGACGGGGACGACGGCTGAGGGGGCGGTGATCGGGACCCCGGAGTACATGAGTCCGGAGCAGGTCGAAGGAAAGCCGGCGGACGTACGCGCCGACATCTACGCCCTGGGGGTCATTCTTTTCGAGATGGTCACCGGCCAGCCGCCGTTCGACGGCGAGACGTCGCTGGCCATCGCGCACAAGCACAAATACGAGCCCGCCCCTGATCCCCGGATGCTCAACCCCCAGGTCCCAGAAGACCTCGGCCGACTGATCCTCCGTTGCCTGGAAAAGGATAGGGAGACGCGGTATCAGACAACCGCCGAGCTCCTGGTCGACCTCGAAGCCGTCGAGGCCTCGCTCCCGACAACCGAGCGCACTTCCAAAGGCCGGGTCCCCACCAAGCCAAAGCCGGCCACTTCGAAAACGATCACGGTCAAAATCACCCCCCGCAAGCTCATCATCCCGGCCGCCGCCCTGCTCGCACTCGTCATCGGCGTTGTCGTCGTCTGGCACCCCTGGTCGCACGGGGGCGGTCCACCCGTCTTCACCTCTGACCGTCCTTCGATCGCCATCCTCAACTTCGCCAACCGCACAGGTCAGAGGGACTTAGACGATTATAAAATAGTCTTTCCGGATTCGATTAATATTAAGCTCAGCCAGTCGAAGTATATTTACGTCGTCCCGCAAAACAATGTTAACAGCGCCCTTACCCGCCTGGGGCTCCTCGAAGCGGATACGTTCACGAAGGAAAACCTCCGGGACATTGGCCGGCTGGCGTTCGTGAAATATCTCGCTTCCGGCTACTATACCAAGGCCGGGGAGAAGTTTCTGGTAAGACTCATAATCCAGGAAGCGGAGTCGGGAACGGTCGTCGGCAACGAGGAAGTCCAGGGAGAAAGCATCAATAGCCTTTTCGCTATGGTCAACGAGCTGGCCCTCAAGATCAAGCCTAATCTCGAGCTGACGGGGGTCGAGGTGGCTAACGACGTCGACAGCCTATTGGAGAGGGATACGACATCGTCCCCCGAGGCCTACAGGTACTTCATCCTGGCGCGAAAGCTCTCCAACGGCGGTAAATTCCGCGAAGCGATCGAGACGATGGAAAAAGCCGTGGCCATCGACCCGGAATTCGCCATGGCCTACAGGAGCCTGGGGGCATTGTATTATCTTGACCGCCAACCGGCCGAGGCTCGAAAAAACCTGGATAAGGCACTGGAGATCGCCGACCGCTCGGACCGCATTTCCCTTCGGGAAAAGCTCAATATCCAAGGCTACGCCAGAAGAGACTCTAAAGGCCAATTCGAAGCCTTCTCCCGCCTTATCGAGCTCTATCCTGAAGATGCCAGAGGGAACGCCACACTTGGACTCTGGTACAGCAATCGGGAAGAATTCGAGAAAGCGATCGAAAGGTATGAAGTTCCGGTCAAGAATAGGGACAATGGTTTTACATATTATTTTAACCTCGCTTTCGTCTATTGCAAAATGGGAGAGTATGCGAAAGCGGAAAATGTCCTGAAGGGATACATCCGCGAATTCCAGGATCTCGCGATCATGCATAGCCAGTTGTCGGGTGTCTATACAGCGGAGGCGAAGTATAAACTCGCGTTGGCCGAGGCGGAAGCGGCCTTACGCCTGGATCCATCCCTGTCGAATGGGATCATTGGATTAAAAGGCGCGATCTTTCAGCTCCAGGGGAAATTCGACAAGGCCGAGGCGGAATTCCGCAAGTTGCTGTCGGAGACGGACGTCAGGTTACATCTAGATACTTTGGAGAATAACCTCACTCCCCTTTACATAACGCAAGGCATGTTTCAGAGAGCCAAGGAAATCCTCAACCAAGGGATCGAATTGGCGAACAAAGCCAACCTGCCGCAGAGAGTGACCTCTTCAAAGCTCGCTTTAATCGACGTCCACTATGAGGCAGGAGAAATTGAAACAGCGGAGGCCGGGCTTTCTAAACTCTGGAAAGAGGCGGAAGCGCTGGGCAAAAAACCCGAAGGCGATATTAATTTCCTGTGGCTAAAGACGAAAAACCTGGTCAAGAAAAAATCGTTTGAGGACGCGCGAGCGGTTTGTGACGTTGTTACGTCCATGTACCAGAAATACGAGAACAAGAAGGAAATGCGTATTCCCTATTATCTTCAAGGCGAAATCGAATTGGAAATGGGGAACCATGAGAAGGCGGCCGAGCTCCTGGCAAAGGCGAAATCCTTGCTGCCGCCGGGTCAAGGGCTGTCAAGGATAGCTCATCACGCTTTATTGATTGACGCGCTGGCCCTGGCTTTCTTCCGCTCGGGAAACCTGGAGAGAGCGCGACAGGAATACGAAGGTATCACCGGGATGACCTACGGTCGGTATATCTGGGGCGATGTTTACGCCAAGAGCTTCTACATGCTGGGCCAGGTCTACGAGCAGATGGGAAAGAAGAAGCAGGCGCGCGCCAACTACTCGAAATTCCTCGACCTCTGGAAAAACGCCGACCCGGGGCGGCCGGAAGTCGAGGACGCGAAGAAGCGGCTGGCCGGGCTTTAAACGGCAGCCTTTGAACGCCGCTCTCTAGAATACCCACCTCCTAGAAATTGTACCTCAGGCCGAAACGGATGACCCTGGGATTAAGGATTTTCTGGATCTCGTCATGACGCGCGGAATTCACTTGCGGATAGCGCGAGAGGTCATGGGCGAAGTTGAAGACGTTAAAGGCATCCACGCAGAGCGTCATGGTCCCGGCCCCCTTGAAGCGGATGTCCTTGGTTAGGCTGAGGTCGACGTTGGTGAAGTCGGGGAGGCGCGTCGTTCCAGGCTTTTCGATGTAGATGTCCATGTTACTGCCCAGGCCGACGGCGGCCCGGGCCGGCGTCGATATTCTGATTCGCTGGAGGTTGGTGAATCCCTGGCGGGCATTGGCGAAGCCCGAGAAGTTGACCCCCCACGGCAGCTGATAGAGGAAGCTCAGTTTGGCCATCCAGTCGGAGTTGGGAATACCCCATGATCGCCCGCCCTCGGTAATTTTGGTGTTCGTCGGGTCGAAGTAGTTCATCATCGAATTGTGGATATTATAGATCTCGGTGGTGAAGGACGCGTTCATCATCCACCTGTGGCTCAGCCGCTTGACGGCCGTGAATTCCAGGGCCGTGAAGGTTTCGTAATAGTCCGGGGCGTTGATGAGATAAGTTCCCGGGGGCCTTGTCGAGGCGAGGGTCCAATATTCGTAGTCGTAGGTCGTTCCATCGTATGTCAGAGAGCCGGCGACCGGCCCGGTGTAGTCGGATTGCCGGATGATCGTCCCGCGGTCCTTGTCGTAATAGGCATAGTTGATGAATCGATGGTTTCGCCTGAGGATGAAGGTCCCGCTCAGCGAAAAGTCGGCGAAGACCTCCCGCTCGATGCCGAGGAGCAGCTCGTCGCTGAGTTCCACTTTGAGGTTCGGGTCAACGCCGTTGATGGTTTTGAAGTTCGTGGGGTCGGACGGGTTAAAGCCCCAGAAATAGAGGATTCCGCTCGAGGGATACCCTTTGAGTTCGTCCGTTGAAACCCGGTCGTTGCCGTCGAGGTCGGTCCAGTTGAAGCGAGCGCCGGCGCTGCCCGACGAGGAAACCGAGAGAGCCGCCCAAGGCCCCTCCTGGCTGCCGTATCTCGCGATATTGCCGCGGACGATCGTCTTCCCGTCCCCCGTGAGGTCGTAGGTGAATCCCAGCCGGGGCGAAAGCGTCAGGAACGTCGCTCCGGGATCGAATCCTGGATAGGTCACGGCCGGGAGGAGCTCCGGAGCGAGCGTGCTGGCCGGCACGAACGCGTCGTAGTTCGTGGAGTCCTCCCTGTCCAGCCGGAGTCCGAGGTTGAGCGTCAGCCGGCCGATGGTCCAGGCGTCATTGGCGAAAACGCTCAGCCGGTTCGACCCGAATTTTGAAATTCCCCGGCGAGTGACCGAGGCGTAGCGGGGCTCGCCGTTAAAATAATACTTGTACGCGTTCCCTCCGTAGTCCGAGATCTCCTCTCCGGGTGTCAGACGGAATTCGGCCCCGAACCTGAACTCGTGGTTGCCGCCAAGGAATTGTTCCTTGAACAAATTCCCTTCGAGGCTGGCGACGAAGGAAGGACGCTTGGAGTATGTGTACACGGAAGACCCAGAATAGATACCCGTCGCCAAGTCATAGCCCATTTGGGTGTCGATGCCGCCTTGGGGCGTAAGCTCGAACCAACCGTTCCAGTAGCTGGTCCTCGCCGAGACGAGGAAATTCGGCGAGAAGGTGTGCTCATTCTCGAGCTTAAAGTATGTATGATCACCTTTCTGATCCACGGTTGTTTCCGGGGGCCGGAGCGGGCCTGCGTCACGACCGAAGGCGGTTTTTTGGTTGTTCAGAAACGCGAGCTCGGTCCGGTTCCGGTCGCTCAACCGGAAATTCAATTTAGCGTTGATACTTTCAAGCTTATAGTTTTTCGGGTAGCCGGCGATGGTGAGTTGCCGTATATCTTGGACGCCGTAGCCCAGCCAGAACCAGAGACGGTCTTTTTTTATCGGGCCGCCCAGCTGAAGGCCGTAATCCATAATCCTCTTGATCTGGTCTCCGACATAATTGAGACCCTTCAGCTCTTGGGTCCGGTTGTCGCCCTGTAGGTCGTCGTTCGTGAAAAAAGCCCGGGCCTGGGCCTGGAATTTATTCCCGCCTCTTTTTGTGACAAGATTGATCGCCACTCCTCCGGTGTGCATCGTCGCGTCCTGCCCCCCCGTCGTAATCGTCATCTCTTCGAACGTGTCAAAATCATAATAACCGGGGGAGGCGAAAGCGACCGTGTCCGTGATCGGCACGCCGTCCATATTCCATTGGACGTTCCAGGTCATGCCGGCCCGGCCGACGATGGAGGATTGCTGCCCCGACGCGCTTCCGCCCACGTTCTCCAGGCCAACGAGGATGCCCGGCGCTTGTTGGAGGATGACCCAGGGGTCGCGCGCAGAGGGAAGTTTCTGGAGCATGTCCTGGGTCACATTTGTCACCGTGCCCGTCTTCTTTGTGTCGACGATCGGCGATGTGGCGACGACGGTGACCTGCTCCTCTATGGTGGCCGGAGTCATGGTGATCCGGAGGTCGAAGTTGGCGCCGACCCGAAGGTCGATAACCTCATGGACGTGGGTCTTGAAACCGGCGAGCTCGCAGCGGAGCTTGTAGTTTCCCGGCGTGAGATTGATGAAGCGGAAAACCCCCGCTTCGGAGCACGTGACGGAGCGGGAAGAGAACAGGGCGGATTCGAGAAAGACCGTCGTCCCCGCGAGCGGGCTGCCTTCCGCGTCGATGACGACGCCCCGAATATTGCCGTACTGTTCCTGAGCCAGAGCCACACCCGAGAGGAAGAGAATCGAGGCCAGAAAAATCCTGAATTTCATCGAACCACCTCCTTAACGGATTTGTCGCCTAGCCTTTGCGAGTGGAAGACAAAGAAATAGGAAAATAGCGTTGACGAGTTTCCCGCCCTCTCCAGCGTTCTTCAATAGAGAGCCCTCTTAAGGATACGAAATTGCTTTATCGAGCCCCGCGCCAGTCCCTCGCGTTAATCTCGGTATCGATACTTCCCATCGCGGCAAAAGGATATCCCCGGCTGGGGGTTGATGTCAATAGCATGTAGACCTTATGTTATTTCAAGTTGAAAACTGGTTCGAGTCTCTGTGCCGACGATTATCGATAGGGCCAAACACTTAGGCTGCTACCAGGAACGTCCCAAGAAGAAACTCTATGATCGTGAGGTCCTGACCACGGCCACCAGAGAGCGCAGCGGCATATCTCCCCCAGGAGCCGGCGGTTGAACTTGAAGAAGAGGCGCAGCATTCCGGGGATGGTGAAAACGACCTGGCGGTGGGGGACATCCAGGCGGAGTGTCTCCCGTATCCACTCACCCCATTCCTCAAGCCTCTTGGCTTGGCATGAGGGGAAGAAGCCGAGGGTGCGACAAGAGAACGCCAGGAGCCGCTCCTCGCCGCAGTCCGGACAGCGGATCCGGGCAAATCCGCAGCGCGGGTTGCCGCAGTCCAGATGGCGATCGACCACCTCTTTTCCTTATTGTCCGGCGCTTTCGATTTTGGTATGATGACTCCTACTTTTCTAAGGAAGGAGGATTCTGATGAATGTTGGTGTCATCAATGAGAGCTTCAAGATCGAAAATAGAGCCGGCCTGACTCCGAGCGGAGTCTCGTTTCTGATCGAAAAGGGCCACTCGGTCTATGTCCAGGCCGGAGCCGGACTCAAATCCGGCTACACCAACGAAGATTTCGCCTCCCAGGGGGCGAAGATTGTCTTTACCGAGGAAGAAGTTTTCGGACGTTCCGATGTCGTTCTCAATATCTCTCCGCTCAACCAGGAGGAGATCAAGCTGGTCAAAAAAGACCAGGTCCTGTTCGGGTTCCATCATTTAGCCGTGGCCAGAAAAAATTTCGTCGAAGAGCTCCTCCAGAAAAATGTCATCATGATCGGATATGAAATCGTCGAGGAAGAGCATGAAGTACTTCCTTTTTTTGAAGGATTGAGCGAAGTGGCCGGACAGATGTGCCTGGGTGATCGCAGGCCATTATCTCCAGACCAACCAGGGCGGCCGGGGGATGATCCTCGGCGGCGTCGTCAGCGTCCCGCCGGCCACGGCGGTCATCATCGGCAGCGGCGTCCTGGCCCGGAGCGCGACACGGGCGATGCTGGGCGCCGGCGCACATACGATCGTGCTCGGCCATAATATGGACAGGCTGAGGAGGATCGAAGAGATGACCAACGGCCGGGTCCAAACGCTGATCGGCAGCAAGTACAATCTAGCCTATAATCCCGCAACGGTGAGGAGACCATGACTTCGAAAAGAACCTATTTCCCCGCGGCGGGGTTGGACTGGGCTTTGCCCATCTACGATCCGTTGGCCAAGCTGCTGGGCGGTGACGCGATCCAGAGTGCGTTTGTTGAGCGGATGGAGCTTGCGCCCGGCCAGCGCTTCCTCGATATCGGTTGCGGCACCGGCACCTTGGCCGTGCTTATCAAGCAGCTTCATCCAGGCGTCGCCGTCGTCGGACTCGATCCCGACCCCAGGGCGCTCGCCCGCGCAGCACGCAAAGCCGAGCGCGCCGGCGTTGAGGTCCACTTCGACCGGGGTTTTTCGGACCAACTTCCCTATGCCGACGCCTCCTTCGACCGCGTGTTCTGCAACATTTTCAGCCTTCTTCCGCACGAGGAGAAAGAAACAACGCTCGGCGAAGTGCGCCGCGTGCTGAGGCCCGGCGGCTCGTTTCATCTCGTCGATATGGTGAAGGCGCCCCCCGGTTTCTCTTTCTGGCGTCTGTTTAAGCCCACCCAGTGCTTTGAGTTCTGCACTGAGGAGCAAATTGTCGCCCTTATGCGTCAGGCTGGGCTTACCGACGCGAGAAAAACCGGCCAATATAAGGTGTGGTTTTGGCCTTTCGTCAGCTACCAGGCCTCTCATTCCTGAAAACCGAAGCGTGTTGCCACAGGTGCTTCGCGTCGCTACGTGACCTGACCGGGGTTTTTGTACCAGCGGGAATGAGAGAGAAGGCACTTTGCAGTCGGGGTAGACGGGCTCGGTTCAGGGGGAGAGAATGAACTCGTCCGTGTCCCCGGTCCCCTGCGGACGGTGATGCCACTCCTTGAATTCTGAATCTCGTCAGATAACGATAAAATGTTTATCCGCTTCGAAGGTTTTTCAACTATCTTTCGTTCTGCTACGATAATTTTGTAGACATGTGGAAGTATACCAAAATATGCCGAAATATGCCTATGATGGTCACAATTTGGTCACAGTCTAGGATAAGGGCCTTGTCAGTCATTATTTGCAACTGGAAGTTGACCTGCCCAATTGCTTAGATAGGCCCCTGGCCTGGCTCGAACAGCGACGAATGGATTAGGAAGGAAATGGTCAAGGCTGCTAATTGACTGTGAGTATAAGGATTTGCTTTTCGCTCAGCACGACTTACGCTCCAAATTGCCAAGAGGCCTTATATATCTTCGGGAATATGCAGGAAACGTTTGAGACTCACCCGACTTCGCTATTCTTTATAACAGGGGCACCTTCGCCTGCTCGTTCCCGGTCGTTTCCATCCTTCCGCTCGATCGTCAACTCCGGTTGACGTTATTTTGATTGATTTCCCTGTCCGTACCGGCGCGCGGAGATCTTCGCGCGGGAAGTGCTGGGATATCTTGTCCGCAAGGAGCTTCTCAGCCCGGAATGGGCCGAGCGGATCCTTTCCTGGCGGCATACGGGGTTCTCAGTCCACAGCCGAGTGCGGGCCAAGACCAAGAGCGAGACCGAGCGGGTAGGCAAGTATATGATCCGTCCGGTTCTGGCGCTGGAGAGGCTATCGTTCCTGGAGCCCGAGGGCAAAGTCGGCTATCGCTATGGCCAGGAACACCTCGCCCATGCCGCCGCGGCCGATCTTCTCGAGGACGCGGTACCGGCCAAGGGTCTTCCCGATCATGTCCCTTATCCCATCTGAAGGGATATTAAGTCGCGATGCGCCGGCAGTCAATGGTTGTATTTCAGTCCCGCCCCAATGGGGATGATTTGGAGCTCGGTTTTTTCCTTGGTGAAGGTTAATTCCCCCTCCCTCGAAAAGTAATTTCCTCCCAGCCACAGATCGAAGCCTTTCCAGAGGCCGATACTGACCTCTCCTCCATACCGCGGGCCCCCGCCGTAGATATCAAGAAAGGCTTGTTCTGTCGGCCGGAAACAGCTGGCTTTCAATTCGACCCTCACGGCCGCGGCACCGGCTGAACCCGCCACCAACAGCAGAACGGCTATCGTCCCGATCAATCTTTTCATCATCATCCCCCTCCTCACTTGACCGTCACGGAAACGGGGTCGCTTTCTCGTCCGCTATTGTTCACGGCGATGAGGGCATACGTGTAGGACTTATCTTTCTCAACCCGCCTGTGCCAATATTGAAGGGTATCGGCACCGAGCTCGACCAGCAGACTTCGGTTTTTTCCTTCGACCTGGTAAAGTCCGTACTTCGCGATGTTCAAATTGCTCGGCTGAGCCCGCCAG
>Ga0256868_10001991_pt1 | contig 10791 bp, 10 predicted proteins | sample RVTome_13_FD_187341 | JGI IMG/M metagenome (GOLD analysis project Ga0256868, IMG submission 187341) | Soil microbial communities from uranium-contaminated site in the Upper Colorado River Basin, Wyoming, United States - RVT92D227 HiSeq ... | reverse complement strand
TATGGTTCCGGAGCGGGGCGGGGTCAAACCCATGATACTGCGAATTACTGTTGTTTTACCCGCACCGTTTCTCCCTAGCAGGGAAACCACCTGATTTTCTTCCACTTTCAAAGAAACATCATGAAGAATATGGCTGAGTCCGTAAAAGGTATTGATTCCTTTGACTTCCAGAGTATTCATGCTTCTCCCAGATATACCCTTCTCACTTCGGGATGCTTTTCGATTTCCTCCGGGGTCCCCTCCGCGATCTTATTCCCATAATCGAGAACGATGATTTTTTGGGAAATATTCATAACCAGGTTCATGTCATGTTCGATCAAAAGAATGGTTACAGTCTTGGAGATTTCTTGAATGAGATCCATCGTTTCCACAGTTTCGGCGGGAGACATTCCAGAGGTCGGCTCATCGAGTAAAAGCAGCTTCGAATTCGTGGCGAGGGCCATCGCAATCTCCAGATGGCGTTGATCTCCATGGCTCAATTCTCCGGCAAGTTTATCCTCGTGGGGAAGAAGGCCGATACGCTCCAAAATATCCCTGGTTTTCTTCTCGAGCCCAAAACTGGCCGCGGGTTTTAATAAAGAAACCTTCTGCTGAAGACGAGACTGGCAGGCTAATCTAACATTTTCACGGACTGTCAAAAAGGTAAAGACATTGGTGATCTGAAAGGAGCGGACCAAACCCATTTGGGAGATTACATGGGGTTTAAGACCGCTGATATCTTTTCCCTTAAAAAAAACTTGGCCACTGCTCGGCGAAAAACGCCCGCTGATTACGTTGAATAAGGTCGTTTTGCCCGCTCCGTTTGGGCCGATGATGGAGGTTAACTGCCCCTCGGGCAAGCTTAAGTCCAAATGGTTAAGCACTTGCAGCCCGCCAAAATTCTTAGACAGGTTTTTTGTCTCAAACAGCATCTTTCTGGATCCACAAAGCGTTAATTTTTTTTATTAGCCCCATGATGCCCTCAGGGGAGAAAAGAATCACGATCACATATAAAGCTCCAAGAACCATAAGCCAGGTTTCATGCATCCACGAACTTAGAAAATCTCCCAAATAGATCACAAAGGCTGTGCCAATCAGGGGCCCTATCAGCGTACCCATCCCGCCTAAGAGGTCCATGATCAGGATTTCTCCCGAGAGACTCCAATGGTATACCGCAGGAGAAACAAAATTTTGATACCCAGTAAAAAGGCATCCCGCTACCCCCCCATAGATGGCGGAGATCAAGAAAGCCACCAGCATGCAACGATGAACGTCAAACCCCAGAAATGCTATTCTTTCTTCGTTTTGGCGGATGCCGACCAAAGCTCGGCCAAAGGCCGAATTCACAATATGCCGGGCCAACAAATAACCAACCACAAGGATGCCCAGGGAAAAATAATAAAAGACTGTACGGTCTCCCAGATCAAAAAGGAATCCCAGGGTCGGCTTGGGAATCCCCGACATTCCATCGGCCGCCCCGAAAAATTTCCAGGAGTGAAAAAATAGGAAAAAGAATTGGGAAAACGCAAAGGTCAAAAAGATAAAATAGAGACCGTGGCTCCGGATGCAAAGGTATCCGATGACGATCCCTATCAAGGCACAAGAGAAGATGCTACCCCCCAGCGCTATCCAGATAGAGGAGGTAACGTATTTAAATAGAAAGGCTGAAACATAAGCGCCAGTTCCGAAGAACATGGCATGACCAAAGGAGGGCCGCCCCCCGTATCCCATCAATATATCAAAGCCCAAGAGGACAAGTCCGAATATAAAAATGCGAATGAATAGGGATGTATAAAAGCCACTGACCAGGGTGCCGGCGCTCAGAGGAAATAAGAGCAGGCAGACCAAAACAATCCAACCAGAATACTTTTTAAGAAAGCCCGGGAACCCCATCACACTTCCTTAATCAGCCCTTCGGGACGCCATAAAAGAATTGCCACCATAACAATGTAAACCGTAAACTTGGAAAAACCTGGCCATAGCTGCGCCCCGAAGGATTCCGACAGTCCAATAACGAAAGCACCCAAAACTGCTCCTCTGAAACTACCCAACCCGCCAATAACCACGGCAATTAACCCACTGGTGACCAGATCCAAATCCATCGCCGGGTTGATATTGCGCATAGCCCCTAAAATGACGCCGGCTATGGCAGCCAAAGCGGAGCCTAAAGCGAAAACCAGTGTATATACGGTGGACATATTGATTCCAAAAGCACCCACCAATTCCCGGTTGTGAATACCGGCTCGCAGAATAATGCCCCAAGTCGTCCGGGTGATGAATAACCAAAGGACGATGGCTAAAACCGCACTGAATATAAAAACAAACAGCCGAAATTTAGGATAGATAATCCCAGCGATCGAAGTTGGGCCCTGCAACAATATGGGTTTGTCAATCCCATGTGGATCCGAACCCCAGAAATACAGCACCAGGTTTCCAATGATCATGGCCAGGCCGTAGGTTAAAAAGAATTGGAGCAGCGGATCTTTACCATAGAGTGGCCTCAGGGTGAAGCCTTCAATGGCCATGGCCAGGGCACCTACGACCAACGGAGAAATGATTAACGCCACCCAGAAATTCATTTTCCACAGGATCAGACTATACCCCAAATAGGCCCCCAGCATGGCCAGGGAACCATGGGCGAAATTCACCACTCCCATTACCCCAAATATGATCGAGAGGCTCGAGGCAATTAAGATGAGGGCTGACCCAATGGTCAGCCCATATAACAGGTTCGTGAAGAAAAGATCAACACTCATGAAGAACGGCCATTACATTTTGCATTGTCCACCAGGCCCAGTAGCGTCACCGGGGGTTGTCTGCAGCCCGAGGTCCTTAATGGCCATGGGGGCCAATTTTCCTTTTACTCGTTTTACCTGCCGGATATAGGTGGTATGCATAACGGAGTGGTTGGGTCCAAAGCTGCACTTCCCCCGCGGGCCCACCCACTGGCGCTTGGCAATGGCATCCACCAGCTTCTCATTGTTAGGGTCTCCGCCCGTCTGATCCAGGCCATAGGTGATGCAGGTACCCGCCTCGTACCCTAGGACAACAGCGTCCTCAACCTCCATCTTCGCAAACTTCTCAAAGCCCTCCATGAATTCAACATTTTCCTTGTGGGGAAGAGTGGGGGTCCAATGAATAATATCGTACATCCCTTCAGCCGGGTCGCCTGCCGCCTTTAGGCATGCAAGATTATAGACGCCAAGGGCAAATATAATAGGGATTCCTTCCTTCTTAAGGCCAAATTCAGCATACTGCTTGGTGAAGTCAATCGTGTCAACCGGTAATAAGAAACCAGCCACCAACTTCGGGCGGGGCTTGGCATGCTGAATCTGGCTCAAATAAGGCGCAAACTCTGATGTACCTATGGGTGGGTAGGCTTCCCCCACGATTGTGCCTCCCCTTTTCAGGTATCCTTCCTTGAACCAGCCACAGATATCCCGGCCGCTACTATAATCGCTGCCGATCAGGAAAATATCTTTCCCCAGATTATCAAACATCCAAGAAACGCCAGGAGCACTCACGCTGTAAGTTGTATGGCCACACTGGAATGTATAACGAGAACAATTTTCCCCGGCGATCTTGGGATTGCCGCCATATACCAGCAGCAGCAACTTCTTCTTGGTCTTGCAATATTCACTAACAGCAAGGGCCGTATGCGATGACGTAGGGCCGATGATTATATCGACCTCCTCCCTCTACAAGCTTCTGGGCCTTTTCAACGCAAACAGCGGGGTCCTCCCGGCTGTCTTCAACTAAGAACTTTACGCGGTCCCTATACTTTGACAGATGGAGGGCGTATCGAACACCTTGTTCTGCACGCAATCCAAGAGTCACCGATCCTCCGGAATACGGCAAGATGAGCCCGATCTTGATCGGTTTGTCGGCCCCCCTGGCAATCGCCGGCGCCGCAAGTGAGCCCATTGTAGCAGCAGCCCCCAACGCGGCCATAGTTTTCAGGAATTCTCTTCGGGCCAAATCAGTGGTTTTGTTTTTTCCTCTCTTTTCCATGACTTTCCTCCTTGCCCCAAATAATTAATGACCGACAACTAAATTCTATTGAAATATTATTTTTCCAAAAAGTATAATTTCCTTCATTGGTTGTCAAGAGAAATTTTTGGGTCTTTCCCGAGTTGGTTGCTGTAACGCAGGGTTTATACATTACGACATAAATAATTGCGCAAAGTTATTGATTTTATAACCAATTTAAGCACCTTTCAGTATTTTGCATGCGCATAATTTCATGACGCCGTATATAATAGGTTTTTTAATGTAGTGAGTAATCTGGAAGAGCTTTAGGTGGTCAAGTAATCCTTGCTGGGTTCGGAATCCTCTTCGAACCTTCTCAATTTGACGCCAGACATTGATGAGAGTCTCCGAGTGTCCGCATCGGGGAACGCGGGAATCTTCTAGGTAAGTGAGCATGAGGTCAAATTTGGGGGACGAGAGAAAATCTATGCACTTTTGTAGATGCCAAGAATTCCGCTACCAACTTTCCCTCACCAGGGTATTCCTTTTAGCAATAGCCTCCGGTTTCGTTTTGGATAAGTCAAAGAGGTATATAAAACCCTTTGATGATTACGGATAGAAACCTACACCCTTTGGTGGATTATGTCAGTCATTGAATACAGGAAGTAATGCTTTTCTGCTCGTCTTTACACACAGTTTCAAGGAAACTTCGTCCAATGACAAAAAAAAGGCTTACTGATAGGCTCTCCCATCTAAGAAAGGAATTTTAGGATTTTTAGCGACGCCCCTCCCTCAGTGAAGTTTCTTCCTCGAAAAGAAGCCACTAATCTCTCCAATCTTCTCCCGTCATTAGCCTCCATTCGCTACAACTTGGGCCACCGATCGGCCCATGGCCGGGCCTCTTCAAAACGGGCTGAAGCCCGCAACACGGTAGATTCATCATACCTGCGCCCGACGATTTGGAGCCCTACCGGCAAGGCATCTTCGGTGAAGCCAGCGGGGATGCTGGCCGCCGGTTGCCCTGTCAAATTGAAGGGAAAAGTAAAGAAGGGTAGCAAGGGGCCCACTTTCTCACCGGCGACCTCCGCCGGACCGAAAACCCCCAGTTCATAGGGGGGAGTGGCGATGGTTGGCGTAAGCAGCAGGTCATATTTGGCGAAAAAGACCGAAATCTTGTCCCATAGCGCGTCTGCGCCATAGATCGCCTTGATTACATCCCGGGTTGAAAGGGCGTTCATCAGGGGAAGGAAAACCGCAAGCATGGGATCCATTTTCTCCTGGAAATTTTCCGGTAATTCTCGCTCCAGCCATACGACCATTCGGGGAACAATGATGTTCAAGAAGATCGCATCCGGGCAGGGGATTCCTGGGTTGGCCTCTTCCACAAAACAGCCCATCTCTCCAAAAGCTTTCACCGCCTTCTGACAAATCTCTCTGACCCGAGGGTCCACCTTTCCATACCCCAGATCGGGGCTCCAAGCCACTTTGAGCCCGCGGATGTCTCCTTCACAGGCCTTCAGGTAGTTTACCCCTGAAGACGGCAAGCTGGTGCGGTCTCGTTCATCCGGCCCGGATAGAATATCCAGAAGAGCTGCGGCATCCCGCACCGTTCGGGTAATCGGGCCCTCATGGTTCAACGTACTCCAGCTGTCGTGGCGGGGCCAGGAAGGGATGCGCCCGAACTGAGGCTTCAGCCCATACACTCCGCAACAGGAGGAGGGGACACGGATGGAACCCCCTCCATCGTTCCCTATGGCCAGAGGACCCATCCCCGCAGCCACCTGGGCGGCAGCTCCTCCTGAAGAGCCCCCGGTGCTCCGCTGCAGATTCCAGGGATTGCGGCTGGCGCCGAAGACGGCGTTATCGGTCGCAAACTTACCGCCAAATTCAGGGGTATTGGTCTTTCCGATTACGGGACAGCCGGCAGCCCGCAACCGCTCCACCAGCACGGCATCTACCTCTGGAACGTTCTTCTCAAGGTGAAGGGAGCCGAAGGTGGTTCGAAGGCCTTTGGTCTCAATAAGGTCCTTGATCGATACGGGGACGCCGAAAAGGGGTCCTGCGGCCTTTCCACGGACCACCCGTTTATCTGCTTCCCTGGCTTCCGCCATTGCCCGATCAGGATCAACCGTGCAAAATGCGTTAATCTGCGGATTCACTTTGTCGATCCGATTCAAAACAGCCTGCATCACCTCGGAGGGCTTGACCTCCTTCGCTGCAATCATTCGCCCCAAGACTAAACTGGATAGTTTGCAAAGATCTGCCATGGAAGCTCTCCCTTCTCTTTTTTCTTCTTACCGGATGCCTGCTCATGCCATAGGAGTCTTTGTCTGCTGCCTCTCCCAGGCCCGGCATAAAGATGACATGACCCTGCCTCAGGCTCTTCATTGACTCTTTTTAATTTGAGCATTCAAAATCTCTAAGTTTGGTCAAGAAAAATCAAATTGGAAACTCGCCGCTGAAACCTTTCATCCCCCCTTCGCCTTAACCTGACTTTCCCTTGCGTTTTCCCCCCGCAAACTCGAAGAATTTCTTGACGGCCAGTTCCATCATGATCTCGCGGGGGATGCAGTGCTGGGGGGCGAAGGTGCGAATGTAGTCGATCTCCTCCTCGGTCGGGGTTGGAAATGGTTTCAGCGGGTCGGCCACCCGCAGGTCCCAGGGTACTTTGGATGTGACTTTTTTGAGGTCCACCCCCGGGAGAAGGGATTCCAGGTACACCTCCTTGGTCTTCCGATCGAAGCGGAAGACGGCCTCGGTGGAGATCATCATGCTGGGGCCGGAATCGGGACGGAAGAGCCCGCACCGGTCCCGCTCATCCCCGCCTCCCATGTATCCGGGGGAGGTGAAGTAGTCGAGCTTTTCCACGAACTCCCCGCCTTTCAGGGTGAGGATGGTCTCTTTGGCGTAAGAGATAAAGTCGGGTGCCCCTCCGGCGCCGGTGAGCCGCATCCCGGTTTTGGGAGTCCCGCCCATGAAAGAGGTGTTGATATTGCCGTATCGGTCCACCTGGCCCACGCCCAGAATGGCCTTGTCCACGAATCCGCGGTAGTTGATCGTGGTAAAGGTATTGAAGAGATCCAGGGCATAGGAGAATCCCCGCAGGCACATGACGTCGGCGATGTGGTTGGGTGGCACCAGAGGCTTAAAGTCGATGATCCCCGCCTCGGTCATGAGCACGGAGTTGGGAGCATGGGTAGCCTTGGCCAGGCCGCCGGCCGTGGTGGGGAGACCGACCCCCAGCAGGATCCGCTCGTAGTCCTTGATCTCGCGGGCCACGGCGATGATCATCAATTCTTGTCTAGTAGCTTTAGGAGACATCGGTCAGCAACCCCCTCTCTTCCATGAATTTCTCATATTCGGTACGGGTCATATCGAAAAGCAGCATCTTCCCTTCCTCATTCCACATGGAAGTGAAGGCCGAGCCGTAGTTCACGGGCGCGGAGTAATAGGGCTTGGCCTGGATCCGGTCGAGGGGTTCCATTCCGAAGCGCGCGATGTAGTGCTCCAGGTAGGCCGCCCGGGTGGGCAGGTCATACACCCATTCCTTCATCCAGGTCCGAAAGCCTTCCTCGCTCCGGTTGGCCAGGTCCATCATGGCCCAGAAGAGGACGTCCAGGTTGTAGTAGCCCGAGAGTTCCGCCGGGTGGGCCCCCCTCGGCTCTTCGATTACCGCGTCCACCCGGAAGCTGGGGACGATGGTAAATTGCGGCGAGGCTTTCACGATCTCGTGGTCCACGATCTCTTCGCAGCTCACGATCACCCGTTTGCTGGCCAGGCACGCCCAAGCCACCGAGCCCAGGGCCCCCCAGTACTGGGCGTTCCCGAATTTGTCCGCCCGCTGGACATGGACGATGCAAACATCCGGGTTGGCTGCGGGGACTACGGGAACGTCGCGCCCGGTGAAGGGGCACTTCACTACCCCGAACTTCCCGTCGCCCATGAAGTCCCGCACTTTGAACACGTCTGAGGCCATGATCCCTGGAAGCACGGGTAGAAAAGAGTACCCCTGGGCTCCGGCCGTCAGGCGGGCGTTGTAGGTGAAGTTCGAATAGTCTTCGACTTCGATCTTTCCCGCCCGCTGGTAGCGCTCCAGCATGCTGCCGCCTGAGCGGCCCCCCGAACGGAGGCAATAGGTGGATACGACCCGGCTCACGCAGTCGCCCGCGATCAGCATCTCCACATCAAAAACTCCCGATTGGCTGTAAATGGTCAGCCCCTTCTTGCGCTGGCGTACGATCTCCGCCACCTGGTTGTAGCACGTACCCACGGTGTAGTTGCCGATTACCAGGTGGTCGCCGTCGTTCACGAAACGGCGGATCGCCTCCTGGGTAGTCATGACCTTATTTTGGCCTGCTTCAGCCATGGTTGAATCCTCCATATATCCCAATCTTTAAGACTTTAAGCAGCGTCCCCTAATTACAAGTGCAAGGCCTGGATACCGTCCAACTGGGTTAGAAAGAATTGATTGGAAGTTAGCCTCTGGCATGGGCTTCCTTCCTCTGTTGGGAACAAGCTGAAATTATCATCTTTTCTTCAAACATGTCAAGTTCCTAACCCGGCGTAGCCGGAACCAAATAGGAATGCCGGGAAACTCGAAATCCGAATATCGAAATCCGAAACAAATCCAAAATTCAAATGGTCAAAAATTTCAAACAAAATAAGAGTCAAGAGCAGATTTAGCCCCTTTGCAAGATCTGTTTTACGTCCCTGGAATGCCGCTGAAATCCACAACAGTCGATGTTTCAGGGAATCGCAGAGAGCCACTGCCAGGCAGGGACAACAAGGATTTGCCGACCGTCCTTTGACAATTGGCGATAACCCCCGGTCATATTGGTGAGTTGAACGGCAGGTACGTCTAAAAACGCCTGGAATTTTAGAAGGGCCGGGGACGGCTGGGTTTCGGAAAGTTTCGTCTCAACCAAGAGGAACGGCTGGTTTTCGTTGGCCAGGAGGAAATCGACCTCTTGCTGTTCCTTATTCTTAATGAAATGCAGTGAAAATCTTCCCCAGCCCATCTCATTCCAAAGGGTAACTGCCCGGTAAAGTTCCAGGGCCACCATGTTTTCGAATCGGGCAGCGGGATCTTTGATCCGGGGGATATCCCAGAGGTAGATTTTGCGCTCCTTTTGGATGGCGCGGGAAATTTTTCGGGTCCAGGGCGTCAAACTGAAGACCAAAAAAAACCGCTCGAATGCCGAAAGCCAGTTGCGGATCGTATTGTAGGATAGTTTGAGGATGCTGCACAAAGACGGGATGGAAATCGGACTCCCAACCTTCGACGGCAGCAAGTAGTAGAGAGTTTCCAGATCACCGATGGCCTGGATATTGGTCAGGTCCCGGATATCTTCTCGAATCAGTTGCTGAGAATAGGCGCTGGACCACCTGCGGTAGGAGGCGTCTCGTCCGCTGAGAAAAGGCTCCGGGAATCCGCTGAATTGTTCGAGGCTCCACCAGGCTTTCTTCCTTTCGGCCTCTTTCTCGGTTTGGACGTCTAACAGGTGCCTGCTGAAGTCGTCAAAGTCACGGGCGCCACCAGCCAATTCGGTTAGAGTAAACGGCCAGAGATGAAAAAGATAGTATCGCCCGGCCAGAGAGTCTCCACCTTTCTGATAAATATCCAATCGCCCGCTCCCGCTGACTAAAAACTTAAATTCCCTGTGAAAGCGATCATAGACTCCTTTCAGGTAGTTTTTCCAGTCCCGGTATTTATGAATCTCGTCGAATACGATTAACGGCAGCGAGCTATTGCGGCGTTCGATTTCCTGGAAGAAGAACGGATTTTCAAGCAAGCGGGTTCGGTCTTCGGGAATATCCCAGTTGAGGTAGAGGCGATTGGCAAATTCCTCCGAAATCATTTGCGCCAAGGTCGTTTTGCCACTCTGGCGGGGGCCGGACAGGAAAATCATCGCCTTTTCAACTGCAAGCTCCCGCCAAACTTTCAGGTACAAGGGGCGATATTTCATATTGGCAGTATTTCATGAATCTGAAAAATAGTCATATTAAAACGGGATCAGAAATTGAAGTCTTGCTTCACTTGAATATCCGCTGAGAAGTTTTGCTGAAACCGGCCACAATTTACCGGAAGGCAAGGCAGGAGAGCCGCCTGCAGAAGGAAGCTATTAATTGGTGGCAAAGATTTCCACCTTGGGTCACCTTCGGCGGGAGCCATTTTCCCTTGCGTTACGATTACTTCCATGATAAAAATCATCACGTACTTATTAGAATGATTCGCAATTAGCGATCAGCGGAAGATATCAAGCTGATGGCTAATAGCTTTTTGCGAGGAGGAATACATGGAGCGGACGCTTTCAATTATCAAGCCTGACGGAGTGGCCAAGGGTTTAATCGGGGAAGTGATCAAAAGGTTTGAAAATGCCGGACTGAAGATCGCAGCCATGAAGATGATCCACATGTCCAAGAAGGAAGCGGAGGGGTTCTACGCAGTTCACCGGGGCAAGAAATTTTATGATAGCCTGACGGATTTCATGTCTTCGGGGCCCTGCGTCGTGATGATCCTCGAAGGGCCCAACGCCATCGCTAAAAACCGGGAGTTGATGGGGGCGACAAATCCGCAGGATGCTGCTCCCGGGACCATTCGCAGGGAGTATGCAGCGAATATCGAAAGGAACATCGTCCACGGTTCGGATGCGCCGGAGACCGCGGCCTATGAGATCGGGTATTTTTTCAACGCCCTGGAAATCTGCGGGTAACAATCCTTTTCCCCGCAGAGAATGCAGGGATTCGCTTAGCGCTATGCGCATAGCGTTTTTTTCACTCGGCGTTCTCAGCGATCTCTGCAGTGAAGGTTCTTGAATTTGAAGCCGGATGTAATCGTAATCG
>Ga0256868_10001988_pt1 | contig 10802 bp, 10 predicted proteins | sample RVTome_13_FD_187341 | JGI IMG/M metagenome (GOLD analysis project Ga0256868, IMG submission 187341) | Soil microbial communities from uranium-contaminated site in the Upper Colorado River Basin, Wyoming, United States - RVT92D227 HiSeq ... | reverse complement strand
TTTTTCATAGACCAAATCCTTCCAAACTTGTCAAGATCAATTTCGGGGATTCTTCTTAGAAATACTTTCTTCCTAATAGATTTGATAACCTTTAGGAACTATTTCGTCAAGATCACCAGGAAAGTTAATGGAACTTGGGAAAGTTATTGTAAAGTGTAATGAAGAAACTTTTGAAGCTTCGGGTGTTATCTTAATATAAGATTTTTTAATGTTTAGAACACGGTTCTATATCCAGAATATCTAATTTAATGCCAATGAGGCAAAGCCAGAAAATGTCAAGGCGATGGTTGACTTCACCAAAGAATACGGCGTGTACAAATAAATATTTGATGAGCCGGAGTTTCAATCCTGAACAGGAGACAGTGCACTGGGGCCTTGCTGATGGTTTAGTTTTCCACTGGCAAGGCCCCAAAGAATAGAATATGCCTGTCATCCGTAATATCCCTCTGAGGTTGAAGACCATCTTCAAACTTTTCCAACCACCTTGCATGCTATTTCGATATCTTTTATGATGGGAAAAATAAAACCAATATAGGAAAAAATGGACTCTTGTACCATTGATTTTGAGCCGGTTGGCCGAAGAGGAAAATGTCAGAGGAACGAGTCTCTTTTGGCTTGTGCTCGCCGGCTTGGTATAGGGATCAGTAGCATTTGTGGCGACAGAGGAACGTGCCGTTCATGCAAGGTGCAAGTTTTAAGTGGAACAGTCTCAGAACCAACATCAAACGAACTGGAAGCCTTTGCATCTCAAGAATTGAAGGAGGGCTGGCGTCTTGCCTGTCAGACTTATCCTATCAGTGACTGCAAATTGATTGTGCCACCCGAGTCGATGACCACCCCACAGCGGATCCAGGTGGAAGGATTGGAGATAGCCATTCAGCCGGAGCCGCCTGTCCGAGCCTACCCTTTGCAGCTTTCAGCTCCTTCCCTGTCTGCACCCCATGCGGATGTCGATCGCCTGCTCGATACACTCACCCAGCAATACCCATTACACTGCAGCAAAGTGGATATTGGGGCCGCCCGTGTCCTTTCTGACCAGTTACGGTCGTGGGACTGGAAGTGTCAAGCTGCAGTTCGTAATGACGAAGTGGTGGCTCTCGTTCCCTGGACAAGCCACCCATTGGGGTTAGCCATAGACTTGGGTACCACCAAGATTGCCGGCTATCTGGTTGACCTGAGCGACGGCAGAACCTTAGCGGCCAAAGGAATTATGAACCCCCAGATCAGCCTTGGCGAGGATATCATCAGCCGTATGACTGTTGTCATTCATTCGCCGGATGAAGGCGTACGGATACAGAAGTTAGCTGTTGAAGGGATCAACGAGCTCTCCGCTGACCTGTGTGCTGAGGTCAACGTCAACACAGAGGAAATTGTTGAGACAGTTGTCGTAGGTAATACGGCCATGCACCACCTCTTTCTCGGCTTACCCGTCAGGCAACTTGCTCTCTCTCCCTTTGTCCCTTCGGTCAGCAGGGCTCTGGACGTTAAAGCAAGAGACTTGGGCTTACGTATTGCTCCGGGGGCATATATTCATCTTCTATCTAACATCGCTGGTTATGTTGGTGCCGACCATGTAGCGATGTTGCTGGCAACGGAAGTCGGGCAGGCCACAGGGCCAATCGTGGCTCTGGACATCGGGACGAATACCGAGGTCTCCTTAATCAACCATGGGAAGATCACTGCTGTCTCCTGTGCCTCCGGCCCTGCATTCGAAGGGGGTCATATCAAGGATGGTATGAGGGCTGCCACAGGAGCGATCGAACGATTACGAATAGCAGGTGGTAACATCCAGTACCAGACGATTAATCAAGCCCCCCCCATTGGTATTTGCGGGTCTGGGATACTTGATGTCCTGTCTCAGCTTCATCTGGCTGGAATCCTGGATAAAGGCGGTAGGATCATGGACAACCACCCTCGTATCCGTACCTCCAAAGGGCAACGCGAGTTTGTGTTGGTGGGTGAGGAGGAACGGGGCGGGCAGCCAGCCATCACGATTACTCAGCACGATGTGAGAGAATTGCAGCTGGCCAAGGCAGCCATTCGCGCCGGTATCCAGGTGCTTCTGGAAGCGAACGGTTGTCCTGAAGAGAAAGTTGAGCAGGTGATCATTGCCGGAGCCTTTGGCACCTACATCGATGTGGCCAGTGCAGTGGCCATTGGTATGTTGCCATCGCTGCCTTTCGACCGCTTCCGGCAGGTGGGAAACGCTGCTGGCATGGGAGCCAAGCTCGCTCTAATTTCCCTTAGCCAGCGGGCTAAGGCCCAAGCGATTGCCTCCCGGGTCAAATATATTGAATTAGGAAGTGCTCCTGACTTTGAACAGACCTTCATTGAGGCGAGTTACTTAGGACGATATAGGATGAGAGATGGCAGGAGGGAGGAGATGGACTGATGCAGACTAAAGTGTTAAGCCCCACGAATGATCTGATCCTGGGCCGCGATAGACGTGCAAGACGCTATATTGAGGCTTACTGCCAACGCCAGGGGCCGCGGGAACTTTCCTAACTTGAACATATGAAAGCCTGTTAACTTGCCCTCCCCCAGTTTTTTAGAAGTACTGACCTTTTTTTGGGAGCAAGCCACCCGGCCGAGCCCCTCAGAGAGGCTTCACAGGCCGCACCGCTTCGCGTTTGGGCACATGGATCTCAATGTTATAGGGGAGTCTCCCCTATGTTCCTCGGTCAGGCTACAAATTACTCTCTAAGAAATCGGCCTTATGAAGCCTCGAGGAGGGAGTTGGCCAGGTGGCAAGTTATATCCATTTCACCAAGCCTGGAAAGGATAAGGAAAAGCTGGGGGTGGGCGAGGGCCTGTGACTCTTGACAATTGTTCCTTAATAAATTATAAAATCGCAAAGGTGGAAAAATGGATTTAAGCGCTGAGAGAGTGTTTGATTATTATTGTCTTCAAACCACTCACCTGTGCGCTTAGATTCTGGTATAATGCCAACAGGGCCATGGGTGATTAAAATCTATGGCCCTTTTATTTTAGGGCCATAGAGAATCTCTCTATGGTTTTTTTGTTTATGGAGAATGTGTCAATGGACCCTCTGGTGATCGTTTCAAAAGGGAAAAATCCCTATCGCACGACAAAACGGGGACTTCAAAAGTTTCCCTTATCCCATCTGAAGGGGAGGAATGTCCTGATCAAACCGAATGCAGCTCGCTTGGCCTCCCCTGGAGATGGCGTGACGACCCATCCCCAGGTGGTCGCTGCGACCATCGATCACCTGAAAGAGAGGGGAGTCCGCCGCATCGCGATCGGTGAAAGTTGTATCTTCGGAGTGAATGCGAAAGAGGCGTTTCAAGTCACGGGTATGAAAGAGATCTCGGAAGAAAAAAAGGTTGAGATTCTCGATTTGGATCAGGGGAATCCAATGGAGATAAAGATCCCCGGAGGAGAAGTTGTTAAAAAGATTAAAGTCCCTGCTATGCTCAAAGAGTTCGATTTGATTATTTCCGTCCCGGTGATGAAGACCCACATGCACACCCAAGTTACGCTGAGCATCAAAAATATGAAAGGTTTATTATGGCGCAGAGAAAAGGCAAGATTCCATCAGCTCCGCTGTGATAAGAAAATCACCAGGGGTCATAAAGAATTGGATATCGCCATTTCGGAGATGGCTTCGGTTCTCTCCCCCCATTTAGCCATCATTGATGGCACAGTGGGCATGGAAGGAATGGGGCCGGCTTATGGGCGAGTGAAGAAGATGGGAATGGTCCTCGTTGGAAATAATGCCCTTTCCACCGATGTGGTGGCTGCCCGGCTAATGGGCTTAACCCCAGAGGCCATCCCTCACCTCAGACTGGCAGCGGAAAGAGAATTGGGAGAAATCGACCTGCAAAAGATTTCAGTCGAACCAAAGGATTACTCGAAATGGGTGCTTCCTTTTGAGCCTCCCCCTTCCAAGCTATCTATTCCTTTCCCTGATGTCATCGTCCATGATGAGGGATCATGCAGCGCGTGCCTTTCAACGCTGTTGGTCTTTCTTCAAGATTGCTATTCAAGGCTTACGGACTATCGTTTGGAGGACGAAAACATTCATATCGGAATTGGAAAACATCTGAATGCTTGTCCGAAAGGAACGATCCTGATAGGAAACTGCACATCGAACATGAAGAGTCGGGGTATCTTTGTTCAGGGATGTCCGCCTGTAGGTTCGGAGATATCAAATCGCTTGAAAATATAATCTTCTCCCGGCCTATCAACGGCAAAGGCAAGAGGAGGAGGGGGAGAATTCAAGGAAAAGTGAAAGAGGTCCTGGTGAAGGAAGGCCAGGCCGTGGATAAAGGGACTAATCTATTAATCCTGGCATGTCTCTGAGGGATGACGGTTTTTCGTACCCCCTCAGTCTCTGTGCGGTTGGATCGGGGTGGTTTCCCCTCCGAAACCTTGGAAAGCGGATCATTGGAGAGAGGGGAATCGGCGGGTGGTGCTGAAGGGGCCGTTTTAAGGGTATCTGCGCCTTGGCTCACTGCTCAAATGTGCCGCTTCAAGTTTTCTCCGGAGAGACCACCCCGATCCTGGGCATAGGATCTCTGCCCATAACCGAGGGATAACGGTTTTTCGAGAATTTCGCTTGACAAAGTATTTTGGCCATGTTAAATAAAAAAAATAAAAGGCAGAAGATGGATCAGCTTCGTTTTTTCAATTTTAGCAGGGGGTTTAGTTTTTATTGGTTTTATTATGCGCAAGTCTACCCACTGCGGCTGGCTGATCGTTAAAAATTAGATTGTGCTAGTGGAGGCCGTGGGTAGATCGAAATTACCCATGGCCTTTTTATTTTGAGCCGTGGGAAAATTCCTCTCATGGCTTTTTTAATTTTAGGCAAAGGAGGAAAGGATCATGATTGGAAAAAAGATTCGCATGGAACGGATCATGAACCGAGAGACGTGGAAGACGGTCATTGTCCCTCTGGATCACGGCGTGACGATTGGGCCAGTCGCTGGGTTGATCAATTTGCAGGAGACCGTTAATGCCGTGGCTAACAGAGGAGCGAATGCCTTCGTTGTCCATAAGGAGGTGGAAAGGGCCAGGGTGGAGAGGCGGCCATTGGTTCTGGTCGAGGCAGAGGAAAGCGGTCATACCGTTTCGGTCATTTTATAGAATGCTGAAACGATCAGACTCACAGCCCCTTCTGGTAAAGCGATTTCGCTGGTTGACCTCAAAGAGGGGAGCGAAATCCTGATCTATCGAGAAAAGGCAGGCAGGTATTTCGGTGTTCAGGTTGAGGAGACCATCCTTGAAAAATAAGAAGGTGGAAAAAATCTGTGTTTCAATTTTTATTGGAAGCCGACAGTTGATTGCCGATAGCTTTTTGAGAAAAAATTTAGTTGAAAACAGAAAAATATGATTGAGATCAAACCTCTTCATCATTGTGATGCCGTAGTTATAATTCCGGGGTCAAAGAGCTACACGCATCGGGCTCTTATTCTTTCTGCCTTGGCCGATGGAGAATCGGTGCTGGTTAATCCCCTGCGAAGCGATGATACGGAGTGTACCCTCCGGGGATTGGAAAAATTTGGGATACCGATCTTTCAGAAGATGGATGGCCTCCATGTCAGGGGTAAGGGAGGCAAGCTGGAGGGAGAGGATGAAGTTATTTTTTTGGGTAATTCCGGGACCTCCATGAGGTTTCTAACTGCTCTATCAGCTCTCAAACATGGACGCACCCTATTAGATGGGAATGAGCGGATGAGGGAGCGGCCGATTGGAGATCTCTTAAATGGTTTAAGTGCATTGGGAATCAGGACCTATTCTATAGAGAAAAATGACTGTCCTCCGGTGATGATAGAATCTCAAGGTCTTAAGGGGGGTAAAGTCCATATAAAAGGAGAAGAGAGCAGTCAATTCCTCTCTGCCCTCTTAATGATAGCCCCCTATGCCCTAGAAGATGTACATGTTGAGATCTCCGGTCATTTGGCTTCCAAACCTTATGTGGACATGACGCTCGGTGTCATGTCGGCCTTTGGAGTAGAAGTTAAGAGTGATAGATATCATTCCTTTTTCGTTCGGGCGGGACAGCGCTATCTGCCCCAGACGTATCATATTGAAGGAGATGCGTCGAATGCCTCATATTTCTTTGCGGCCGCGGCCATCACAAAGGGAAGGGTGAGGGTTGAAAGCTTCTGTCCGAACTCCGTCCAGGGCGACGTAGGTTTTCTTTCCATTTTAGAAAAGATGGGATGTGAGGTAACGCAGGGAGAGAGCTGGGCGGAAGTCAAGGGAAAGGAGATCCATGGTGTGGAGGTTGATATGAATACAATGCCCGACCTCGTTCCAACATTAGCAGTTACGTCTGCCTTTGCTCGGGGAGAAACACTAATCACAAATATCGGCCATCTTCGCCTCAAAGAGTCAGACCGGATTAAGGCTTTGGTTTTGGAGCTTGGTAAGATGGGCATTCGGGTAGAAGAGGGCAAAGACTGGCTAAAAGTTGAGGGGGGAAAGATTCACGGAGCGGAGATTAAAACCCATGATGACCACCGTTTGGCGATGAGTTTCTCCATCGCCGGCCTGGCCGTCCCCGGAGTAAAGATTAAGGGAGAACAATGCGTGAATAAATCTTTTCCTGATTTTTGGAGAACCTTTGGGAGGCTTTACACATGAACCTTGTTTTGATAGGATATCGTGCAGCAGGTAAGACCACTGTGGGCAGAAGATTATCTGCCTCATTGGGAAGAGTATTTATTGATACGGATGATCTGATTGAAGAACGTCAGGGAACTCAGATCGGAGAAATTGTAAGGTTCCATGGATGGGACTATTTTAGGGCGATTGAGAAAAAGATTGTTTCAAATATTTCAACCCATGACAATTTGGTCATTGCCGCTGGTGGAGGCGCGGTCCTTGAAACCGAGAACGTCAAGGTTCTGAAAAGAAATGGTTTCATCGTTTGGCTTAAAGCCGATGCCGAGGTTCTCTATCACCGTATGGCCAATGACCTTAGTACCATCACAAGAAGGCCCAGCCTTACGGGGAAAGGGGCCTTGGAAGAAATTAAGGAAGTCCTTGCTCTACGAGAGGGCTTCTATCAGAATGCCTCGGAAGTACAAGTGGATACTTCCGCCTTGCATATAGAAGGGGTTGTAGAGGCTGTGTTATCTATCCTCAATGGGAATAGGTGAAGAGTTAAGATGGGAGGGAATTCATTTGGGAGGTTCTTTCGTATTACGACTTGGGGCGAGTCCCATGGGGAGGCTCTTGGAGTGGTGGTCGATGGCTGCCCTCCCAGGATAGAACTTTCAAGCGAAGACATTCAGAAAGAGCTCAATCGAAGAAGGCCCGGCCAAGGGAAAGGATCGAGCCCGAGAAAGGAAAGAGACCGCGTTGAGATTCTTTCAGGTGTCTTTGAAGGAAAGACGACGGGAACGCCCATCTCACTCTTGATCAGGAATGAAGACGTAGATTCGAACCCATATGAAGAATGGAAGGAAGTCTTCCGACCCGGTCATGCTGATTTCACTTATCAGGCGAAGTATGGCATAAGAGATTATCGAGGCGGAGGCAGGGCCTCAGCCCGTGAGACCATTGGAAGAGTAGCTGCTGGGACAGTGGCTAAGAAGATCCTGGAAAAAGAGAAGGTTGAGATTATCGCCTACACGGTAGATCTCGGAGGAATTCGGGCGGAAAAGATAGACTTTGAAGAAATTAAAAGAAATGTTTTTCTTTGTCCGGATAGAGACGCCGTCATTGCCATGGAAAAAAGGATTGAAGAAATCAAGGTTCAAGGAGATTCACTGGGAGGGATCGTAGAGATTCTTGTCAGTGGCTGTCCTTCTGGATTAGGAGAACCCGTCTTCGACAAACTGGAGGCGGATCTGGCCAAGGCCCTGATGAGCATCGGCGCGGTGCGAGGTGTGGAGGTAGGAGCGGGTTTTGGAGTTGCCCGTATGCTTGGATCTCAATGCAATGATCCCATCGGGCCAGAGGGATTCGAGAAAAATGACGCCGGTGGAATTCTGGGTGGGATATCGAATGGAGCAGATATCCTGCTGCGGGTGGCTGTGAAACCCATTCCTTCGATCAGCTTAGAGCAAAGGACAATCGATCAAAAGATGCGACCTGTCTCGCTACGGGTCAAAGGCCGGCATGATGTCTCAGCCATTCCAAGGATCAACCCGGTCTGTGAAGCCATGGTGGCCATTGTTCTTGCGGATCATCTGCTCAGGCAAAAAGCATTAGCAGGTTGCTGAAAAACGCCCATCTGTCCTGCCTCTGAAATATCATCCTTCCTTCAATAGCTCCACTGCTGCCCGAAGGCCAAGCAGGTAACTTTGAACTCCAAAACCGGCGATTTGGCCTTTGGCCAACGGCGCAATCACAGACAGGTGTCTAAACTCCTCCCGGGCATGGATATTTGACATATGTACTTCAACAATAGGCACTTTAAGAATCGCTAATGCATCCCTCAGTGCATAGCTGTAATGGGTCCATGCACCGGCATTAATGACCACAGCATCAATCTTTTCCTGATGGGCCCAATGGATCTTCTCGCAGAATGCTCCTTCATGATTCGTTTGAAAGGTTTCCAACTCAACGCCTAACTCCTTCGCAAGCTCTTTAAGCTTCTTATTGATTTCGTCGAGAGTGATCGTCCCATACTGGGCTGGATCTCTTTTGCCGAACATGTTGAGATTGACGCCGTGTAAAACCAGGATCTTTTTCATGCAGCCTCCTATTTCTAAGAACGGACCCTCAAAATCTTCCCTCGCATCTTAGCCCAGAACTGGGTCTGGCCTCCGACCATGACCACAATCGTTAAAACCAACACCAGGGTGAGCGGGTTTTTGACCAACTGGAAGAAAAAGCCAAAAAGGTTGTTATGTTGGTCCAGCATGGCACGTCGATACCCCTCTTCCATGAGTGGACCGAGGATAACTCCAAGGATGATAGGCCCCACCTGGAATCCATACATCTTTAAAATGTATCCAAAGATTCCAAACCCCAACATCCAGTAAACATCATTGATGCTGTTGTTGATAGCATAGGTCCCCACAACAGTGATAATGATAATAATAGGAAGCAATAATCCCTTGGGAATTTCCACAAGTTTGGCGAAGACTCTTATCCCGGTGATCCCAAAAATGAGAAGGAAGATATTGGCCAGAACCAGGCAGCCTACGGTAAACCAGAAGAGATGAGGCGTTTCAATCATGAGCATGGGTCCTGGTTTTAGTCCATGAATATAAAGAGCTCCAATGAGCACAGCCGTCACGGCATCCCCAGGAATTCCGAGAGTCAACATAGGGATATAGGCACCGCCAATGGCGGCATTGTTCGCCGTCTCAGGAGCAATGACCCCTTCGTAAGCTCCCTGACCAAAAGGTCTTGTTGGGTTCTTGATGCTTCTTCTCGCATGACCGTACGAAAGAAGGGAGGCAATATCTCCCCCCGTCCCGGGTAAAGCACCCACTCCGATTCCAATGAGCGCCGTCCTGATAATCAAGGGAAGGTGCTTAAAAAGCAATCTCCAGGAGGGAATGATCTTCTTCACATTCTGTTTCATGGGTTTAATGGTGAGTTCGTGTAATTGGACAAGGGCCTCTGAAACACCGAAGAGACCGATCATAATGGCCACATAATGGATGCCACTCATCAGTTGGACGCTACCGAAGGTGAACCTCCCTTGGCCGGTAAAAGAATCCATCCCAACCATGCTGAGGAGGACTCCAAGGGCTCCTGCAAAGACCCCCTTGGCCAAGGACTCGCCAGAGAGGCTTCCCACGAGGAGGATCCCCATGATAGCCAGAAGAAAATAATCTCTTGGTGCAAACTTGAGAGAATATTCTGAAATGATGGGTGCCGCTAATGCCAAAGCAATGACACCCATCAATCCACCGATCACCGATGCGGTCGTCGATAATCCGATTGCAACCCCTGCCTCGCCCAATTTAGCTAAAGGATAACCATCAAACCCTGTGGCCACGGCAGCCGGAGCGCCCGGAATGTTCAGGAGGATGGCCGATCTGGACCCTCCGTAAACCCCGCCGCAGTAGACACCTGCCATTAAAGCCAGTGCATCGTTAACATTCCATGAAAATGTAAAGGATATTAGGATCGAGACAGCCATCGTTACCGAAAGACCTGGTATGGCCCCGACATAGATGCCCGCCCAGGTACCCGCGGCTATCAAAAAGATGAGTTTGGGGCTAAGCCAAGACATTAGAAAATATTCTAAGGAAGTTCCCATGTCAGTTTCTCCCATTACCAAAGGATGACTTTAAAGATATACTGAAATATAAGGTAGATGGCACCAAGCATTCCTGCTGCGATGAAAAAGGAGCGCCAAACCTTCGTTCCCTTTAAAAGAATAAAAGACCCGACAAGGAAAAGATATGAACTTACAAAAAAGTGAAGGGGGATTAGTGAAAAGATGTAGAGGATTAGAACGGTTATATAAATGATGATGGTTTTAGGAAATAGGAAGAGACGGGCCGGCCCCAATTCCTCTTTTAACCTAAAAGAGGAGTATCGCTGACGGTTTTTCCACAAGATGCGGATGGACGATAAAATAAGGATTGAAGAAACAAAGATCGGAAATGCACCAGACGAGGATAGGGATTCAAGGCGGGAGATCCGAAGGGCCTGCGTAAGAACAAAAATGCCAAAAACAAGATTAAACCATATGAGTATTCTTTCTCCCGGTCTCCGGGTTATCTTCTCTTCCATAGTAGTTATTCCTTCCCTGAAAAAGGAAATCTTCATATAATCCCCCTTACCCCCTTTAGTAAAGAGGGTAAGAGGGATTTTTTAATAATCACTTATAGTTTTGGAATTCCAAACTTATCAGGTGATACTTT
>Ga0256868_10001987_pt1 | contig 10804 bp, 7 predicted proteins | sample RVTome_13_FD_187341 | JGI IMG/M metagenome (GOLD analysis project Ga0256868, IMG submission 187341) | Soil microbial communities from uranium-contaminated site in the Upper Colorado River Basin, Wyoming, United States - RVT92D227 HiSeq ... | reverse complement strand
GAAGATAAAAACCATCCATCTCTCCATTGACGGAAAAGAAATCGAATGTCATGAAGGGGAAACGCTATTATGGGTGGCTTTGGATAATAAGATTTATATCCCCAATCTCTGCGCTTTGAGAGAGAGGATAGAGGCCTATGGAGCATGTCGGCTATGCTACGTCGAGCTCGAAGGGGAGGACTGGCCTGTTACCGCCTGTACGATAAAAGTAAAAGAGGGAATGGTCGTCAACACCAAAGGAATAAAAGCCTTAAGACTTGCCCGAACTGCCTTTGAACTCATCTTGAGTAACCATCCAGTCGATTGTGCCCATTGCCTTAAGAGTGGCTCCTGTGAGTTGCAAAAGATAGCCAAACACTTAAAGGTCAAACTGAATACAAAAAGGTTCAAGAAATTTTTAAGGGATCTGCCCATTGATGAAACCAGCCCTGTGTTTATCTATGATCCGAATAAATGTGTCCTTTGTGGTAAGTGTGTCTGGTTTTGTCAGGAGAAGCTTGATGCAAGAGCCATTGGCTTCGCTTACCGTGGCTTTCATAGATGGGTTACCACCTTTAGCGATGAACCCGTAGGATTGTCAGAATGCAAGGATAGAATCGAATTGGCAGAGATCTGTCCCGTGGGTGCTTTTGTGGCAAGTAATAAACGGAATAATAAACGTAGAATAAATGAAATAGGAGGATGAGCTATGATCATCATAGGCGAAAATATCCATGTGATAGCTAAAGACGTATCGGTAGCGATTAGGGAGAGGAATGTAAAAGTGATCCAGGGCCTTGCAAAAGAACAAACCCAGGACGGAGCCGATTATATCGACTTGAATGTGGGACCGATGAAAAAAGATACTGAGGAGACCATGAAATGGCTGGTTAGCTATGTCCAGGAGGCCACCGATTTACCTTTATCCATTGACACCATGAACCCTGTTGCCATGGAAGCGGGATTAAAGTATTGCAAAAAAAGACCCCTCCTTAACTCCGCTTCTGGGAAGACCGACTCCAAATCGCAAATGCTTCCATTGGCCAAAAAATATAACTGCGATGTCGTGGTTTCGGTCATGACGGACAAAGGAATGCCTCCTGACATTGACTCGAAAATAGAGAGTATTATGGAGACTGTTTCCCATGCTAATGAGCTTGGGATACCTAATGAGGATATCTGGGTCGATCCTATCATTCTTCCCGTGAGCACGGCTGGCGAGGGTCAAAATATCGCTGTTGGAAATCTTGAATTTATCAAGATCCTTCAGGACGTCCTTCCCGGTGTGAAATCAACCGTGGGGCTTTCCAATATATCCAATGGTGTTCCTGCTCACTTAAGACCGATCCTTAACCGTACTTATCTTGTGATGCTTGGGAGAAACGGACTCTATTCAGCCATTGCGGATCCACTCGATGAAGAATTGATGGCATTCATGAAAGGAAAACTTCCTGCCATCACCGACCTCATCTACAGAACAATGGATGGAGAGGAGATCGACCTCTCCCCCCTCCCCCAGAAAGAGGCTGCCTATGTGAAGACAGCAAGGGTTCTCATGGCACAATCCCTCTATTCAGATGCATGGTTGGAAATTTAATTATAAAAAAAATTAATTTGTCAATATTGAAATTTATTTTTTTTGTTTGATAATTTATTTAGGAGGTGAGAAATGGAATATAAGGCACCGAAAGAGGCTTATAAAGGAGTGGTAAGAGAAGTAACTATTGGAAAGGGAGACAAGACGTTGAAGGTGGGTGGGGAGAATATCCTTCCCCTTCATTTCTTTGATGAGGGTTCATTACCCAATCCACCCAAATTTGTTTTAGAAGTGCTCGATATGGAACCGACGGATAAAACGCCACACCTTCTCGAACCCTTTGGAGATGTCATCTCCGATCCGATCAAATGGGCAAAAAAATGTGAAGGGTATGGTGTCGATGCCATCTGCCTTACACTCGTCAGTACAGACCCTGCCGAGAAGGATGCCTCTGCGGATGGGGCGGCTCAATTGGTAAAGCGGATGGTGGGCGAAATAAAAAAGCCCTTGATCGTTTATGGATCGGGGGATGAAAAGAAGGACGCAGAGGTTCTTTCCAAGGTTGCCCAGGTTTGCGCTGGCGAGAACCTTCTGATTGGGCCGGTTCAAAAAGAAAACTTTGAGGTGGTAGGTAAAGCGATATTGGATAATGGGCATGTGGCGATTGCACAGAGTCCCCTCGACATTAACCTTCTCAAGGAATTGAATGTCAAACTCTGCAAATTTTTACCCCCGGAGAGGGTTATCATCGATCCTTTATCTTCGGCCTTAGGGTATGGGATCGAATACAGCTTCTCTCTGATAGAACGGGTGAAACAGATTGGCGTCATCACAAAGGATAGCATGACCATGATGCCCATCATCGCTAACCTCGGTAATGAATGCTGGAAGACAAAACAAGCCAAGGAGAATAAGACACAAGGATTGCTCTGGGAGGGAATGACTGCTCTATCCCTTTATTTGGCTGGAGCAAATATTCTCGTCTTGAGGCATCCCGAGACACTCAAATTAATAAAAGAGACGATAGGGAGGTAATACCAAATGGCAGAATTAAAGGAGATGACAAAGAAATTAGAGGAGATTTATCACAAGATTAAGGCGGAGATCCCCTGGGAACCGATAGGGCATACTCCTATGCCTGAGATCCCTGATCTTAGAAGCTGGGATATGAAACTACTCCAGACTTACAAACCCTTTTATGCCCCATTCTGTGACCTGTGCTGCTTCTGCACCTACGGAAAATGTGACCTTACGGAGGACCGGAGGGGGGCATGCGGCATCGATATTGGAACTCAACAGGCAAGGTTTGTGCTTTTGGCCTGCCTCATGGGATGTTCAGCACACGCTTCCCATGCCGGACACATTCTGGAGGTCTTAATTGAGAAACATGGCCCGGATAAGAAGATAAACTTAGGCACTTCGATAGAGCTCGAAGCGCCAAATATAAGAACTGTCCTCGGATTAAAGCCAGAAACACTGGGTGATCTAAAGATAGCGATTGAATATGTTTATAAAGAGATCGCTCATCTTCTCGACTCCACCAATATGGGTCAGGAGGGAAGTTGCCTGGATTATGAATCAAAATCTTTACATGCCGGCATGCTCGACCATGTGGGAATGGAAGTGGGTGATATTGCCCAGATTGTGGGATTTAATTATCCCACCTCGGTCGCCAATACACCTCTGGTAGACCTTGGATGGAATTCCGTAGATAAAACAAAGCCCATCATCTGTTTTATAGGACATAATCCCGCTACCTCAACCGTCGTTGTGGATTATTTACAAGATAATAACCTTTATGACAAGGTTGAATTGTGCGGGGTATGCTGCACTGCCTTAGAGACAACCCGGTATTCTGCAAGGGCCAAGGTGATCGGCCCCTTCTCTCGACAGCTATTCTTTGTAAGAAGTGGCATCGCCGATGTCATCATGACCGATGAACAATGCATTCGGACCGATATGCCACAGGAAGCAACCAAAGCTGGTTCAGCCCTCATCGCTGCCCTTGATAAAGCAATGTATGGTTTGGAAGATGCGACCGACATGGATACGGATGAGATCGTAAAGAAGATGGTGGAGGAGAAGAAGCATTATGCCATCCTTGATCCGAAAAAGGCGGCTGAGGTGGCAACAAAGGTTGCAATAGCCATTGCACCTCAGAGGAGGAAGGAATGGATAACGGAGCAGGAGGCTACTGAGCTTGCGAAAAAATGTAGCAGTTGTGGCATGTGTGAGCAGGTATGTCCTAACTTATTCGATATCGGAAAGGGTATCAGTGAAGTTGCCAAAGGCAATTTCGATGTGATAAAGGAAATATTCAATTTATGCGTCGGCTGTGGCAAATGCGAGGAGGAATGTCCTCGAGATCTTCCTATTTTTAAGATCATGCAGGTAGGAGCGAGCAAAGAAACATGGAAGATGAGGTCAGGACGCGGTCCGATTATGGATACTGAGATTAGGACAGTGGGCGCACCAATTACTTTGGGCACCATCCCTGGAGTCGTAGCTTTAGTCGGTTGCTCCAATTTCCCTGACATACGAGACCTGGCCGAGATCGTGGACGAATTTGCTCGTAGAAAGTATATTGTCGTCGTTTCTGGATGCACTGCTATGGCTGTCGGGATGTGGAAGGATGCAGATGGGAAGACAGTATACGAGAAGTATCCTGGCGATTTCGATGCTGGATGTGTGGTCAATGTCGGCTCCTGCGTTGCAAACAGCCACATCTCCGGAGCGGCCATAAAGATTGCCAATATTTTTGCCGCTTTGCCTTTGAGAGCAAATTATGAAGTAATGGCTGACTATGTCCTCAATCGAGTGGGGGCGGTTGGAATCGCCTGGGGAGCCTATTCTCAAAAGGCAGCCTCCATAGCAACCGGTTTTAACCGGTTAGGGGTTCCTGTCATCCTTGGCCCTCATTCTTCCAAATATCGAAGGCTCTATCTCTCGAGGAAAGAGGAAGATGAGTGGAAGGTCATGGATGCGAGAAAGAGGCAGATTGTCGAAACAAGTGAACCCTCCCCCGAGCACCTCGCTTATGTCTGTGAGACAAAAGAGAAGGCCATGGTGATGATCCCAAAAATGTGCATCCGGAAGAATGATACGCCTCAAGGAAGGGCGATCAAACTGAATCACTATATCTCCCTTTACAAGAAGTACATGGGTGGCGGTCTTCCAGAAGACCTCCCTCTCTATGTGAGAAGAGATGCTGATATTCCAATCGTCTATAAAAAGGAGGTCAAGGCTTATTTAACCCAAATCGGCTGGAAACCAAAAGAACCTGTCGGGCTTCCCACCCTGATTGGAACTTATCCAACAAAGGTTCCGGTGGATTCGGTCATACACTAAAAGGAGGAATGAGAGATGAGTCAGTTAGCACCATTAATGCCATATCATCGAGTTAATATCCTAACGGGGACGAGGACAGCAAGGCTCGTGGAGGATCCAGTGGAGTATGCCAAGCAGATCACGAAAGCCCAGCGCCCCCTCCTTGTTCTCGGCCCGCGTTTGCTTAAGATAACCCTGGGTGAAAGGTTGCTCATCGAATATGCCCTGGACATCGCGAAGGCCAAAAATATCCCTACCTGCGCCACTGCAACGGTAAAATCGAAGATGGTGGAATTGGGGGTAAAACCCGACAGTGTCTATGATGTTGTTGAGATCATCAATGCCTTGAAGGACCCGGAGTGGAAGGGTGTGAGAAAGGAAGGGAATCACGACCTGGTGATGTTCTTCGGTTTTAGAACCGATCTTGGGGAGCAGGGACTGTCTGTACTCAAGCATTTTGCTCCCCATCTGAAAACCATGACCCTGTGTAAATATTATTACCCTCATGCTGATTTCTCACTTCCCAATATGAGAAAAGATGAACAATGGAAGAATTTCTTGGAAGGTGTTATCGAAAATCTGAAGAAAGAATAAATCATCCTACGAAAGGAGAGTAAAGATGGAGTTTCATGCTGATCTCGGACCGCAATATGAAGGCGAAGTCATTAGGAAGGAAAATCTGTATATTGAATTTGGAGGACCAAAAGTAGCGCATAAGTTTGAACTGGCCACGGTAAAGAGCCTCGATGAAATAGAGAACGAAAAGGTTGAGATCATCGGGCCTGACATCAACGAATTGGTACCTTATAATCCAGAAACGGATAAGGGGGGAACTTATCCCGTTGCCATTTTGATCGATGTCGCCGGATCTGAATTGGATAAGGATGCGGAGGCTATCATCGAAAGAAAGATCCATATGTACCTCAATTTTATTCAGGGCTGGTATCATATGAATCAAAGACAGGATACGTGGATGAGGTTGAGCACGGATGCCTATAAAAAAGGCTTTACCTCTTTAAAAGAATTGGGTGAGATCTTTAACTTCCTTTTCACCTCAGAGATGCCGATCATTGAAAAGATTCAGACCACCATCATTACCGACCCCAAAAAAGTTGAAGAACTCTTACCGGAGGCATTAAAGAGATATGAGGCCAGAGATGAAAGGGCGAGGCAGATCAAGGATGAGGATGTCGATACATTCTATGGCTGTGTCCTATGCCAGAGCTTTGCCCCAACCCATTGCTCCATCATCGCTCCGAACAGGATCGCAAATTGTGGCGCCATCAACTGGTTTGATGGGAGAGCAGCAGCCAAAATCGACCCCGAAGGTCCTATCTTCGCCATAGAAAAAGGGGAGCTGATCAATGCAACCAAGGGTGAATATGAGGGGGTCAATAAAGTCGTAGCGGAGAAATCCTTGGGAACCTACGATCGGGTTTACCTTTACAGCGCTTTTGAACATCCGCATACCTCATGCGGTTGTTTCCAGGCGATCGTCTTCTACATCCCTGAAGTAGATGCCTTTGGTATCGTGAACAGGGAGTACAAAGGGGAGACGGTCATTGGGACGACTTTCTCCCGTATGGCGGGTGAGACATCTGGAGGAAAACAGATAGAAGGCAGACTCGGAACCGGTGTGGAGCAAATCAGATCTGCGAAATTTATCCAGGCGGATGGCGGCTTGGCAAGGATCGTTTGGATGCCCAAAGAAATAAAGGAAAGATATAAAGACATTCTCGAAGCAAAGGGACTTTACGATAAGATTGCCACAGAGAACGATGCTAAGAACCCCGATGAATTGACCGCATTCTTAGAAAAAGTGGGACACCCCTGGTTAAAGGGTGAGGTTGAGATTCCTGCTTAAAAATAGTGGACAGTGAATAGTGATGAGTGGTCAGTGTCCGTTATACCATCACTCATCACTTAACACTCATCACTGAATTCAATAGGAGGTGCAATATGCCAATATCAGGATCTGAAATTGTAAAGATGCTTCCCGGAAAAAAACCTTGCAAGGATTGCGGGTTTCCTACCTGCTTTGCCTTTGCAATGAAATTGGCTACAGGTGGAGCGATGGTCGATAAATGTATCTATCTCACTCCAGAGGTAAAGGCTAAGCTGGAAGATTTACTGGCACCGGCGATCAAACTGGTCACTATCGGAACAGGGGATAATAAGGTGCAGGTTGGAAATGAAGAGGTCATCTACCGGCATGAAAAGACTTACGTCCATCCGCCGGGTATGGCCATTCTCATCTCAGACAAAGAAAGCGAGGCCAAGGTTGATGAGAAGATAAAAAAGATAAAAGAGTTTCAATTTCCATGGGTGGGCTTAACCCTCAAGGCAGATCTGATCGCCCTTCAATTTGAATCGGGAGACAAAAATAAATTCCTCGCCTTGGTGAAAAAGGTTTCCAATTCTACAAACTTCGGGATGATTATCATATCAGAGGATTTGGATACTCTCTTTTCCGCCCGGGATATATGTGCTGACAAAAAACCCCTCCTTTACCCGATCACAAAGGAGAATATTGATCAGGCCATCCCAAAGATTAAAGAAAAACAGACCCCTGTCGGTGTTCGGGGGGCAAGCATCGAAGAACTGATTCCATTAACGACCAAATTGAAAGAGGCTGGAGTGGATGAAGCCGTGTTAAACCCAGGATCTAAGAACCTGATGGATGCGGTCAGAGACCAAACTTTTATTCGAAGAGCAGCCTTGAAACAAGGGTTTAGACCCCTTGGATACCCCACGATTGCCTTTCCCTGCTTCATGTCAAAGGATGGTTTAAAGGAAGCCCTCACCGCCTCTGTTTTTATAGGTAAATTTGCTGCTATTATCGTCCTTTCCGATTTCGATCAGTATTCCCTCCTACCCCTTCTGGTTCAGCGTCTCAACATTTATACCGATCCTCGTTTCCCAATGGCGGTAGAAGAGAAATATTACGAAATAGGCACGCCAGATGAGAATGCTCCCGTTCTCATCACTTCGAATTGGGCTCTTACCTACTTTATCGTCTCTTCAGCAATTGAGGCGACAAAAGTACCCTCTTTCCTGTGTGTGAAGGATGCAGAAGGACTCGGTGTCCTTACGGGTTGGGCAGCAGGCAAGTTCAGCGGTGATTCAGTGGGTGCAATGGTTAAAAAGTCGGGTATCGAGAATAAGGTGAAAAATAAAAAGATAGTCATCCCTGGGAGGGTGGCAAGGATAAAAGGAGAACTGGAGGACGCTTTACCTGGTTGGGAAGTTGTGGTCGGTCCAAGAGAGGCAGCGGGGATTGGAGCCTTCCTACCAGAATATGTTAAGACATTGAAGAAATGACAGAGAAAGGAGAAGAACAGCTCTCCAATATCCTTAAAAGACATGGAGGAGAGCATAATGGCTTAATCCCCATCTTGCTTGAGATTCAGAAAGAATTCGGATATCTTCCTAAAGAGGCAATGAAAAGGGTTGCCGAGTATTTGGGGATGAAGCCCGTTGATATTTGGGGGGTCGCAACTTTCTTTAATCAGTTTCGATTGACCCCCCTTGGTAAGCATCATGTGAAGGTTTGTATGGGGACCGCCTGCCATCTCGCAGGCGGTCGTTTAGTCATGGAGGCATTGGAGCGGGAGCTAAAAATAAAAGTAGGGGAAACCTCTGGAGATGGTCATTTCAGCCTCGAGAGGGTGGCCTGTATCGGCTGCTGCATGCTGGCTCCCGTGACGGTGATCAAGGATAAAATATATCCCAAGATGTCTCCTTTTAAGGTAGAGGAATCCCTCATTCCATATCGACAGAAAGAGTAAACCCCGTTAGAAATTCCAGCGGGGTATTATTTCTAACGGGGTAAACCGAGGTCTCTGAAAAACCCTTAAAATCTTTATTATAGATCTCTGTAATCGTTATTTAATCTTTTTAATCAGAGAGCTATGCATTTTTTAAGATCTTTTCATAGCTCTCAAAGAGGAAGATTGACCCGTTCGACGGCGCCAACCCCCTGATCTTTGGGACAGGAAAAAAGCGCCGCTCAGGGTCAACCCTGAGCGTTCGACTGAGCCTTTGACCCGAGCTCAGGCCGAGGGTTCACGCCGAAGTTAAGCCGTAGTCTTCAGGTCGGGGAGTCGAAGGGTTGAAATTTGAAGAGATTAGAAAAAGGGCTAATACCCATTGGGAAGCTGTAGAGAAGGGTATCCATGTACTGGTTGGGACGGCTACCTGTGGAAGGGCAGCAGGTGCTTTGGATGTCATTGATGCATTTAAAATTGAATTATCACGGCAGAGCATCGATGTGCCCATTATTCAGGTGGGTTGTATTGGTTTATGTTATGCTGAGCCCTTGGTGATTATTTCCAAACCGGAATCCCTCCGTATAGTCTATCATAACATCACTCCGGATTTAGTTTCCCGTCTTGTAGAAGGTTATATTATTGGTGATGATCCCTGCCTTGAGCTCGCCTTAGGTACTTTAGATATTGATGAAAGGGGAGCCCCCTATATCCCTGAACTCCCAAGATTTGAACATGAACTCCGTCTCATCCTGCGTCACTGTGGTTATGTTGACCCTGAAAATATCCAAGACTACATAGCGAATGGGGGTTATAATGCATTGGAGAAGGCTTTAAGGATGCCTCCCGAGAAAATCATAGAAGAGGTAAAAAAGTCAGGTCTCCGGGGAAGAGGAGGCGCTGGATTCCCTGCAGGTCTGAAATGGAAGCTATGTCGTGAAGCTGAAGGCAGGACAAAGTACATCGTTTGTAATGCGGATGAAGGTGACCCTGGCGCCTTTATAGACAGAGTCATCTTGGAGAGCGATCCCCAACAGGTCATCGAAGGCATGATTATCGCTGGTTATGCAGTCGGGGCTCAGAAGGGTTATATCTATGTTCGTGCCGAATATCCGTTAGCCATTGAACGCATTAGGAATGCCTTAAGACAGGGAGAGGAGATAGGGATTTTAGGAAAGGATACTCTCGGTAGTGGTTTCCAATTCCATATTGGGATTACAGAAGGGGCTGGAGCGTTCGTCTCTGGCGAAGCAACGGCATTGGTGGCGGCCATGGAAGGCAGAAGGAGTGAACCCAGAATTAGACCTCCGCGCCTTACGCAATCCGGTTTATGGGGTTGCCCTACCCTTTTAAATAATGTGAAGACCTTCTCCTATATCCCATTGATTGTCGCTCGTGGATCAGATGGGTTCACCTCGATTGGAACAGAAAAAAGTACGGGCACGGCTGTATTTACTCTCGCCGGCAAGGTCCGCTATCCTGGCCTGACTGAGGTTCCCATGGGAACAACACTGAGAAAGATCGTCTACGGTATTGCCGGCGGTATGAGTAACGACAGAAAATTTAAGGCGGTCCAGATTGGCGGGCCCTCAGGAGGTTGCATTCCTGAAAGCCTGATCGACATCCCCATCGATTTCGACTCCCTTTATGAAACCGGGTCGATGATGGGATCAGGTGGCATGATCTTCATGGATGAGGACGATTGTGCTGTGGATACAGCGCGATTCTTTCTCGATTTCACCACAAAAGAATCCTGTGGTAAATGCACAATGTGCCGGATGGGTACGCTGCAGCTCCTGAGTATCCTGGAGGATATCTCCTCTGGGAAGGCCAGAATGGAAGATCTTGAACTTCTGGAACAATTGGCTGAAGACGTCAAGATGGGATCGCTCTGCGGTCTGGGGCGCTCCGCTCCCAATCCTGTTCTGACCACACTGCGCTACTTCGGTGATGAATACAGGGCTCACATCCTTGAAAAACGTTGCCCAGCACTGGTATGCAAGGACCTTATCGCCTACTATATTCTTCCTGAAAAATGCGATCGAGCCTGCGAGCATTGTATCCTGGTATGCCCAACAGAAGCAATCAAAGGAGGAAAGGGCGAAGTCAAGGTGATCGACCAGGAGAAGTGTTCAAAATGTGGTACCTGTCTTGAAGTATGTCCTCCTGAATATCATGCTGTCATCAAGATATT